>Ga0114978_10001338_pt1 | contig 20743 bp, 14 predicted proteins | sample S_140212_EF_Meta_FD_87027 | JGI IMG/M metagenome (GOLD analysis project Ga0114978, IMG submission 87027) | Freshwater microbial communities from Lake Simoncouche, Canada to study carbon cycling - S_140212_EF_MetaG | ecosystem: Environmental > Aquatic > Freshwater > Lake | place: Lake...
ACTACCGAGATTTCTCCAAACGAAACATCGCGCGCGAAGTCTCGTTCGAGGGACGTTTCGGCGGTCCGTCATTGAGCTTGGCCGCAGCGGTGGATCCCCCGAGCAAACAGGCTCAGACTGCGGAAAATCTCCAACTGCTGCAGGCGGGGTTCAAAACCTTGAATGAAGAACAACAACAAGCGGTCCAACTCCGCAGCGTCGAACAGCTGGATTTCGAAGAAGTTGGCCAGCGACTGGGGCGAACCGCCGACGCGGCTCGCAAGCTTTGGGCTCGTGCCATCCAAAAACTCGCGATGGAACTCCAATCAGATGACTCAAGATCCACTCGACCAAGATCCACTCGACCAAGATGAACACCGGTTCGTGGACGAGTTGTGTGCGTACCAAGCACAACTCGATCAGGGCCAAATCCATCAGCCCGATTCCCAAGTAAAATCAAAGCTTTTTGACGAATGGCGTTTAACGGTGGAAGCCTGCAGGCAATGTCTCGATCTTCTGCACGAGACGCTCTGTACGCCAGACATTTCCTCGCCGGACCCCGAGCAGACCAGCAAGCCAATCAGATCCGCCGTGCCGATGCAGATTGGCCGCTTTGAAATCCTGGAGCAATTAGGAGTCGGCGGATTCGGGGTCGTCTTTCGTGCTCATGATCCTGTGATGAGACGAGACGTGGCCATCAAGATCCCGCGTCCGGAATTACTGGGTTCGCCGGAAGCGGTTGAACGCTTTGCACACGAGGCGGCAGCCGTCGCACAACTCGAACACCCCAATATCGTCCCCGTCTTTGACAGCGACTGTGATGGCGTGCTGCCGTACATCGTCATGCCCTATATTCCAGGTAAGACCCTGGCACGCTGGCGAGCGGAGGAACGCGAGGTCTCGCCACGCATGGCGGCCGAAATCGTGCGGCAATTGGCCAGGGGAATTGCCCATGCTCATGCACGTGGCGTACTGCACCGGGACGTCAAACCGGGCAATGTCCTGCTCGCCGCCAGGGAATCCACCGCTGCGGGGGATGAACCTCCGTTCGTCCCCCGACTGACCGACTTTGGTTTGGCGAAGTGTACGGATGTCGACCAGCAAATCACCCGCACAGGGACAGTCATCGGCACCATCTGCTATATGTCGCCCGAGCAGGCCGAGGGGCGAAGCGAGGAGATCACGGCCCGCAGCGATGTGTACGGACTCGGGGCCGTGCTCTATGAATTGCTCACGGGAGCCCCACCGTTTCGTGGCAGTAATCACTTGCATACCATGCAAAATATTTTGCGGGATGATCCTTCGTCGCTGCGAACGATAAGCCTCAAGATTCCCCCCGATCTGGAGGTGATCTGCCTGAAATGCCTGGAAAAAGCCCCCGCAAATCGGTATCCGTCCGCCAGTGCCTTGGCAGACGACCTGCAGAAATTTTTAGACGATGAGCCGATTTCGGCACGTCCCCATTCGGTGCTGACTCGCTGCAAAAAATGGTGTCGCAGGCATCCCGTACCAACGACGGTGATGGGGGCCGTCGTCCTGGGGCTGATCAGTCTGGCAGGCCTGTCGCTGTGGTATAATTCTCGTCTGGTGACACAGCAGCAAATTACCGACCAGCGACGCGAGATCACGCGTGAGCAGGAACTTCAGGCCCGGCGGCGTGCGTATGCCTCGGATATGCGTAACGCGAAGCTCGCGTGGGATCTGTCGGATCTTACCCAAACGCTCAAACTACTTGATCGTTATCAGCCGCAAGCGGGGGAACCGGACATTCGCGATTTCGGCTGGTGGTATTTATGGCATGAATACCACGATTCGTCGCGCGTCCTGGGGACTCACAAAAACCGAGCCACGGCAGTGGCCATCACTCGCAATGGGGAAATGGCCGCCTCGGGAGGCGATGACAGCGTCATTCGGTTGTGGTCCCGCACCACGGGAAAACTGCTTTCAGAACTCTGCCGACATGAATCCGGAGTGATCGAGTCGCTCGATTTCTCTCCGTCGGGCGAACGCCTGGTCTCTGCCGGATCCGATGGAACGGTGCGCGTCTGGGACATCAAAACCTCCCGAGAATTATTTGCCTGTCACGAGCATCAGTCGCTCGTCTCGCAAGCATTTTACTCACCCAGCGGAGATCTGATCGCGTCGGGGGGCGAGGACAACCAGGTTCGATTGTGGAACCCGGAAACGGGCGAGTCGATGGGCACCTTGAGCGGACATACCAAACGGGTTCGGTGCCTGGCCTTTCATCCGACGGAACCCGTGCTTGCAACAGGAAGTCTTGATGGGACAATTCGGTTTTGGAATCTGCACGACATGCGCCCCGATTCACGGCTTCAGGGCGGAATGATTTCCCCTGGCCCTGATGAATGGCCGCGGGTCATGGCGTTTCAAGCGAATGGGGCGAGTCTGATTGTCAGTACGATCAAGGCAAACCTCGTGCGGTATCGGACGGAAAATCCGAGTTACGGTCAGGAATTCGAACGGGTTGCGTTGGGGGTGAATGCGCGTTGCCTAATCTGTCCTGGCGATGGGAATTGGATTCTCGCGATGGGGAACTCCGATATCTGGGTTCATACAGATTCCGAGACTGGCACGCGGCAGCAGCAGTTGAAGGGGCATCTCGACACGGTCATGTCGGTTGCAGCGACGAGTGATGGAGCCCATCTTGTTTCCGCCTCATTAGACGGGACGGTTCGCGATTGGCCACAATTCCAGGTTCGCGCGCAGATCGAAGTTGCAAAAGATCAAGGTACTGCCGCAGACGGAAAAGAACTGCAATGGCGAGAAAATCTTCTGGCAGCCGATTTTCAAAACGATGAAGTATCGATTTACCGAATGCCCGAGCGAACATGGGAGCGAACGTTTCCGAAAGCAAACGAAGACGAGTTCCGGCTTTCTCCCCAAGGGCGAGTTCTTTTGATTTGCACTCGCGATGGTCTACTGCACTGTTATCGGTTGGCTGACGGAAAGACGATATGGACGCAACAACTTCCTCCCCGTGACCGGAAAACGCATGCCTCGATTGGCTGCGACATCGATTCATCAGAGAACTATGCGATTTTTGCCTGTGTGAATGAGTTATTGATCGTTTCCCTGCAGAGTTCCGAAATCCTGCACCGCCTCAGCCATCCGGAAATGCTCTATCAGGTAAAATTTCTCGAACGACCAGGAATGCCACTGACCGCGATCACCTGTTGCCAGGGTGGAAACATTCGGTTTTGGGATGTTCAGCGCGGCGAATTACAGAAAGTCCATCAGGCGAATCTGGGTGCCACCTATTCCTTCGCGATCTCGGACGATCTTCGGTTGCTGGCCACGGCAGGTCAGGACAAAAAAGATCGGGTGTGGAGATTGCATGATCTGGTCGAGATTGCTGTCATTCCCTACGTGGGTGATCCCTTTAAAATCGGCTTCCTGGCTGCGGGGGAAATTCTCGTTCGATACAGCCCAACGCTGAGCCTCTGGAGCATCCGCGATGAAACAGAGTTGATGACATTCCCCGAATATCCCGAGAACCTCGCGATTGGCCCCGACGAAACGCACGGTGCCATCCCCGTACCAGGAGGGATTCGCCTGATCGACTGGACCCCCATGAAGTCGCGTTAACAGATTCGCTGCGAAGGCATGTCGGCGAATTTTCTGAAAAACTTTTGATTCTCAAGTTTTTGCGTCCGATTCTTGCCAGATTCTCGCCTTAAAGCAGAGGTGCTATTGCCGGAATTCAACGCCGTTTTAGATCGCAAATTCGGATCGTCTTGTGAGGAATTGGTGAGTCTGATCTTTTAACGAGTTCTTTTCAAGTTAAAAAGAATTCAAGCACGATCTTCATTCCGGTGATAACAATTCGAAAACTGCTGAGGAGTATGACACTCCAATTATAGGGATTTGACGATGAAATGCACGATGATCGGGTGCTGGTCAGACAATACGACAGAAATTTCGAAGAACACGATGACTCCCGGAGACAGGGCATCGCAGGCGTGGCAAAGATTTCACCCCATCGCGAGTCTTTTTGGGGTTGCTCAATATCTCGCTCAACTCGCGTTCTCAAGAGTTTACCGATGCAATGAGTGCGGGCATATCTTTCGCAAGTTTTAATTATTCAATGCGAGTGTGGCCCCCCGCAAGCCCACTGTCAGCGTCCTAAGCACCTTCTGCCTGCCAGTTTCATTGCCGATGGTGATGCGAATTTTCTCGCGTTCGCTTCAGTGCGACAAGTTTCGAATTGCGATTATAATTTTCAAAAAACTTTGAAAGAACTACGAGTATGAAAAGCGTGTTGTTGGCAGTTGTCGTCAGTCTGGTATGTGCAGAGACATGGGCGGGGTGTATTTCCTATTCAACGCAGGCAAGCTTTGAAGCACAGGGGAACATTCTGAGTCGTCTTAATTTTGATTCATTTGGCCCAGGGGGCGGAGTCATCGGAGGGACGATTGGCGACTTCAATTTCCAAACGACGCCTTACACTGTGGTGATTGGAACGGGAAACGCCGCGTACGCAACGGTGCGGAATGTGGTTGTCAGCCCCTATTTCAGTACGCAGACGATTGGGATCGATTCCAGCACGACACAGCATTCGATGCTGGGCTTCAAAATGAGTTTTGTAAACCAGTACAACCATACCGGCTCCGGGAAAATCTATTTAAAAACCAATCTCGGCAATTATCTCATGGGAAACTACGGTGGCACATCGTCGAGTGTTGCACTGAATTTCGTGGGCTTCACCACGGCGAATTCCGGTGAATATTTCACAGAACTTCAAGTCGCCCCCAATTATGACTTCACAGGTGGCGCACCTGGCCTGACGGATTTTGAACTCGGCCAAATGGGCGCGACAGTCCCTGAACCCTCAGGCTTCATGCTGCTGGGGATGGGTGCAATCGGCGTGATACTTCATGGTTTCAGCACTATCAGAAAATCCCCCAAGAGGACAACAGGTCCGATTTCGGCGCAGGGGTGATTCTGCAGGCATTTTCCGGAGCGACCGCATGAATCTGTCCGATCCGAATTTGAAAGGCGTTGATCTGCGGGTCAGTCGCGCCCTCCAGGAATTCCGAGAGCGTACCGATCGCGGCGAGTCCGTTGATCGTGAGACGTTTATTGGACAAGATACCGAGATTGCTGACCGGTTTCGTACAGCTCTCGCTCGTTCAGAGGTTCTGGTTCGAGCCGCAGCAGTGGAAAATGAATGTCCGGCCGACCCAGCCCCCCCCCACCCGTTATGAGCGCGTCTCGAGCAGACGGGGGTGGAATCCGTTGAACTCGGTAAAATTAAGGCGGGGTTCGACCTCCTTGAATCATTGTCCCCGGCGAGGGAGAAAAACAGCCCGAATGGGCGCGATAGCAGCAAACGATCATTCGCGAACAGATGAGGCTGCAGAAAGCCTCCTCACCAAATTCTGCGGGTGAATTCGGGATCAGAGAGATTGGCAAGACTGTGTTACGACGAAATTTAAATTTCTTCCAAGGCCTGAAACCATCGGCTTTTTTGGTGGTCAGTTTCAACCGGATTCGTTTCAGTGACAAGATTCTTTGGCCATATCGCAGAGTGATTGACGCGAACGATTCATTTGAACCGCCCCTCAGGTGACTCTTGCCCGGCGGGCAACAATCCCGCCGTCGACGTGGCCTCTTTGTCAGTGATTGAACAGAATCTCCTCCATAGCAACATGAGTTGAGTTGATGCAGGATTTCGACAAATTATCCGAAACTGCCGTCGGTCATGGCCAGAAAATCGGAGCGACCCGCAGTCGAATTTCCGGCGTGCGTCAACCAACTGAGCCCCTGCGTCCTGGAGTTATTGCCAACTTCTGAGTAGCAACCCTTCAAGAAAACATGAAGCCGGAAATTTGATGATGCTCTCACTGGTGAAAGCTTAAACGAGACTGAGGATTTACCTCAGCCTCGTTTAAGCTTTCACTCTGTCTCTCGCGATTTTCTGCAGCGAAACCACGAAACACGTGACCTGCTAAATACAATTACTTTTAACTCCCACTCAGCCGCCATTGGACGAACAATGAAGACCAAGCTTAAACTCAAATTGTTCTCGTGTGCCCGTACTTTTCCTTCGCGAAGTTATGATCACCAACGATGCCATTAGTTTCTATAGGAGATTATGTACACAAGTCGCGATCATATTGGGGAGATTGGCCTCTGGATGAGTTTCGCCGATAAAAATCAGTGGCCGCAATCAGCTGTTTTCACCACTGCTCGAAACCCGAGACGGGACAGTTGCGAAGCTACACGCATTTAAGGCCACCTGGAGCGATACGGCGAAACCTCGTTCGATTGCCGTTCACAGATCTATCGAGATGAACCCTTTTTGCGAACAAGACGTTTAAGAGGCAGCAAACCAAGCGACATCGACAGAAGCCAGAAGGTGGACGGTTCTGGAACTACCGCAGCGGGCGATCCCGGCATCGGCGACAGAAATGCTCCTGCAGTCGGATTGGCGAACCCGCTCGGAACAAGTGACCCAATCCTCGCGTAGAGATCCACCGACCCTATGCAGCCCGGATTGTCTGCTGGCTGGGCGTATGTTTCAAAAACTCGAATGCTTCCAAGATCTGGACGTTCGAGCAAGTAGAAATAGTCTGCGTTGGTAACAGGATCAGTATCCCCGGGTGCGAACACGAACATTCGCCAAGTTCCATCGAATGTATGGCCATCCAGCGATGGAACATCAGAGTGAGTGGTGACTTGGAAAGTAACATCAGCAACAGTGCCTGTGGAATACCAGTAGCCGTTTTTAACACTGAAAGTCCCTAACTTAAAGTCATCGCCCGGCTTTACGTCGCTAGGATCCGCAGGAATAAAATCAATCGCGTTAGACTCCCGATTCAAAGGTGGTAGAGGAGTGAAATCAGAACCATACTCCCAACTCACAGAAGAATAAAATGATGAATTGTAGGACGAAACCCAATCTATTATACCGTAATTTTGATAATCCTGCACAGTGCCGTCACCAAGAAGACTCATGACGCCCGCCGAAGTGCTTGGAGTCAGACTCGACAAAGAGTCGGGTGGGTAACCCGTATTGAACGTCTTGAACGTTAACGATGTAGTAACCGTCCCAGCTCGGGCAGAGAGACCCACACACGCGAAAAAAACGAAACCGACTGCAATCACCAATCTTCTGACTGCACTTTTTGACAAACTCATACCAGCCCTCCTCGTGCAAGTTAATTACCAACAAAAAACAACTACTACTACCGACCGAACATTCCTATCAAGTAAAATTTATCGAAAATTTGCACTCATATTAAAATCGCAACAATCACTTTAAAATAAAGTTTTTTACGACCAATCACAGAAATTTTTTCCTTATTATTTAATTTCTCGCACCTCGCACCTCGACGGCTCGATGGCTCGATGGCTCGACGGCTCGATGGCTCGATGGCTCGATGGCTCGATGGCTCGATGGCTCGATGGCTCGATGGCTCGATGGCTCGATGGCTCGATTACAGTAAAATTCAGACTACAATTCTGATTTGTTTATCATATTTAAATTCGAGCGTCAATGCAATGACACCGCTTTCCGTTGGAGATTTCATTGATTCCGGAAATTGAGAACGCGAGACATCGATTGGCATCGAATCGGATTTCGTAACCGACGTAGCGTTTTGTTTGTAAAGATGGACATCGATCGCGGCGGTTAGCTACTGGAAGACTGACTGTTTATCATTGCGGACAGGTGCAACAAAAGTTCGAGCAACTCAGCGGACGCAAGAATCATTGACGATTCCAGACATGATTGTGATCCACGACCAGCGACACGGGGGGGCGAGTAGTCATCGCATCATGAAACAAATCCCACACTTTTTTTATTTTGCACCGGAAATATCAACGATGGCGACGAAAAGCGGTCTCCTCGTTGACATTTGACCAATTTGACAATCACTGGCGGACACCGGGGTGCATAACAGTGCAAGCGATCCCCAGTCCGCACGGTCTGCGCCCCCCATGGTGACCATTTCATCAGACGACCGATCACCAGATCTGGATCCGGTCGGCCTTCGGCTTAAACATCTTGTCCCCCGATTTGATCTGAAAAGCTTCAAAAAACGCGTCCAGGTTTCGGACGGGACCATTTGCTCGAAACAGTGAGGGAGAATGCGGATCAACAACCAGACGGCGAGCCAGTTCGTCGTCGCGATATTTGCGACGCCAGATCTGAGCCCATCCGAGGAAAAACCGCTGACTCGAGGTGTAACCTTCAATGACCGGTCCATCCCCTTTTCCCAGAGAAAGCCGATAGGCCTTAAACGCAATCGCCATGCCGCTCAAGTCCGCGATGTTCTCGCCCAGTGTCAGCTTGCCATTCAATTTACGGCCCGGCAGAGCTTCGTATTCGTCGAACTGGGCCACCAGCCGATTGGTCAGCGCTTCATAGGCCTGGCGATCCTCATCCGTCCACCAGTTTGAGAGATTTCCCTTAGCGTCGTAACGGCTTCCTTGGTCGTCAAACCCGTGACTGATTTCGTGACCGATCACCGCTCCGATCCCGCCGTAATTGACCGCATCATCCGCCTGTGCATCGAAGAACGGCGGTTGCAGAATTGCCGCCGGGAAGACGATCTCGTTAAGACTTGGGTTGTAATATGCGTTCACCGTCTGCGGGGTCATCCCCCACTCCTTGCGATCCACGGGAAGGTGCAATCGCGATAACCGACGCTGATACTCAAACTCCGAGGAACGCCGGATGTTCCCCACCAGATCATCCGGGCGAATCTCCAATTTCGAATAATCTCGCCATTCGTCCGGATACCCGATCTTCGTCGTGATGTGGCTCAGTTTTTCGAGAGCCTTCTGCTTGGTGGCGGCAGTCATCCAGGCGAGTTCCTGGATACTCGTTTCGTAGGTCTTGAGCAGATTCTTCACCAGCTCATTCATTTGTCGGCGCGATTCGGCGGGAAAATGTTTTTCGACGTAGAGTTGTCCCAAAGCATCGCCGAGAACACCGAAGTCTCCCGCACCGGCCCCGGCCGTCGCGTCAACACCCCGTTTCCAGCGAGGCTGCTGCTGAGGAACTCCCGAAACGGTCCGCTCGTGCAATTCAAAATGTGCATCGACAAAGTCCTGCGGCAGATAGGGGGCCGCCGCATCCAACACGCGAAACCGCAGATACTCTTTCCATCCCTCGACGCCAGGCGTCCTGATCATCTCCGCTAGACTCTGAAAATAACTCGGAGTCACCACGTTGACTTCGTCAAGCTTCGGCAGACCACACGAATCAAAAAACCGCTGCCACGGAAATGTTCCCGTCAGTTTGCCGAGATCGGCCGTACGGTAGAGATTGTATCGCTTTTCGGCGTCTCGCAGTTCCGTTTTGGACCATTGTACCTGGGCCAGCGACGTCTCCAATTTCAGGATACTTGACGCTGCCACATCACCGCCCGGTCGTTTTGCCAAGGCATACAGTCGGGTGATATAAGCGGTGAGTGCCTGACGGGCGTTCTTGTAGTTGTCTTTGTCCTGGAGGTAATAGTCTCGATCGGGGAGCGTTAATCCGTACTGCGCGACATTCGCCAGGTAGCGAGCCGAATCTTTGTCGTCGACATCAATCATGAAACCAACGGGGCTGGGAATTCCCAGCGCGGCCGTCCGGCCGAAATAAGCCACGACATCCTCGATGGAACCAAGCGCATCGATCGCCGCCAGTTCCGCCTGCAGCGGATCAAGGCCCTTTATATTGATCAACTCTTCGTTCATATAGCTCTGGTAGAAGTCGCCAATTTTGCGTCCGATCTCATTGGCCGGTTTTCGAGCCGATTCTTCAATGATCGAGCGGACGTTGTCGCGTGCGCTATCCGCCAGCGCGGTGAACGATCCATAATTGGATTTGTCTGCGGGAATTTCCGTCGAGAGCAGCCAGCGACCGTTCATGTGTCGAAACAGGTCATCCTGTGGGCGAACCGCCGTGTCGAGCCCGCTGAAATCTATCCCTGAGTGACGCGCGGTTTGAGCGGCCACCTGTCCGATGAATCCCACCAATGTGAGCAGCGAAAGTACCACGTATTTCATGAATTCGAGATCCGAATAAAAGAAGCAATTCGTACGAAGAACCTTGGTGAAACCCCTCGGAGTTTTAGCCACCTACCAATGAAAATGCAACGCGTTATCTCGTCACAAAGCTCACGTTTGAGCGCACACGTCTTCGAAGTTCTGAGGTTGTAAATCATTCGCTCGACGGGCCAGATTGTCGGAAAACACAATGATTCGAGGCTCGAATTCAGACAAACCCAGGGGACACGAGAATGATTTTGGTTGGCCAACAGCGTAAGGCCCATGACGGAGCAACGGGAGCGAGCACATACGGTGCGGAAAACCGGAAATTCGACTCCGTGCGGCTTGGATCGCCTGGGGATGACCGGCAATAGCCGCAAACCAATCGATGAAGACTCCAAATCCCCTCCGCAATCCCTTTTCAGTGATCTCCAAATATTCCCCTCGAAACTCGGTTAATCGCCAAACATCACTGCGGTTCTCAGCCTGCGAACACGCAACGCCGCAGGAATCGGTAAGACCTCCGACGGATTCTCACTGAATCGATGGAGTTTTTCACCGACAATCCAGCGGGTAATACGTGGTTTTAACACGATTATCAGGGATTCACAGGAGGTTTTTGATCATGGTCCGTGCGAATTGCACCCGGAATGTCCGGCGTAACGACAGTGTATCGTTCGAGCAGTCCACTCCATCAGAAATGGCAGTTCTCGCCGTCCGACCCAAGCCTTGCAGAAAGTTAATTGAGCAAACACGGGAGCTGATGGAAAGGTCCATCGAATTCGTTCCACACCCCGACTTCGACAACCTGAATGCACTTAACGAGATCAAAAATTTCGCTTCCACGGCGGAAAAACAAGGTCGTGCATCAGGGAAACCCGAGCCGGGAATCGCTTTCGTTTCAGGCCTCGTTGAGGCGCCATTGCTGACGCCTGACGAGGAACGGTATTGGTTTACCTGGATGAATTTTTTGAAATTCCGGGCCGAGCGGAACCGCAGGCGACTCGATTTGACTCACCTGAACTCGACGCTTGTCAAACAGATTCAATCCGACCTCGACGAGGCAATCCAAGCCCGTAATCACATTGTTCAGGCCAACCTGCGTCTGATTGTGGCTCTGGCCAGGAAACTGACCACATCGATTGATTCGATGTCCGATCTGATTAGCGAGGGGATGTCGCCGCTCATTCGTTCAGTCGAACTCTTCGATATCAGCTTGGGAAATCGATTCAGTACCTATGGTACCTGGGCGGTTCGTAATCAGATGATCCGATGGCTGAAGAGAGCCCGTAGCCAATCCGAGTTTCAGGCGGGTGAAATGTCTTGTGCCCTCGAATCCCTCCCCGATCGTCGCCCGCTCGTTCAGGCTTCTGAAGAGACGCAGCAAACTCGTCTGGCTGCGGTGCATCAGTTACTCGATCTGCTGACACAACGCGAACGGCAGATCATCACGGCACGTTTTGCCTTAGAAGGTCAGCCACATGGTCAGAGCCTGGCAGAGATTGCGGAGCAAATGGGTCTGAGCAAGGAACGAGTTCGGCAGATTGCGTTAACCTCCCTCGAGAAATTACGTGAACAGATGACTTTTGAGGAATTTGAAGCACTGACGTAAACTGTGATTCTCCACTCATGACTCGTCAGAAGCCTCAAAAATCATGGCGCAAGTGGGTAATAAATTTGATCTTCAATCTCAGCCGCGAAATCGGTGTTGTAATGCAGCGGACTTTCCGGATTTGCAGTGCAATTTGGTTTTTCGGGAAACATCTGGTGCGTCCGATTCCCGAATCCAGAGATCGAATTTCCTGTGTTCGAAGCGAACTCGGGTAACTCACTCCGCAAGATCCGAATTTGGGCAGGGGCTTCGACCCCCAGTTTGACTTTACCGTTTTCGATCTGAGTCACCGTGATCACGATCTCGCTTCCGATTTGGATTTTTTCATTTCGTTTTCTGGTCAGTACCAACATGCCTTCGCCTGCTTTCTGTGGAGCTTTTCAGAGAGGATTCGGTAGAATCTGGTATCTCGTCGCGTTATCGATGGTGTCGGCCCAGGTGGAGGTCCCTCCGGATACACTGCATCGAACCGATTCGATCCCGAATCCTGAGTTAGCAATCACCATGCCATTCGCTGCATGATCCCTGAAATTGCGGATGGGATGTACTGCAAGCCCTGTTTTTCAGAGAAAACCTGCGGCGATGGGAGAAATCCCAGCGAGAACTCGTTCGCATTCTGGAAGAAATTACAACCACAAGTGGGCGTGATGCGTGGATTTTCTTCAGACAGAATCGCTTGGTTCGGCTCGCCGTCCCCCTGCTGGAAAAGGCAAAATTTGGTTGAGGAATGGTGGGCTGACGAAGACGAACGGCCGGAATTCCGTTATACTCTCGGCTATGAACGTACTCCAATTCAGCGACCGAATTTTGTGTCTGCCAATCATTCACGGCAGCGGCGATTTTGCGCTCGAGGTTCGGCGCACGCTGTTATCAAATTCCTTTGATTGTCTGGCAGTTCCGCTCCCCCCTTCGTTCCAGGACGACGTGGAGCAGGCGATTACGTACTTGCCGAGTATTTCACTGGTGCTGCAGCATGAGATGGCTCCAATCGTTACTCAGGAATGGACCGGCGTTGAGAATAACGAGGAACGTGCGGAGGAGGATGGGCCGCGACGGGTGGCGAGCTACGTTCCTATCGATCCTTGTCAGGGAGTGATTGCGGGATTGCGGTTTGCGATCGGGGAACGGATCCCTCGTGCATTCATTGACCTGGAGACTGCCGAGTTTGAGACGTACTTTGGTCAACTTCCCGACCCCTACGCTTTGAAGCGTGTTCGCCCCGACAAATTTGCAACCGCTGTTTTGCCCAGCATTCCCCGGGTGCATGCCGGTCAGCCTGCGGATCGAGTCGTTTTCATGGCCGAGCAATTGCGCGAGCTTGAAAAACGGCACTCCCGCATCCTGTTCATTTGTTCGCTGCTCGACTGGCCTTGGATTCGCGAGGCGTATATTGATCAAACAAAATGTGCGTCGAAGGCTGACGAGGTCAACTCGACATCGATTTATGCCGCAGACCCCAAATCGCTGATTTTTGGCCTGGGTGAACTCCCCTTCATTACGGGGTTGTATGAGCAGGCTCGGTCAGACCTGAGTGAAGACGAGAATCTCTCGATTGACGGCGTGAAGGCGATGCTACTCGCGGCGCGTGACCGGTATCAGCGCGATCTCGGGAAGCGTGCTCGAAAGATCACTCCGAAACTGCTACGCGTGTTTCTGCAATATGCGAGAAACCTGACGCTGACCGAACGACGATTAACCCCCACTCTTTACACGTTAATCGTCGCCGCCAAGCAAATTGCGGGTGACTTGTTTGCCATTGCCTTGGCCGAGACCGCACGAGAATACCTGTTCCAGCAGAAAATTCCCTTTCGGAAGATTGAATTGGGAATTCATCAGTGCCGATTGCCCGATGGGGAGATGATCACGCTGAAAAATCGCTTGCCAGGTCAGGCGATCGAATGGAAAAATTGCCCGCTGAAGCCGCAACCTGCCAAGCCTCAGCAAGGTGATTGGTTGATGAAATGGAATCCGAACGGTCAATGCAGTTGGCCGCCAGAGGATACGGCGATCGAAAAATTCCGCACGCATGTCAAAGAGACCGCACTGAACCTGCTGGGTTCGGATCTGGCTCGCAGTGAAAAGTTTTCAACGAGCCTGAAAGATGGTTTGGATATTCGTGAAACGTTACGAAATTGGCACACGGGAAATCTGTATGTGAAGGTGATTCCCCCGACTCGTGGAACGCTCGACTGCGTGGTGATGCTTTTCGACAGCCCGGCAGACCCTCGTGATTATCCCTGGCGAGTCACTTGGCACGCGGAGCATCACGACGAATCCTCGCTGGCCCTGTTCGCTTCGAATTATCAAGAGAACCTGATTGGTCCCGGTATCGGTCAGGCGACCTACGGCGGAGCCATGTTTCTGTTTCCGCCACGTCCTGTGGCTGACATCTGGTCGAACCCTCGATTCGATTTTACGGATACGCTGGAAGAACGCTTGCTAGCTGCCGCCTGTCATCACTCGAACGAACGCCATGTTGCCTTGCTGAGCCACGGTCCTCCGGGTCTCGCCTGGCGAAACTTAGCCAAACGGTTTGGCAAGAAATTAATTCATGTTCCCATCGCCAAATTCAGCCAGGAAACCATTCAGCAATTACGAGTTTTTCATGTCTTAAATGGCCAGAAGATCCGCAGTTTTGCCGCAGAATTTATTCGAAAAGTCTAAGAGAACCCTGATGCCTGAACTGTCCCATTTCGACGAACAGGGTTCGAGCCGCATGGTGGATGTTAGCGGTAAAGAGGTGACGCACCGGCTTGCCCGGGCCGAGTCATTCGTCTCAATGCAGCCCGAGACCCTGAAGCGGATCTTGGATCGGAAGGTTGGCAAAGGGGATGTCCTGGAAGTCGCACGACTTGCTGGAATCATGGCCACCAAACGAACGGCGGATCTGATTCCGCTCTGCCATCCCCTCGGAATTGACGGCGTTGATATCGTGCTGGATCCCGCCGGGGATCGAATGGTACGAATTGAAGCCAGCGTGCGCGTGCACGGGCGGACCGGGGTTGAGATGGAAGCGTTAACTGCCGTCACGGTGGCCAGCCTGACCATTTACGACATGTGCAAGTCTGTCGACCGGACGATGACCCTGGGGCCTGCCCGGCTGTTGGAAAAACGAGGCGGGAAAAGCGGTCATTTTCTCGCCGAGTGACCCAGCGGTTTGGCTCGGCGTTGTTGCGTTGTCGTATCGGTCATTGAAAAATCGCTGATCAAGCTCGGTTAACGTGGCTGACGGTTGGAACGAATGGGGTTCCCTGGAGCAAATGGGTCATCCTCGTCGGCGGAAGGGGGCGGAACTTGGGAACGGCGACGGGGTGGTTCCGTCTGGTCGAAATCCCTGGATTGATTGCTTGAAGGCCGATTGCTGATGCGATTGGTGGAATCATTTTCGCGCAGTCGGTTCCGCTCGAAATCCCGGGTACTCAGATCGCGGCGTGGAGGGGAAGCGGCGGGCTGGCCGTACTCGTCATCGTCTCCCAGATCCGAGGGGGAAGATCCTTGGGAATCAAATTCCTCTGTCCTGATACGGCGAGCATTTGAATTGGTTGGCGTTAAAGGTGACCGGCGATCAGGCAGATGATCATTATTCAGCATCGTTTCGGCATCCTGACCACCAAGATCGAGAGGAAGACTCCCATCAAGCTGCTTCAAGTAAGGACGGAGCAATTGGTGCATGGCTCGCGGCAGAATGGGATAGACCGCGTTGATAATTTTTGCGGCGATGGTGTGGCTTTCCGACTTGAGGATGATTTCCCTCGCAGCAGTCGAATAAATCAGCAGGATCACGGTGATCGCCAAGGTCAGCAGCACACCTTTGACCGCTCCGAGCAGTGCACCCAGGTGCCGGTCGTATTCGGTGAGTCGCGCTTTATCAATTCCTGCGCGAAACGAGCGAACGACGAGATACACAACCAATGATGTGGCGATGTAAATGGCGACCAAAGCGAATAAGCGATTTTGAGGGGGTGCTCCAAAATAATGGGCCATGGTGACGGACATGGGCATGGCCACCATATACCCCAGCACCAGCGACATGATCGGAGCGATTTGCCAGGTGGCCCCCTTCCAGAATCCGTGAACTGTCGTAAAAAAGACGATCAGCAGCATGATGCCATCGTAGACTGTGACTCCACCGAATCCGGTCATGTTTCTCTTCCTTCGCGAATCTCAGCGTATGCCGCCGTCTGCGGACTCTGATCTGGTTTTGCGGGTTGTTTTTGTAGTCTGGGTTATTTTTGCAGGATGATTGCGGCTAGCAGGTTCAATCAAGCCTGCAGTTCACCGAAAACTTGGGTCGGTTTGCCATTCCTCGTCCGATGAAGTGCGTGATCTTCCAGAGGAATTCTGAGAACGGCGAGGGGGTGTAACGAGCCTGGTGTCTGGAAGCGTGGCAAGCTGGTCTTCCCGGGCTCGCTGAAACGGGGCAGCCACTTCGGGATGTCCCTGATCGTTGGCAGCAAAAACCGACAATCCCAATAACAATGCCCACGTTGCCGAGTTCGCGGTTCTGACATCACCAAAAAGTTTGAGTGCCGTTCCAAATGATTTTTTCAATCGAAGGTGGCCAGCTTTGAGTTCCACCGCCCAGATTTCATCCAAAAACAGATGGGTTAAATAGCCGATCGAGGCACCAACCCCTTTAAAACTTCGCCCAAGACTGACTCCCGTATCACAGATCACATAGGCAATCAGTCCCGCGATGATCGCAGCGGGGATGCTATGAAACATGCCCCGATGCACAGACGCTTTGAGTAATTCGCCGAAACCGAATCGTATCAAGAGATAAAGCGGAGCCCCGAACAAGAGAATATGTTCCGTTGCCAAGCCTTCATAATGAAAACGATAGAAGAGTAGCATGGGTGCGACTGCTGCCAGAAAACTGAGCGTTTCTCGGGCGGGGATCGCATGATCGCTATCGAGATCGGGCATGATGCCACAGATGGAACACAGCCCTCCGGCGATCGCGCACGTGGAAAGGGGGAGGTCCAATTGAGAAACACCGAGGGAGGCATAGCCGATCCCCACGACGGTGCTCACGGTAATATGCGTATGAAACCCGGCCATCGGCGTCCTTGCCTCAAGTCCGTGGACTTAAATTCCTGACTCATTCATGAAGTTCAGTGATGTTCCTGACGCTCAGTCATGCTGCTCAGACAATCATCAAGATCATCTGCAAGAGTTGATTTTTGGTGAACTGCCAACATCGACAGCCCGTCATGCGTCAGAACCGTATCCAGATCAGGATCTTCCGTCAAGATGAGGCGAGGGGGGGGGTGAGTTTTCAGTTTTCAGTTTTCAGTTTTCAGTTTTCAGTTTTCAGTTTTCAGTTTTCAGTTTTCAGTGAGAACAGGATCCGTGATCAGGTTCCGGATTTGACTGCGTGCAATTCTACGGTCTGCATTCCTTCCATTCGATTCAACTCGGCAACGAGGTCCGTAGGCCGGACTTTTGGCAAGAGCCGTAGCCGATACGAAAGCTCCATGGCGGCACCGTGGCGAACCGTGACAACGGACATTGGCTCGATTTCTGCGGCGTACCTGGCAACGCATTCCAGGGTACTCGCTTCGAATGCAGGTGCCCAGTTATAGCGAACCGTCAATTGTGATTCGCGATCGAGTTCGAGTAGTAATCGAGCTCGATCGCGGAGCAGCATGCTGGCAAAACCTACCACGGCAATACCACACAGCGCAACGACGGGTTGGCCGGCACCGACCGCCATCCCAACCACCACCGCAAAAATGACAAATGCCGTGTCTTTGGTGTCTCTGACGACCGTACGAAACCGAACAATCGAGAGGGCACCGACCAGACTGAAGGCGCGGGCAACATTATCGCCGATGACTTGAGTCACCATCGCGATCAACACACATAACAGGACCAGTGTCGTTGGAAAGGTTCCAGCCGACCCTGAAGCAAGGCGTGTTCGGTGGTAGACCAGATTGATCACCAGTCCCAATCCGAGTGCAACAACCAAACGCGTCAGCAAGGTTTCCCAAGGAACGACGGCGGTGCTGTCCACAACCCGACTTAACCATTCTAACGGCATTTCTCGATTTCTCCTTTTTCATTACCGGGAACGGTATTCAGCGAATTCGCCCCATGACCCCTCGCACGATTGAGCCTAGGGCTGATTCATCCTGGCCACGATCCTGGAAAAAAGAGGCCGACGGGAACTTGCGCACCCTAGTCAACAGAGCGAACTGAGTCAATCGGTTCCGATTTCGAGTGGAATCGAATGGCTGGTATCGAGGTCCAGACTTCGCTCTTTATTTTGGCACCTCGGCTGCTGGCAAGGATTCAATCGCAGGATGTTTCAGCAGGAATTCGCGGCGCTGTTCTGCGAATTCCTTGAGACTCATGTGTGGCTGCGACCGAGCGCCCGGTTTTCCGGCCCCCAGCACAGTTTGCTGGAATTCCGCAAACGACGAGAGCTTGCGCGTATCCGCCTCGATCTCGAGGGAAATCAACTGTTGATACTGAGTCACGATCGGCTGCAATCGATTCCAATCAAGTGCATCCTGCGCAAGGGTTCGAACGTGTTCCAGATATTTTTTCCTGAGCTGCGGTACCGCCAGCAATCGACTGCGAAGAGGTTTGGTGACATCGCTAAGCCCCACTAGGGGATCGAGATCAACACGACCACCGCCGGATCCCCCGGGCCGACCAGGCCCCGGTCCCACACCCATCGCAGGTGGCAACCCGGACGGTCCACCATGACCCGGCCGACCTGGGCCTGGTCCCCCCGGCCCAGTATCACCATGCCAACCTGGCCTTCCTCCAGGACCACCCATTCCAGGACCACCCAAACCAGGTCCCATGGGTGGCTGAAATGCCTCATTCATATCGTGGGGAATCATGTGAAACACCCCTTTTTCATCACAATAAATCGCGTAGTCGCTGGCCCGAATCCAATAGCCATCGCTGTTGATCAAAGCATTGTCTAAAGCCAGAAACCAGAGTGTTTCGTCGAGATCGAGCATCGGTGTTAGGGCAACTTCCAGGTTTTCCAGCGGTGTTTCGTTCAGCGTTTTGCAAAGTTTCATCAGGCGTTTCCAGTCTTTTTCGCGGTCCGCCGTTTTGAGTGAATAACGCGCACGATAATTTTCGGTCTGTTCTCCAAGATATTCGAGACCACCTCGTCCCATCGGGCTACCCTGAACCTTCCAGCGTGCCCCTTTTGTGCTAGAGTAGTTCTCTGCAAGGAAGTCTTTATTGAACTGCTGTGCATTGATGTAAATCCCCCAGCTTTCCCCATTCACGGCGAGCTTCACAAAATTGGCTTTGGGGGCGGGAAGATATTTGCGCGCGATTTCGGAGTACAACACAGTATGCAGAAAGGTCGGATCTTCGTGCGAGTTCAGCAAATTGATTGTCTTGTACCCCAGAAGTCGTTGTTCGGGGTCGACAAAATCAAACGACAGATTCATCGATCGCTTTGAACCCGCTTGAACTCCCATCAACGATGACATTCCTCGAAATTGAACCCCCACATTCGGATAGGTTTTTCCATCCACGGTCACCGTAGCGGGAACCTCGACATCGGTCCGACTGAAGTCTTCCAGTTCCTGTTCCCAGTCGTCGTTTTCAAACTCGAGGAAAACCGTTCGCAATACTGTCGGTTCATACAGATTCGTGTTATCGACGGGACGTACATCAGCAGGTGAAATCTTGGGACCCGGTTTTCCCGGTTGACTGCCGCGAGGGGGACCTCCGGGACCTCCGGGTGGGGGGCCACCCAGAAACCCGCCAAATCCAAATGGTCGTCGTCCACCGGGCCCGCCCGGTCCACCTGGACCATCAGGCCCTCCACGGCCACCTGGCCCACCAGGCCCACGATTCGCCTGCAGAAATTTACGTGCTGCAGCACGTTCTGTTGGATTCAGTCGCCCATCGTGATCTTCATCAAACTGGGCTACGATTTTTCGCTCAGCTCCCATGGGGCCACCCGAACCACCCGAACCACCGAGTCCACCGGAGCCACCGGGGCCGCCCGGACCACCGGGACCGCCAAACCGTGGAGGTTCAGGAAACGTAAATTCCTGGCCATTGAGGTCCGCCCATTTCCGCTTTTGGGCTTCATTCAGCAAAGCCAAGGCCTCGACGTGTGGTTGCCGTTTGATGTCGGGTGCTTCGAAGGGGCGGGGCTTGTTCTGTGTGAGCTCCTCGAACCGAGCTTTTTGGGTCTCTGTCAGTTCGAGTTGTCGGGCAATTTCCGGTCTTTTCAATCCGGCAATCACATCCCGCTGCAGTACCAATTGCTGCAGACGGATCGCCTGTTCGGGCTTTAAGAATTCTTCCAACTTTTGATCAGACGTTTTCACCACAGTTTGAATACGGGTCTGCATGCTCTCAAACTTTTTTTCTCGTTCTTCTTCGCTTAAGTGGAAAATTTCAGGAAAATTCATGCTTTCAAATACCTCGCGCAGTTGCTCGTGCAGTCTCCCTTGCAGTTTGTTGATTCCGGCCAACTGAGATTCCGCCAAGCCAAGCTCTTGTCGGACCTCGGGGACTGTTACCAACATCAACCCGGAAACGGGCATTTCACCCGGTCCACCAAGACCTGGCGGGGGACCAAACTGTGCGACTACCATCGTGGCGAAGGTGAGGGTGATTGCCACAGTCAAACGGAAACAAATGAAATTTCTCATTTTGAGCTTTCCTCGAGAACGGAAGCGGCGTACCGGGCCACAGTTTCCTAGTCACGAACGCCAAGGGATTTCCGCCGCAGTTGTCGCAGGAATCGTTCCAAAAAGTTCGACTTTTTTTCAGCCATGGACGGAATCTGATCGAGGCGTGGAACCAATCCGTTCAGGGAAGACTCCCCTGTTTGGCGCGGGCAATGGAAAAGTCGATCAGTTCCTGGCAGTGAAAGAATCCTTCCCAGTAATTGTGTCCCTCCCCTTTTGCCACAATCAGCGTGACCAAATCCCCGACCCCAGCGGCCCGATATCGAGCCAGAAATTCGGCTGAATTCTCTTTGAGGGGAACAACAGTATCCTGATCGCCGTGAATGAGGATTGCAGGAATCTTCGCTTTGGCCAGATTCGAGACCCGCTCAATCGGATTAAACTCACGCAGCCTGGCCCCCAATTCATCAGGCCTGATCTGATAAGCGGGGGCTGCTGCTTCAAGACCTGGATAAATACGCAG
>Ga0114978_10001341_pt1 | contig 20731 bp, 21 predicted proteins | sample S_140212_EF_Meta_FD_87027 | JGI IMG/M metagenome (GOLD analysis project Ga0114978, IMG submission 87027) | Freshwater microbial communities from Lake Simoncouche, Canada to study carbon cycling - S_140212_EF_MetaG | ecosystem: Environmental > Aquatic > Freshwater > Lake | place: Lake...
GAACTGAAGTACTAATATCAATCTTGTTATTAACACCTGTAACTTGATTGAATCGTAAAAACGTGGCAGGATATTGATACGTTACACCAGCAACGTTCATGTTTACTGTATCGCCAGACTGGCCTAAACTGATGGTGCCGCCGCCTGCAGCACCAATCGTGCCACCACCCATGAATGACCAGTTAACGGCCGTGCCTATTGTACCAACTTGAATGTCGGTTGCAGTATTACCTAGTTCGATAACACCACTAACAGAACTAATCTTTAGGTTGGTTCCGTTAGCCGTGATACTACCTACCAAATCAGCGCTGGTATTAAAAAACTCTAAAGGAGTATTGTGTAGTATGCGGTATTTCAAAACTTAACGCCTTTTACTAGATTAGATGGAGTAGACAACGGCATCATATGTTTAATATCGTTGGTAACATTGTGGTATTTATTCACATCAAAAGTGTTGCCTAAAGTAACAATGCTTTGTGGATTGTTAGTTTTAACATACGCTCTTGCATATCTGAAATCAACTGATTGTTGCATAGCACGGCCGCCGATTGCCACGTGAGCTTGACCTGCAGCTGCAGCAAAGTTTGTAATCGTTGTTGAGTATGTTACCCAACCACCATCAGAAGGAACTGGCAATAAGAGTGGAGAATAACCAGACACCCAATCCCCATTCTGAACAACCTGTAAATACACTCTGCTGTTGTTTACTGGCCCAGCTCCTAATCGGTCAAGTCTAAATGGAAATCTATATTGAAATTCAACATAAATTTGGAAAGATACCGCTTCTTTACAGTATACGGTAAATTGCATCTTTGGATAATACGAATCATCTGTTTTTTGATAGAATCTAATAAAATCCCAATTTTCATTTCTAACAACAGAGTGATACACTACACCAGCGTAATCATATCCTGCTCGCATGAAATCTTTTAGATTATAAAGTGGAGCAGAAGAATCTGCGGCAGTATTATACCAACCAAGATAACCTTCGTTTCGTTGCCAAGACAATCTTGTACCTGGATGGTCAGCGTGAATATCCATTCCAACTGGCGCATAAGCATTTGATGCTACCCCATTATTATAAATGGCATTTGCTGCGGAATATAATAAATTGAATTCGTTTTTTAATGGTATGCCAACAAAATCACCAGCTAATGAACCATTTCCTGGAATAAAACCTGGTATTTGATAAATGCCATGAAGATTATTTCTTCTAAATTCAACAGGAGTTGGACAAGCCCAAAAATCACAATCATAAACAACCATTACATCCCAATGTCTTGATCCAGCTACTTCGTTGTAATTTGTAACTTTATTCTGCAAACCTTCAGGTCTAAATCTAAAAAGACTATTCATCTTCATATTATAGACTGCAACACCTTGACGACTATTAACATAATAAGGCCTAAAATCTCTTACGTTACCAACATAACCATTTCTACAAATAACTGAACCTTGTTGCATTGTAAGGCCGTTTGCATCAGAGTTATTATAACCAATAACAGAAATGCCTTCAACAACAGCTGGATTCCAATAATCTTGTTGTGCTATATCAACACCTCTATTCCAACTACTGCCTGATATTCTACTTGAACCAACATTAAAGAATTGCCAATTTTTCATCAATCTAATTTGACAAACGTTGGTGCCTTGGTTGACTTTAAAATATGGTTTTTGGAATTTTGTACCACCAGTAGTCTCTAAGAATCCTAACATTTTAAAATTGCGGTTAATCTTGACTACTGATTCACGGCCTTCAACATAACCATAATTGATTGGCCTATCCAAATACAAAGTGTTACCAACTTTATTTACAATAGTTGAATGGGTATTTGATGTGTGGAAATAAGTGTCAGGATTTTGACCCGCTTTAACTGCTTGATAGTGATGATAGTCATCAGAGCTAATATAGTTAGCATGACCTAATACAGTAATTATATCACCGTTGGCAAAGTCTGAGGCATTGTTAACTACAATAGTGTAATTATTAGATGCAAAGTTATATACACCTAAATTAATAATTCTATTTAATGTTGGGTTTGCTGCACCGTTGTGTCCGTTGAAAACAAACTTTACATATCTGTAAGTTTGTGAGCCTGTAAAATAATGGCCCATCTGTTGATACCATTGGAAACTATCACTCTGCGGATTACAATAACGTTTCACATCATCAGTTGGGCCATACAATACTGTCCAAGATGAGTTGTCATTTGATCCTTGAATTTGAACGCCTCTAAAACCAGCACCAAGAGCGGAACCACAATCGTCCATACGTGGAGTAACTGATACGTGAGTAAAGGTTTGTGACTGTGCTAAATCAACAGTAATACTTCCGTTAGCGGTAGTGCTTAAATCTAAATAAACTTCGTGAGCATACTGAAATGAATGTGTGCCAACGTTCCATAAATAATCAGATGTATTTGTGCCGTTATATTGGAGTGGCATTGGCCAAGAATTGGCAGAATACAGACCACGATAGTTGAACATTAAGTCATCGTGTGTTCCTGGACTTGTAACTTTACTTGCGATTTTTAAAATTCTTTGGCCAGCAGTGTGAGTATATTCTGCACCAGATTCATACACAGTATCTTCTAGTGTAAAGTTATCTGTTGTTGTTATATAAAGGTCTTGTGTTACTGCTCTAATGCTAAATGATTTAACTCTGGTTGAAGTGTTATTCCAAGAATACCAACCAAATAGGCCACGATGAGAACCAGATTCATCAAATCTTTCGCCAACTTGTTCGCCATTAACAAACGCTTTAATAATACCGTTACGAACTTCAACTCTTTCAGTATGAGGTCCTTGCATTATGGTTCTAAATGCAGGTTGAATAGATAAATCAATCCAGTTATCAGTACCTGCATAATGATACTTTGATGATAGTGTTAGGTATGGCGTGGCACCAGCGTCTTTGCCACTAAAACGGCCTGTCATTGTGCCGTTTTGTGGGTTTCTTGTTCCGTTTCTAAATGCCGGGTCGTAATTAAACAATAAGCCAAATTGGTCTGTACCTCTTGAACCCGTTGTGTATTGGTTTAGAGGACTAATTTCAGCTTCAATAATTGCTTCACGGCGGAAATGTTGTTTATGTACAATGGTACTATAGTTATTGTTTACAGCATAGGCACCATAAGCATCAATTGCCCAAGCGCCGGTCGATGCTGAATAATCTGTTAAGAAATCTGATAGTGTCGAACCTGTTTGAAAGTTATATGTGCCTAAAAGAAAATCAGATTCTTTTACATCTGCTAAAGTATATTTGACGTTATTGATTACAACTACATCACCAACTTTAAAGTTTAATTGGTTAATAAAAGAATCTTTATCTACTGTCAATATCTTTTGTGAACCAGAAGTTCTTGTTGCCTTAATTTTAGCACGAGCGCCATTACGTCTTGCAAGCGCAATCTGATTACCGACTACACCAGCAACGTCAAATCCTTCATCTCTAACTAAGCGCCAATCGTTGGCAATATCACGATAAGGATAATAACTTACTCTCGTGTTAGCATAAGATGTGTCATAGATAGCAACTTCATCACCTACTGCAAATGAAAATTGGCCAGGAGTAACGTTAATAATTGCATCACCAATAGCAATCGCAGAGTTTACAGTTGCAAAGGCTCTTGTTTCTCCACCATCTACATCTAAAATAGACATGGCATAATTTTCTGTCTGCAAGTAACCAACACCACTACCTTCAGCACGGTTAACCATAACTGTAGAAACGTTGCCTACGTTAGCACGACCAATAAATCGACCATCACGAATTGTAATCCAATTGTTAGCACCTAAGTTACCGCCAGGTTCAATATTTAAAATACCGCCGTTTGCAATAATTAAAGTAGAAACGTTCGCTTGATAACCAGCAGGAATTGTAATTGATGGTGCAGGTGCGTATACAAAGTAACCATTACCAATAACAGAACCATAGTTATAATAGTTTGTTGGTAAATTCTGTACTACAGTTGAATACTTCCAATTACAAAGTGGGTCTGTATAGTCAATTGAACAACCAGTAAATGTTGTGCCTGTCAATCCTGTATACAATACTTTTACATAATCACCAAAGTTGGTGTATGTGTAAAAATATCCTGTTGAAGGAAAACCAGATGTTGAAGCTACAGTAATCGTAATGGTACCAGACCATTTTGCAATGTTGCCTTGATTAATTGTGGTTCTTGTAGATGTAATTGTTACATCATCAGCATTATTAGGAACAACACTGCCTACCCATGTGCTGTTTGCAGACCAGAGTATTCTTGTGTTTGATAGAGCAACGTCTGTGTTACTGGATATTGCTGCCATTACTTCTTTCCAATTCGTTTAATGCAAAAGTCAAATCGAAGATAGTTTCTTCATACTGGCGCTTCTCATCGTCAGAAAGTGTAGATTCTGCCGTATTAGTTTTGTCAGCCAATTCTTTTTTAATCTGGTCTAAAGTGGCAACAAGTTCTTCTTTTGTAATATGAATTTCTAAGTTGGCTTTTACATATGAACCGTCATAGGTAAAATTCCAATTATTCAATATGTGTATGATACTACGAAGGTTTGGATTAATTTTATCTTGCATTTTATTTCTCTATTCTAAATTCAATCATTGAACCAATAGGTATACTTATAGAAGTAACAATAGCTGTTGTAGTGTTTTCTGTATAGTCTAGGTTTCTAACCAATTTGTATCCATCAACATAAACGTCCATAAATGTTTTGCCGCCGGTTGTCAAAGTATAAGAACGGCTATTGCCAATAGTGTAAACTGTGTTAGCAAGTATTTTAGAAACTAAGGTGTTAGCTTCAATGACGGCGCCAAATGCAGCTGTAGTTTGTATAGTACCGTCAACGAATGTAATACCATTACTTGTACTACCAGTAATTATGTGATTGCCTGTGTATACGTTACCCACAACACCAAGGCCGCCAGAAACAATTAATGCACCGGTTGTATTTGAAGTAGCAGCAGTGGTTCCAGTTACAGTAATTGGGCCACTATCAGAAATAAACAGTCTAGATGTACTAGCTGTCTGTAATGACATGCCGTTAAGGCCGCCGTCACGATAGATTCTAGTACCGGTTGAACCGCCAAAGTTTATATATTGGCCAGGTCCAGTATTTAAATTACCTGCGTAAATATCACCTGAAACACCAAGACCACCAGAAACAACTAATGCGCCGGTTATATTTGAAGTTGAAGCAACAGTTGATGGTATATTTACTTTACCAGCAGAACCTTTTGGTATAATACTTACATCAACGTTGGCATCAGCGCCGCCGGCTCCAATTGTAACTGCATTACCTGTCGTATTACCAGATACTTGTACAAAATTTACGCCGCCACTTGGTGCAGATACAGTAAAAGCATTTGCACTATTTGCTGTGATACCAACCACGCCTGGAGTTGGTTGATATATGGATTGTCCTGTACCAGAGAAAGTATAACCAGTATAAGTAAGTCCTGGTGAATTAGGTGCTGTAAAACCAGCGCCGGTTGATGCAACTCCACCACCAAATGTCCAAGAACCGCCATATGTTTTTGTAAATGTGCCATCGCCCAATACGATAGTGCCACTATTACCTGTTGTGGCCAATCCATTATTGATTACTAGAGTACCGCCAGTACTGTAAATGTTTCCTTGCGTAGCAATACCACCAGCAACTACTAATGCACCAGTTACGTTTGATGTGGTTGCGGTTGTGTTGGCAATTACAACACGAGTTGCTGAGTTTACTGTAAGTACTTGTACAGTATTTGATAGTGCGTTTGTAGCGGTTGTCTGAGCGGTGTTTGCAGCATTAAAAGCTGCAGCTGCTGTAGTTTGAGCCGTATTGGCTGCAGTGAATCCAGCCGTTGCAGTTGTCTGTGCGGTGTTTGCAGCATTAAATGCCGCAGATGCTGAAGTCTGAGCCGTATTTGCTGCAGCAAAACCAGCCGTTGCGGTTGTCTGTGCAGTATTGGCTGCCGTGAATCCTGCTTGTGCAAATGTTGAGTTTGCGTATGATGTACCTGTAAGGCCGTCCAGCAAGTCTGCATCTAGACCTGAACCTATACCTTGATTACCTGAGTGCCAAATTGTATTAGCACCCCACAATAAAGGTCCTGCACCAGCACGACCTAATGCTTCTGTACTTGTTGAACCAAATCTTAACCAAGCATTAGCACTATTTTGAAGACCAGCAAGTCTAACTGTATCAGCAACGTTTACATCACCTAACCAAGCATCATCACCAATACGGAAATTTGTACCTTGACCATTGTTAGAAGTAACAATAGAGTTGAAAGTAATTTGACTTGGTGATGTAACCGCATTAATTAATTGCGTGTTAGAGATAGCGCCTGTTGCACCAGCAACTGAAGTGACTGCACTGCCGCCAGCACCTGCGTTAGCAGTATATTGTCTTGAGCCATCAGAGAACTGGACAAAAGCATTGGTAGTAACAGAACCACCGACAGTAAGAGCGCCGGTAGTTTTATTAATTGAGAGATTCGCAGTCGAGCCAAGTACACCTGAGTCGTTGAACTGAATTTCACCATTCAGACCAGCAGGACCAGGATACTTTGCAAAGGGCGTGATTGTGCCCGATGGTGCTTTGTAAAAAAGTTTACCATCAGCAGTGTTAATGGAAATCTCACCGTTCGCCAAAGACGATGGTGTATTTCCAGAAACCTGCGAAACCTTTATCTCAATTGTTGTATTTGCCATTAGAACGCACTACCGTCATCCGTTTTTTCCGTAAATGTACTAATAGTAGGTTCAGATTTTTTAAGCACGACCGGTTCTGGTACTACCGGTACTTCAAGTGTTTTTGCTAATGTTGGGTTGATTTTCTTCAACTTACTTACCGCAACATTTTCTTCAAGAATTTTGATATAGTCTTTTAGTTCTGCAATCTCATTGTTTTTACCTTCAGCCAAATTGTTTAATTCGGCTTTCTTTTGGTCACTAAACAACTTAGCTTCAGATTCTTTTTGATTTCGCAATTCCCGAATTTCATTTTGATTGGCTTCAACTTGGTTTTTTAACCTTGCATTTTCCGCCATCGTATCATTTAATGCCGTCTGAATTCTACTTTTTTCTTCGTGAGCTGAACTATTTTGTTCCGCCTTTGATTTGTAAACCTCTACATCTCTTGCTTGATTGCTCATTGCATCAAATTCAGATTGTAGAGTGTTTAACTTTTGTTGCAAATCAGCCTTTTCATTTCCCGAAGCTTCAGTTAATTTTAACTGTGTTTGAAAAACGAAGTTCTGCTTGATAACCGCCATTAGGTTTTCAAGCAGAATTTCCTGATAAGCATTTGAAAATTCCACACTCATAATAACTCCTTTTCACGTTAATAATATATTTAGAATGTTCCACCAGACAGATGTGAGAAAGTAGGAACTCCTGATGCGTTAATTGTCAAAACGTGTCCTTGAGTAGATGAAGATGCTGTTGTTACAGCACTTGTGCCTTGACCTAATAGAACACCGTTTGTAGTTAGTGTTGCAACTCCGATACCGCCTCGGTCAACACCTAATGTACCAGACGTAATCTGTGTGGTGCCGATTGCAATGTTAGAACTGGTGTAAGCAGTAATTTCACCATAAGAGTTATAAGATAACGCTGTAAGTGTAGTAGCAGCTGATAATGTACCAGTTGGTGTAGTTGTTGTATTTGCTTGTGATGCTAAACTTGTACCGTCATAGATAACTCTTTGACCAGTTGTCCATGATGTTTGGTTTGTACCGCCACGAGCAATTGGTAATGTGCCAGAAGTAATCTGTGTGGTGCCAATCGCAATGTTAGCAGCAGTAGAACCGGTGAATCGGCCATAAGCATCAACTGTAATACCAGTTAATGTTGCAGATGCAGCTAATGTGCCTGTCTGTACATATGTGGTATTAGCAAGTGTTGTAAGAGCACCAGTACCTTGGCCAATAACGATAGCACCGTTAGTGAATGATGTTGCACCGGTACCACCGTCAGCAACTACAACAGCAGCAGTAAGACCTGAAACTGTACCACCAGTGATGTTGGTAATCAAGTCAGCACGTGTGGTGTTAGCATAAACAACAACGTTTGATGTTGGGTCTACGTTTAAGTTCTTGAATAGATAGAACTTACCTGCGTTAGCACCGCCGCCTGAACCTTCACGAATAAGACCGTGATAAGCAACAGCAGAACCCGTATTTGATGAACCGTAGAAACCAATGTCTAATACATCACCAGAAATGTTGTTATTAGCAAGTTTAATTAATGAGTCGTTGGTTTGTACAGTAGTTGTATTAACAATTACTTGAGTACCAGAAACGTTCAAGTTACCAGTAACAGTAAGGTCGCCGGTAATACCTTGGTTACCTGTTGTACGAATAACAGTATTGTCAACGTCAAAAATAACTGCATTGTTACTTGCAATAACGTTAGATGTTAAACCGTCACGGCCATAGAAAGTTACTGTATCTGTTAATAGAGAAAGCGCATCTGTACCTGTATCGCCAGCAATGTTAAGAGTGGTTGCAATTGCTACGTTAGCAGCAGAAGTAACACGACCTTTTGCGTCAACTGCAAAAGTAGGAATCTGTGTCGCACCACCATATGTACCAGCAGCAACACCTGAATTTGATAGTGTTAATGGAACGTTTGCGTTTGCAGAACCGTCAACTGAAACTTGACCAGTTGCATCACCAGAAACACCAATTAGTCTTGCAGTCTGCCAAGTGGTTGCAGTTGTCGAGTTACCGATGTGAGCACCAGTAAAGAAGTTTGCAGTAACACCGTTGAAAGCCGCATTGCCTTGTGCATCACGTTTAACTACCGTATTTACAGTAGACGATGCGGTTGCAGCATCAATAATGTCAACATAATATTTACCGCCGATTGTTAGAACGGTGCCGGTATTATTACCGATGAAAAGTTTATCTGACGTAAACGAATACGCTGGTTCAGCTACGTTTAGCGTAGTTGGCGTAGACGTTACGGTAGAATACTTTAGTTGAATAACTGTATTTGCCATTTTATAGCCCTTTTATTATTATAATTATTTCTTATTTATTTAGAATTTACCACCTTGAATCCTCTCAACATTAACGTCTGCTAAGTTGATTGGAGAAGCTTGGTATTTCTGAGTAGTAGAATTGTAAATAAATGTATATCCATTTTCTACACCAGCCGTTTCAATGTCTGAAATTGTCGATGTGGAAACCGACACTTCAGGTTTGAAATTGGGATCCGATACAGTAGTTGGAACGGTCTTTTTGACTGATACTGAACCAATCTGACGACCAGGTGTAACAACTACATTAATGCCAGCCATTATCGTGTAACTCCAGCAAGAACGTTAACGATACCTTCAACAACACGGCTGCGCTTTGCTGTTGGGTCTGTTATTACTACGTCAAACATATATCTACCTGGAGAAACGTTTGCTGTGTTTGCGGAAGTCATTGTAACTTCAATTTCACCAGCCGCTCGGTTGGTAAAGTTGACGGTGAATGTTTCCACAGAAGAAGAATAATACGACTTTCTCATTTGTGAGGAAGCAGAATAACCAACGAGGTTCATTGAATCTCCTTGGTCATCGGATAGATTTATCTTGGTAGAAAAATCGGTATATTGTTCTATATAGATTTCGGTATAAGCTGCCAAAATGGACTCCCCTTTTTGTATGCCTATTTAGTCAAAACAAGTATTCAAAACCAGCCTATATATTTTATATCATTATGGAGATTTAAAAATGGGAAGATTTTCTTCAAAAAATTCTTTTTCAACGATTGACCTGCCGCTTTGGCCAACAACTTTTACCAAAGAGACTATAGGAATAGAAAGAAATGGTGTAATTATAGAAAACCAAAATACACCTTCTGACTTATTTATGAGATTTATACCCGAATCTTTGGAAGCCATAAAAATAATGAGGTTAAAAGGATACAATGTTGTTATCTTTTTCAATGAACCAGATATTACACAAAACAAAATAACTATAGAAAAAGTAGAACAATCAAATAAAATAATGCTTGATGCTTTTGGTAATCATGGAATACAATCCATTACGGGCTTATTCTATTCAACATCAAATCTAAAAGAAGACCTTTATTCTATGCCAAACAATGGCATGTTAAAAAAGGCCGAAAACGATTTAAGATTGAAATTTAAAGGTGGTTATTTTGTTGGAGATAAACTCCACGACTTGAAAGTGGGAGACTCCGTTCATTGTAAACCCATACTGTTAAAGCAGGGCATGTACAATGAGACTAAAGACAAATTGAATACTTTTGCCAATAGGAAACTTAAAGAAAAGACTAGAGAGTTTTCTAATCTACTTGAATTTGCAAACTCATTAAAATAAGGGGACAAGCCCCTTATTTTTATTTCTTAATCAACAACTTTGAGATTTCTGGCAAATACAAGTACTTCATTTCCGATTTCTCTAATGTTTCTAAGGCGTCTTTTATCGTTTCAACTAAAGGATCACCTGCTAAGTTGAAAGATGTATTAAACAGAATAGGGACTCCAGAGATTTCTTTAAACTCAGTAATCAATTCATAGTAGTGTTTATTCTGTTCTTTTGTGACAGTTTGAATTCTACATGTGTCATCAACGTGGTTAATGGATGGAATAATATGTTGCTTGTCAGATTGAACGTCAATAGCATACATCATATAAGGCGATTCTTCCATACCAGCCATATCAAACCATTCGTTTGCATGTTCTTTTAGGATTGTTCCGGCAAAAGGCCTAAACCACTCACGACCTTTTACGATATTGACATAATCTTTGCCGTTCGGGTCAGTTGGGTCATAAAGAATAGACCTGTTTCCTAAAGCTCGTGGACCAGCTTCACTACAACCTTGGAAGATAGAAACAATATTTCTTTCTGAAATTAGTTTAGCCACATCTTTTGCGGTTGTTTCTACAACATCAAATTTTTCAGTATCCACATCACTCAAGTAGGTTTCAGGATCATACTTTGGTCCCAAATAAACAGTATCTAAAGGAAACTTATCTGTTGATTTAGTCTCTTGATACCATACAATTTTTGCCAGACCAATAGATGTGCCTCCATCATGTGAAACCGGATCGCAAAAAAGTTGTACGTCAGCAGGCAAATTCTTTCTATAGAAATAGTTTGCTGTACAATTTAAACCATAACCACCAGCAATACAAACATTTTTAATTCCAGTTTTTTCGATAGTTGTTTTAATCAAATCCAAAACAGCCTGTTGGCTTTGTTTTTGCATCTTATAAGCCAAATTTTTAGCAACATCAGGACATTTACTGAAGTCTCTATGCCATTCTTTTGGGTTATCTTTCTGTCTTAGATATGGATTTTTAAATTGGTCTATGATTGAACCAGCAGGAAAATGTGGTCGGAAAACATTCTTATTTCCTCTAGAATTAATAAGAAGTTCTGGAATATTTGGATCTTCTTTTCCATAAGGAGCTAATCCCATTGTTTTGCCGCCTTCGATGTATTCAAATCCAAGGTAATTTGAAACACCTTCATAAGCTTTTACTGTAGGAACAGAATCGTCAAATTCATGCACACCATCACTATATTGAGCAGTAGACTCATTTCCATATCTCTTGAACAACAAAGTGTAATCGTCTGGATATTTACAAACGAAAGCAGTATCAGTTTCCCAACCCATAGCTGTTTGACCATTAGACATAGTATGACTACTAAAACTACCAGAACCATCAATAACGATTACGATAGCTTCATCAAAACCTGAATTGTAGAATGTACATCCAACATGGCCCATGTGATGGTTATCGGATGCTTTAATAATTTTAGCTTTGGGATAATGCTTTCTAACTAAAGCTTCATAAGCATTTTCACCAGTCCATGGCAAACTTCCTAAATTATGTATTGAAACTCCACCAATAACTAAAATATCAATAGGATGTTCTTTCATAATATGCAACATACCCATAAAAGGATTGCCATCATATTTTTCACGGGTCAACCTTTCTTCTTCAATATAGGAAATTAATTTTCCATCCGATACCAATGCAGCAGAACCATTGTGGCCAGGATTAACGGCTAATATATTTAAACTCATCACTTTACCTTCTTTTCAATATCTTTAACAATTTGCATAAAAATTTCATGTATTTCTTCTTCAGAAAATTCCATAAGTTTATCATTATACCTATCCGCCAAATGGCAGTCTAGATTCGTTATTCTAATAGGAGAGTACTTCTTATTTCCTTCTTTTTCAATAATCTGAAAATGCTCCGGATAAGAAGTGTTAACTGGAAAAGTTGAACCAAAAATTACTGTTCCTGGTTTATCAAATGCTCGAGCCATATGTTGGCCAACAGAATCACATCCAACAAAATAATCAGCAGATTCAATAATTGATGCCCAACCTCTCAAATCGGCTTGTACCTTTAAAGTGTAAGTATCTTCATTTACTGCCATTTCTTTATCACCAAAATAAATTAAATTATATTTTACGGATAGTTTTTTAATTAACAGTAAATACGCAGAAACGTCCAATGACCTTGAGGCATCATCAATCAAATGGCCTCTATCTATTTTAGCACCACGACCATATGGTTGAATAACTACGGTAATATTCTTTTTCTGCTGGTTCTTAACATCTTCAATAATATTAGCTGCGTATTTTTCTTCCAGTTTGTTCAAAACCATTCTAGGTGGTCCTAAATCACTATGGTCGGTTGTATTATTGATACAAGCATCAAAAGCTTGCACTAAAGAAATCTGTTGTTTAAAGTAGGCAGGTTCTCTATAAGGTTCTGGAGCTACTATTCTGGAACATCCATAAACAATATTTTCGAAGGTACCCTTATTATCAGGATTAAAAACCCTATCTTGCAATTCTGGAATGCCCCAAAGTAAAGTATCCCAACCATGGACTAAGATTTTAAAATTGTCGTCCGGATTTAATTTGTTATATTTGATTAGTGCGGGTATAGCAGCAATTACTCTGCCGGCACCACCATCAATATGAAAGACTGTATATGTCATAATATTCCTTATTCTTTACCCCACGATACTTTATTCCAAACACGTTCATGTGCCCAAAATAAAATCACTTTTGTTATCACCTCAGTAAATGCTATACTGCTGGCAAGCAACAGTTGACCTGTTATTAACCAAGATATTATAAACGTATCTATAGTTCCTGTCAAGCGCCAACTGACCGCTTTTGCCAAACTTCTTTTATTGGTATCACTCAATTCCCATTTGTTTTCTGATTTTAGTGGCACTTATACTGTGTGTTGCCTCATCAAAAACTTCCTGTTCAATTTTGTATCCAACGTCACGACCATATGTAATGTTTACCACATTTGGTACAACTTGTATTTCAAACTGTCCCTGATATATAGGCTCTAAATCTCGCTTGATAAAATTCTTAACTTGCTCAATGGCAAATGGATTGCTTCCTTGCCAACCTTGGCAGTCTCTAATTTGAATAACCACTTGACCAGTTTTAGCAATAGCACGTTCAAACAACTTACGATGACCTTCATGCCATGGTTGCCAACGGCCTAGCATTTGTACCGTTTCTTTTTGCCAATTGAACACCGGCCTACGTTTGTTTTCTAAAATGTGGTGGCCAATAAACTCAGCCCATTTTTCAGCGTTCTGTTCTGTCACTCTGAAATCATACACATCAGGAGGAACAAATGCTTTATTGGTGTCTTCATATCGACCAGCTTCAATCGTGTCTACCCAAATAACCCAATCAGCTTTGAAGTTATGTCTCATCTCAGGTAATGGTGCAACAAAATCACAGATGACAAAATCACCAGTACTTTTAAATGCAAACTCCGCCATTCGCAAAGACTGACGAATACGTCCTTCTTTACTGAAATCCCAATCATTGAATCGTTTTCTTATTTCATCTGCGTTGAACCAATCAACTTTAGCTTGCCAAGAAAATGGCATCATTTCATGTTCAGCCATTCTGTGCAATGGCATGTTGTGTACGTTTGAGTTAGATTCCAGGTAAGATTTCAGCGCTTTGGCTAAAAAAGTCTTTCCGGCTCCTGGCAATCCCATTACGAGAATTTTTTGCATAATATTCTTTCATTCTATCAGTAAGGTTGATACCACTAAGATTTTCATATTGTTGTTTGTTCAACATAAAACCATATTGTAATACAATTCTAGGTGTGTCTTCACATAAAGGTTTAGTCTCATGTTCATATGAGGAAGCTGAAAATGACCAAGCATCTCCAGCATTTACCTGATAATCAACATTTTCCACTATTGGATTATATTCTTCACCTGTACCTCTATTTAGCATCAAATTAAATCTGTAATTAACATATTCTTTGGTGTTGTAAGGAGGATACGAATCTATATGAAGGTGTATGAATCCGCCTTTTGAAATATTACTGTATAATATTCCAAGCATAGGATCAATTGTAACGTTATTCAATCCTAAAACATCAACGATTTTATTCAAATATAAATTATGTAACTCATTAAAAATAGGAGTATTATCCAATCTTAAAAATTTTCTGAAAGGACCATTAGTATTTTCAATAAAATTATGAAGGTTTTCTTCAACGTCTTTCAAAAAAGAAAGGCAATGTTCTTCCTCAACAAAATTTTTATGAATTTTAAAATCAGACATTAGTATATCCAATCAACAATCAAATGAATTCTTTCCTCATCTGAATTGTTTGTAACATGATGAGTTCTAGTGTTATCAAATTCATACACAAATCCTTCTTTTAGATTGTGTGACTTATCATCCACAATAAAATCAACATTATCATTTGTGATTAGCGGAATGTGTAATCTTCTACATTTTTCCAAATGAGGACCGTGGTCTTGGTGTGGAGGTATTGTACAGTTTGGTTTTAATTTTGCCAACAAAATTCTTCCAATTTCACCAGAATTAAAAAAGTGAGTTTTTAATTTAATGAATAAATCTGAGAAATCTTCTTTAAACAAAAGCATCAATTCTTTATCAACAATTTGTTCTTTTCCATAAATTGGATCTTCTGTGCCTTCTGGCTTACTAAACAGAATTATAGATTCTGTTTTATCATGCTCTACAAAATATTCTTGTCTATCAGTTTGTTTGGACCAATAAGAATCTTCAATAGATAAAACTTTTTCTTTTAATTTTGAGTTATCAATTTCTAAAATTTGATTAACATAAAAACCACTTTCTTTTTCATCCAAAAGTGTATAGCCCCAATAATCCATAGTGTCCATATATTTTTTAAATACGGAATTTAAAAATTCAATTTGATGTTTTTTCAATCTGTTAATTTGTTCTTCATTTTTATTAACAAGAATACTATCATATTTGTTTTTAATTTTATGTTTTTTAGGTAACGTTAAAGAAAAGTCTTCAATATTATATTTTTCTTTAATGTTCTTTTCAACCCATTCTGGCCGGTCACACATATCTTCATATGTGAAACAGAAATTATTACCCATCAAGTAGTTATTTTTTCTTTGAGCTATTAAACAGTCTATGCAATGGTTAGCAATATCTTCTAAAGTAGCTGTAGGATTAGACCTGATAATACTTTCGGCCATAGCATATGGGTTTCTTGCCATTATTAAAAAGGAAAGATTAACAAAAACGTCAAGTAATATATGTGGCCTTAAAATATCAGGAGGACTTTTTTGAAATCTCCATTGAGCATTTGGATTAACTAATTCCCATTTTTCGGTCCACGCAGCTTCAGTTCTTACCCATTGAACGTAATCATCATCTTCAAAATCTCTTGCTTTTTTTGTAAAGATGAAAGATATATTTTCTTCAAAATCTGCTGTTTTTTTCCCAAAAAAATAAGATTCATCTTGTCCTTCATTTTCAAGCGCAGCAATATCTTTTGAATTTTTAAAACATTCATTTATGTAAGAAGATCCACAATTATTTGGACTTAATAAAAATAAATGTTTGGTAATTTTTTCTTCGGTATCGTTCATTTTATCCTCAATATTTAAAAAAACTATAGTAATCAGGAAACATTTTTCTCAAATTAAAATCAAGTTCTTTTGTAAATTCATTTTGTTCATATTGTTTAAAACATATATTTTTGTCAGTAACCTCATGTGATACTGTATGTTTATAGAAGGTATCTATGTGGTAATTTTTAGTGTCCAATAAATCAAAATTGTATTCGTTTTTTACATTTAAAAATTGTGAAATGTTATTTAAACTATCTTCTGTTTGTAGGCATAAATCTTCATATTTTAAAGTCAAAAAATTATCTGTATTATCATTTATAATATCAAAAGTGTAAGGTAATAATTTTAAAGATTGTGATAAAAAAGAATTATTTAAAACGCAACCAATGGCATCTCGTTTAGTTAACCCATCATAACCTTCTCTATAATTGTATTTTTTTGTTGAATGATATATTGATAAAACAATATCCTTTAAATCTCGAGCTACAAAAATATATTTTGTGTCTTTAAACAATTCTTTAATTAAATTAAAATGTATTAAATAATATCTTGATTTAAAAAGGTTTATTTTTTCTTCTTGGCAATTAGCTAAAATTCCACCCTTCACAAAAGTTTCAAATTCTTTTTGTGTTTGTTCTATCGTAGTGGAAGAAGCATCTTGACCGGGCTCAAAAACTTTTTTAAGACCTGAAATATATTCAGGTATATGACAAGTTCTTGTGTCTGTTTTAATTGAAGGATTGGTGCCTAGAAGTTTCTGAAGGTAAGTCGTTCCACTTCTAGGCATTCCTGTGAGTAATGCTATATTTGTTTCAATCATATCATTATAAAATATTAAATCCCTTTAAACGCCAGGATCTCGTTTACGTAACTCAGTTGTACAATCAGTAATAACTTGTTGTTCGTGAGTTATCGCATCTTGATGGTTTTTGATAGACGTTTCAAGATGAGTTACCTTTTCTTCCTTTGTTGAAGCTTCATTAATTGGAGCTTCTGGCCTAAAAGTCACTGGTTGTCCAGCGTTTACTTTTTCCAATTTAGTTGTTAAAATTTCAAGAAAAGCATTATAAGCAGTAATTCTTGATTCAGCTTCTGAAATTTTTCCTTGTAGTTCTTCTTTAGTCATTTTTTTGTCCTTTTTTAATAGTAAACAATAACAAGTCCATTGCCGCCAGTAGCAAGGCAACATCCTGCAGGGTGGGAGCCTGGAGTAACAATGCACGGTGCCTGCCAATGAGCACATCCTGAAGGCAGAGCTGGATTTAAAAATACTCCGCCTCCGCCTCCGCCTACACCGCCTGCGGCACCTGGACCACCAGAACCAGTTACACCAGCTTGGCCGCCTAATGATCCACACACACATTGAAGTAATCGTTGAGTAAAAATAAAGTAGCAGCAAGAATCACCAATGTAACCAGGCATTGAGCCTCCGCAACAAGGTGTACCGTAACATCCGCCGCCAGGACCTGATGCACAACAATAGCAACCACAATATGCTGGATCCGTATTACAAGGTACTGAACAAAACGCACATCCTGAGGGAAGTGTAAAATTGGATGTAGCACATGAGTCACCACCTACAACGTCCCAATCAAAGCCGTAATATGTGGCAGAAGAAACTGGACAACATCCATATCCTCTAGTAAAACCTGCATTTTGGCTCCAATATCTGACACTACAACATTTGCAACATCCGTATCCATAATAATTTCCGGTAGTACACTGGAATATAACACAATTTGTCGATTGAGAGCCGGTACTTAGAGTATCTACAATACCGTTATTAACCGAGTTACCTGGACTTCCGCCACCAATCAATGCTCCAACGGTCACATAACAACAAACATTTGGGGCACTACATGAAATGGCATAACACAAACATTGAGTTTGGCCTGCTGATCCACAACGATTAATGTCACCTCCGGATCCTATTCCATAACAATGACACCAAGGCGTGCCATTTCCACCTAGAAGGCGGCCGCCTGTGGCAGCAACCGTGCCAGCGCCAGAAATGCAAAAACTTGAGTTGGAAGTAGCCGAACCTAAAACGATACAAGCTGAAGATCCTGCAACACCGGTATAAAGTTTTTCTGAGAATCCACCGCCTGGCCCACTTGCAGCACCCAGAACAAAACCACAATTGTAAGCACTACCTGCTGCGTTAATACATGTAAAACAAGCGTTGCCACCGCCGCCAAAAACCATAACCTTCACTTCATTAGAAGTAAAAGGCACGGAGAATGTATAATTTCCAGCAACAAGATATGTTTTCTTGTTTCTATAAACCGCAGCTGTAGCTGTTTTTAAATATCTAGACATTTTTTATTCCTCATATCCTGTTACTGTTATTGCTAAAGTTGGACTTGGTGTTGTGCTTCGTACAAACACTTTTCTTCCAGCTTCCAAAACAAAGCCGCCACGTTCCAAAACTTCATAACCCGAAACCGCAGCAGAAAACTCTATATATTCTGATGTTGTTGGAGTACTTGCTTGTGTTGACAAAGCTATATCAACCCTAATAGTTGACGCACCATAATTTAATGAGTTTACGTTTATTGTAGCAAGTTTTCCAGCAGGGACGGTATAAACTGTCGTCCATGTCGAAGCAACGGTTATATCTGATTGCCCTAAAATTCCTGATGCCATATTTTTCTCCTAGTTACACCAAATTTTCTTTAATTAATTTTAAAACTTTCTTTTTTATTCCATTCGAAGAAAATTTTTTATAAAACCAAGACAAAGGTTTAAACTCTGTCTTAAATCTTTTTAGTCCTGACATTTCTCGGACTAATTGTTCCATTTCTTGTGTGTAATGAAAACGTTTTAAAATTACCTTTTTGTCTGTTAAAAAATTAACATAAGTCAAAACATCATTTTCCGACACACTCACACTTTCAATATCATTTTTAAAGATAAATGGTGTCTCTAAAGGCCTAAACCATTTACCTATATCATACTTTCCAGGAATAATTAAAGTCTTATCAATAAAACCATTCTGGTTAAAAAAAGCACCAGTCTGTTGCATATGTAAAGATTCTTCACAAAAGAACAAAAACGGTGTTTTAAAAGTAAAAAACTTACTTTTAACGTCACGAATAAGAAAATACTTATTCAAAAATTCCTGATTTGCATAAGGAGCATCAAACATAAACTGTCCATTGCTACTTCTAATTGTAAAATCGAAAGGGCTATTTAGGGTAAAAGTTGATTCAATTACATCTTTATATGCTGGGCATTTTGTAAACTGTAAACTTAATCCATTTTCCTTATCTAACTCTTTACTATCCAACTTAATTCTTTTTGGGTCATCAAACCTATATTGTGTTTCTCCACCAACATCAAATCCTGAAAACCCCCAATAAACAATAATCTCATCACTCATATTAAAAACCTTTTTTAACCACTTCCATCACTACGAAAACCTGCGCCAAATAATATTGAACCAATTTTAGGCCCAGCTGAGGCCCAACCACCAGCCTTATATATTTCTAACTTATCGTCTTGAGTATTAAATCGCAAAGTACCAATCTTAGGACTGGCCGAACGCTGAGCAGTGGTTCCCACCGGTAATTCAATACCAGTGTTTCCAGTAAATGATGCTGAATTAGCATTTATGATGTTGCGGTTGTCATCGACAACGACTGTACCGCTTACTTTGATGGCCATCTTCGCTCCCTTTTAGAACTCGGCGTTCTTGTTATTTATAATCTTTTCTAGCTCTAAAACACGAGTGTCCAATTCTTTTACCGCATTTATCAAGAAAGCTATTAAACCTGAGTAATTGACAGTCTTTTGTTCTGTCCCATTTACCAACTCCGGCAATATTTTTTCGAGTTGTTGAGCAATAACACCATATGAATGGTTATCATTTTCTATCCATGCAAATTTAACACCATCAATATTCTTCAATGTTGCAACAGCATCTTCAATATAGATAACATCTTTTTTAAATCTCTCATCAGAAAGAGAGTTGAAATTTGAAGCGTTTAATTGTCCAGATAAAGGATTATAATATAGTTTTGTATTTGAAACAAAAGTTTGTGTTAGAACACCATTATTTGAAAGTGGAACAGTATCGGTAAATAAGATGTATCTTAAATTATTATCAGTATCCACATCATTCGTTAGTAGAGCCAAATTTGAATTATTGGCAATGTAGCCTAAAAACAAATTAGCTGAATTGTATGAACTTTGAATCAGTATTGTTGCTGCGTTAATCGTTGCATTTGCTGATTGAACAACTGCTAATGCGTTAGCTGCAGCACTATTAACGTTTGCAACTGCTACGTTTGAATATGTGTATGCTAGATTGGATGTTGTGAAAGCCGAATTAGCATAAACAAAAGCATTATTTGCATGATTAAACGCAGCATTAGCAGAAGTAAAAGCTGTATTAACAACAGCGTATGCGGCATTAGCAGTATTTGAAGCAGAAGCTGAATAGATAAATGATAAATTTGCAGAAGTATATGAATTATTTGAATATACAAAGGCTAAATTAGCTGTGTTTGCAGCATTGTTAGCAATTATGTAAACTTGATTTGCTACGTTAAAAGAAACGTTAGATTGTGCATATGCTATTGTATTGTATATGTAAAAAGCATTAGCTGTATTAGAAACATTATTTGCAGTTTGATAGACCGTATTAGCAGTAGAAAAAACAGCATTAGAAACGCCCTCAAAGTAATTTGATTTTTCAATCAAAACTTGAGTAGCACTTAACCATTGCTGGAATGTGTTTGAGGTACTTAATTGATTAATTGCCATTTATTGTTCTCATCGAATTTAGTTCTACAAGCAATCGTTTAATGTCTTGCATATCTTGTTCTATTGCCGA
>Ga0114978_10001343_pt1 | contig 20731 bp, 41 predicted proteins | sample S_140212_EF_Meta_FD_87027 | JGI IMG/M metagenome (GOLD analysis project Ga0114978, IMG submission 87027) | Freshwater microbial communities from Lake Simoncouche, Canada to study carbon cycling - S_140212_EF_MetaG | ecosystem: Environmental > Aquatic > Freshwater > Lake | place: Lake...
CACCTTGTGTGGTTTTACCAGCACTATCACCGATTGCTACTGATTGGTCACCTTGACTGGTATTACCAGCTTGATAACCTATGGCCACTGATATATTACCTTGATTGACATTACCAGCCGAGTTGCCAATGGCTACTGCGACCAGGCCTTGATTGGTTAGTCCAGCATCTTGACCAAATGCCACTGCATCACCTGCTGTGTCTCGGATCACTGCACCGTTTGTGAGTGTTATCTTGCCAGTGCTGATGTTGCCTGAAGTAATATTGCCTGTGGCACTGACCAATCCAGTAGTAGTAATGTTGCCGCCTGCAATGTTGCCACTGGAGGGCTCAACGGTGGCATAGTTTACATACTTTATGACGCCATCATAAGTCATTATGCTCATGGCACCGTTGGAGGTGATGTCTTGTGTGACTGTAGGAGCCGGCAAACTGGTCAATACACTGCCGTTACCTAAAATATAAGCGCCTGAAATGTTGGCAGTGGTTGTGATGTTGCCTGTTCCACTAATGACATTACTACCTAGATTACTCAACAATGTTGTGACATTCGAGTTACTGTAACTGGCAGGTAATCCAGTCAGTTGACTGCCATTGCCAACGAAGTAATCAGCAGTGACGTTACCGTTGACCACAGCATCGCCATCTATTTCCACGCCATCTTTTATTAGAACAACAGTGCTGTCGTCACTGCGGATCACGTTGACTGAGAGATTGCCAATTATGTTGGTATCATGCAGGTCAGTACTGCCATTCACACTGAGGTATCCACCTGTGCTGAATCCTGTGCCAGTCTGTATCACACCACTGGCCACAACTTGGGCGCTGGTCAGCACGTTGCCTGCTGTGACATTGCCTGGAGCGGATAAATCACCATCTGTGCCAAACGTCCATTGATTGCTGTTGGTTCTATCGCTGATGCTGTAATTGTTGCTGCCATTGCCCAGGATACCAAAGTCCCATTGTTGGGTTGCTGTGGCCTGATCCTGCACTGACAAATAAGCACTGCGTGGCGTATTATAAAAAACATCGTCTGCGTATCCAGTTATCTGTATAGCAGGGCCGGCTACAATGCCAAAGTCTGTGCTTTCTACTCTAGGAGCAAGCACCTGCAAGTAAGGTGAGTAATCAACACGCTGTTGATATGCCGTGGTGCCATCCAGGGTGGGCATTCCGTTGCTGTCAAACTGTAGAGTACTGTAGGTATCGCCCGGAGTACCACCCTGATTGCTTAAAGATCCTTGCCAATTAAACTGTACTGCGCCGGAGTTTCCCACTGAGATATTGGTTAGTTGGCTGCCATCACCAACAAAATACGGTGCCGAAATGTTGCCCACAGCACTGACGCCAATGTTTGTGGTCCAGACATTGCCGGTGCTATTGTACAGTAATGTGGCTATATTATCGCTAGCACCAACTGTAATACCTGCACCATTGGCAGCGGCAGCATTGGCTGCGGTGTTGCCCAACTGAATGGTCAACGAGTCTGTGATAATGTTTCCAACTTGGATGATGTTGCCTGACACAGTTAAATTGCCGCCCACTGTGAGTCCACCGCCAACGGTCACAGTGTTGGAAATGTCTGCATACTGCAAATACAGTGTGCTCCAGCGTCGTGCGGATCCACCTAGATTACGCACATTGGCTTGGTTAGGAACAATGTCAACATTAGCAACTACCCGACCTGTGCCATTGGGTGCCAGCACCAAGTTTCCATTGGTGTTCAGTGTTAAAACAGTGTTGTTGGCAATTCTAACGTTGGAATCTACCGGACCTGCTGTGTAGATTTCTGTGAAATTGTTGTTGGTTTCGGTAAACGCAGTGCGTAGAGGGTCACCGGTGCCATCATTGGCCACCGCACCTGTGTTGATAATTTGTTGAGCCATTTGGATCCTTATTAGCCTTTTCTATTATTTATGGCAACATTGCTATTCAAAACAGCTTGTGCATCTTGCGTTTTTGTAGTACAATAGATACATGCTGTACGGTACAGCTAATGTTTATATTACTTAAGAAAGGTAACATTCTATGCGTTTTAATACTGAAACCAAAACTTACAAACTGTTTTCTGCTCTTCACTCCGGTGAGACAGTGACTGCCAGCCAAGCTGCCAAGCGTTTTGGCATCAAAAACATCTCTGCAGATGTTAGCCGTATTCGTCAAGCAGGCTTTGCCGTTTACGCCAACACTCGTGTTGCTGGCAACGGTGTCAAAGTCACTGAGTACGCAATTGGCAAGCCATCACGTAAATTGGTTGCCGCCGGTTATAAGGCCATGGCTTTAGGTTTGGTCTAATACCAGACTCGCTGGCTCGTTCACAAGAGCCACACCAAAAAACCCACCGCCTTGGTGGGTTTTTTATTGACCAATAATTCCTATTTTGCTACAATTAGAGCATGAAACACATAATTACTCTGGCCACTGCTTTGATTTTAACTGCCTGCGGCGGCGGCTCAGGACCTGCACCTGCACCCGATGCTCAAGTTGATGCTGTGCCCTTGGGCGCCACTTACTCGTCTGCTTATGCACCAATGGTGCTAGGACGTTTCAAAGGCAACCAAACACAGTTTCTGGTGCAGGCGGGTTTGAGATTTTTAGGCAACGGCCAAACCGCTCCGATCCCTGTCAAAATATATCAACTCAACAGCGATGGCACAATGACAGATTCCACTACGGACATATTAGGTGGTGCAATCACACTGTCAACCAATGTGCCATTGGTAGCAGATTTCAATCACGATGGCATTGATGATTTGTTTTTTCCTGGATTCAGTGACACCCAAGATCTGTTGCCCAGTGTTGCATTTATAAGTAGAGCTGGACAAAGCCATGCCAGAGTAGACTTACCCGATCCTGTTTGGTCACATGGTGCTGTAGTAGTCGATATCAATCGTGATGGCCACCCAGACGTGGTCAATAACTCAGGAGAAGCATGGATCAATGATGGTCGGGGAAATTTTACCTTTAGATCACACAGTTGGCGTGATGGCTTGGGAATGTGGATGCACGGATCCGGAGTATGCGCTGGAGATTTTAATCGTACTGGAAGATCTCAACTGGTGATTACTGATCAAATGTTGGATCCCAATATTGGGCCAATTGCAGATACGGTGATATTTGAAATTGACGATCGTGGGTTGCCTATAGCACAACACTACTTGCCAGTGCCCGTTCTGGATCGCAACTCCACTACAACTGAACTCAGTCACGATGTCGATTGCAAGGTAGCAGACCTAAACAATGATGGCTTGCCTGATATTTTGGTGTTTAGCAGACCCTGGGCACGATCTGGTGAACGTTGGTCCAATAAAGGCATAGTGCAAGTATTGATCAATCAAGGCAATTGGCAGTTTGTTGATGCAACTGATCGGGCAACTGCCGGTTACAACACCAACGTGCTGGTCAGCTACACTGCACTAATCACTGACCTTAACGGGGACGGCCGACTGGATCTTTGGTCAGGCTTCTATGATTTTTCATCGGGCAAAGCCAATCAAGCGTTTCTGAACAATGGATCGGGTACTTTTACTCCGGTTAACCAAACTTTAATCAACAGTTTTAATGCATCGGGTGGAATGCTTCCGGTAAAATTTGGTAATCAATGGGCATTTGTGTTTTCTACCATGGACACACAACGTGGTGTCAGTTTGTTGTATCTGACCAAACCAAAATACACGTTTTAACCGTTGACGCAAAAATAAAAATCTGTTACAATATCCATGTAAAGGAATTGATATGTTACTTAAATTACTAGAGCGGTTGGGTCGTAAACGCATCGTAATGGATCGAGTGGAGAACGAACCTTATTTGGAACGTTACTATGTGTTTCTCAAAGACAGGAATCGATTTCCGTTCAACATATTTCTGCACAAGTTCCTTAGATCAGATCCGGATGATGTACACGATCATCCGTGGCCCTATGCTACACTTGTACTAAAAGGTGGCTACTGGGAATGGCAGCCACAGTTTGATAATCAAGGCAATAAGATTGCCGAAGTTGCACGGTGGTGCGGACCTGGAAGTTTCCGTTGGGCACAGGCTCGTCAGTATCACAGAGTGGAACTGGACCCCGATGTCACTTGCTGGACCTTGTTCTGTCCCGGGCCCAAACAGCGTGATTGGGGCTTCTTGGTCCGGAACCAGTGGATACAATGGGAAGAATATTTGAAACAAAGGAAAACAACATGAAATGGCTAAAGCGATTGATTTGGCAGTGGAATCAAGAAGGTCGGGAAATTGTTGAGTATAACGATTCAAAACCAATACGAAGCAAACTCACCATTCGTGGCAGCAACGACGTTGATTCAGACGAAGGACTCAACATCACAGTACGCAAAGCCATAGGCGGCAAGATTGTGACATTTCGTCACTATGATAACAAGCTGGATCGTAGCAGTTACAAACTGTATGTGGTATCCGATGACGTGGATTTTGACAAAGAACTGGGCAAGATGATCACCATGGAATCAATGCGGGGTTAAATAAACTATGTTTGAACTTATTGACTTAATTTTGGCATTTGTGTGTGAATTCATTGCGGCCATTGTATTCGACAAGCATTAAACGCACCAAGACAATAACCAAAACAAATTCATGAAAATAACAGTAATACTGGACGCCCATCTTGAGTAAATCTTGTGATTTAAAAGGCAATCAAAAAATCTTCTTGTTGCACCTTAACAAAGTTGCAAGTTGTTGCAATGCCTATCCCATTGATATAGAAAATCAGTCAGTTGATTACTATCTTGATCTTTGGAAAATCGAAAAAGAACAGTTAGCACAGGGAGTTGAGTTACCCGGGTGTAACTATTGCTGGCAAGCCGAAAAAAATGGTCATCCAAGTCATCGGCAACAAACAGTGGGCAACAATTTCAATAAAATTGAAATTTATGTCAACAATCTTTGTAACCAGATGTGTAGTTACTGCTCACCAAAATACAGTAGCACTTGGGAAACCAATATACAAGAATTTGGTAACTTTATCAATGTTTCTCGATCAGCCAAAGACAATCTCAATACAGTCAAAACACATGCAGACCAAGCACAGTGGGTTGATAACCTTAAAGACCTAATCAGTCGAGGACCGGTGTCTATAAAACTGTTAGGTGGTGAGCCACTGATGCAACAACGCACCCTCCAACAGTTATTGGAGTTTAATACAGATCAAATTGTTAGACTAATCATTAATACCAACCTCAATCCCCCCAATAACAAATTTTTAAAGTGGGTGTTAGACAAGTTCCCACTTGATAAATTAATATTTGCAATAAGTCTTGACACTTTGCCAGAATACAATGCTGTTCCACGTGCAGGCTTTGACAAAACAAAATTTTTAGAGAACTTAGATCTGTTAAATCAGTATGGTATTTCATTTACGTTTCTATCTGTAATAAGCATATTGAATATTTTTAGCATTGCAGACTATCAAGACTGGATGAACTCTCAAAATTATAAAGTAGAGTTTTCTCCAATCAACAATCCAGATTGTCTGAGTGCAAGTCTCTTGCCGGATCAATTTAAAGATTTGATACGCAGGGACAAGTTGCCGTTTGATGCACAACAACTGTTGGATCACACTCCGAGTAATATTGACTTAAAAAGATTTGAGCAGTATAATTACTTGAAGCAATACTTTCAACGAACAAACACAGTTGTAACTGATCAACGATTAGTGAACTATTTAGAGTGGTTAAAGGAAAATTATGAAAATCGCAAGTGATATTTGCGTGGCCGTAGATTTGGATTTTTACATAGAATCTAAAAACGTGTATGTTGAAGTTAAGGGATATGAAACAGATAGAGATCGTTCAAAATGGTTGCAGTTCCCTGAAAAATTGTGTATAATCAAAGAAAAAGAAATAAAACAAATCCGTGAAGGTTGTTTTGTGGGACTTTAGCATAGAGGTAGTGCCGAGAACTCATAATTCTTACGGGACTGGTTCGAATCCAGTAGGTCCCACAAAGTAACTTGCACCAATTTTAAAAACAGTATGGACGAAATAATTAATTTTCTAATCAACTTTGCAGTGGTGTACTTTTTGGTACGTATTGTATTTAGGTTAATTGCACAGCGGCTAGAAAAACAAATCGTGCATGTTGAACACGCAGTGCAATCTGAATATGTGATTTTAGATCTAGAACACACTGACAATCAGTACTTTTGTTATGATATCCGAACCAAAGATTTTGTGTGTCAAGGTCGGGACATGGTAGAAGTTGCACGGAATTTCCGTCAACGCTATCCGGCACGACGTGGAGTAATTTACAATACCGACACAAATGTCATGACTGAATTGGTGGAAACAGCATGAATAGCATTCTTAAATGGATTCGGTACAGCGGTGCCAGTGTGATTGTCACGGTGAATCCGCTACATTGGCAGTGGGTACCTGTGGCAAAGCACGAACAGAATATAGAATGGCCCAGCCCTAACGAACACACCTATCGGGTCGCCTGGTTATTTTTAACTGTGCGAATCTGGATAGACAACGGAGATTGGTGATGGCAGCGCAGATGAAATTGACCCGACGTCAACTGGAACAAGTTCTTACAATGTTGGCACTGAACACCAGGATCAACTCTGTTCGATTTGTTGAACAATCAAAATCTGGCATTGGTCCAGATGTTACTGCGTATTTTTATGATGATAGAAATGTGCCGCAACACGAAATGGACATCACTGATGTCAATACTTGGTAACAGAATGAACGAACGAATTATTGACCTTTATGAACAAGCCTCTTCATTTGCCAGCGAGGAAGAAAATCCTACCAAAAGTTACAAGGATAGGGTAATGCTGAAGTTCGCCGAATTGATTGTGTTTGAATGTATAAAGCTCGCAGTATTCAAAGGTGACACAACAACAGGTAACGCAATCAAAGAACATTTTGGAGTTAAAGTATGAAAGTATACATCGGCAAATATCGCTATCATTGGTTCAGTCCATACACTTGGTTTGACCATGTGTTTTTCTGGACTGATTGGAGCAAGTGTGCTCGCTGGAGCACTCAACAGGCATTGGAAGATCAAGGTCGAGAAAAGTCTGCATACGTGGAACGTCCCGAGTGGTGTGAACGTTGGGCAGACCGACTTGAGCCCATCAGCCATGGCATCATGTGGGTTTTGGATCGAATCCATCCTAAGATTGACTATGTGAAGATTGACAAATGGGACACCTGGAGCATGGATCATACCTTGGCTCACATTGTGTTGCCCATGCTGAAACAACTGCAGGCAACCAAACATGGCAGTCCCTTGGTGGAGGATGAGGATGTGCCTGACGGCCTTGGTCTGCGCAGTACCGAAGCACCGCCCAAAGAAAATGAGTGGGACACTGACGACAACCTACATCTTCGTTGGGACTGGGTCATGAACGAAATGATCTTTGCGTTCTCTTGCAAAGTGGATGACTCTTGGGAAGAACAGTTCCGTTCAGGAGAACACGATACAGTATGGGTGCCTGTGGACAAAGACCACAACGAAGTCGCCAAAGGTGAACACAAGTACTGGCAAATGAAAGATGGTCCTAAAAACACCTACAAGTGCGATTACGATGGCATGCGAGTGGTAGAAACACGTATACAAAATGGTTTCCGTTTGTTTGGTAAGTACTATCAAGGTCTTTGGGATTGACACACAATAACATATATGTTATAATTGGTGACCCTAACTACGATAGCGTCGATGTTTGATTCAATGATCCGTGAACTGCTTACAGAACAGACTCCCAAAGCAGTCAGTTTGCCAGTGGCGCCTGACGCTTATGCTGATTGGAAAAAGCTCTACACATTTGACGGCTTAAAAAGTCAGCGATATGGACAAAGTTTTTGTAATCACTTTAAAATCCAAGATTATAGGATCTACTACGAGCCGGACTGGCAACTCTGTGATGAAATAATACAGCGTGACTGGCTAATTAAACTACATACAGAATGACAAGATTAACAGGACAAGTGGAAAAAGGCTGGGGGTCGGAGGAGATCTGGGCCACTAACGATCAGTACTGCGGCAAGCTGATGCACTTCCGCACCGGCGCTAAGTTTAGTATGCACTTCCATGCAGTGAAAGACGAGACTTGGTATGTGCTTAGTGGTCGGTTTAAAGTGATTGTTATTAACACTGCCAACGCCAGTCAGACTGAATATGAGTTAACGGTTGGTGATACCTGGCATAACCCTCCGTTGTTGCCGCATCAAATTATCTGTGTCGAAGCAGGCACAGTGATTGAAGTAAGCACACCCGACTCAGTGGAAGATAATTACAGAGTAGCCAAAGGAGATAGTCAACAATGAGAACAGTATACCTAGACATGGACGATGTTGTTGCAGACTTCAAGAGTTATGCTGTCAGTGTGCTTCGAAAAACAACCAACGAAGAACGCTGGGCCTCTGAGGAATGGACCAGACTGCGCGACAATCCCAGACTGTATCGAGACCTTGACAAAACAGCAGAAGCTGACAGCATTGTTGAGACCTGCCGAGAAAAGTGCAAGGATAATGGGTGGAACTTGATGTTCCTGACTGCTGTACCCAAAGGCAATGATGTCAAGTGGGCCTTTTATGACAAGGTAAACTGGGCCACCATGCATTATCCCAACATTCCTGTGATGTTCGGCCCTTACAGTCATGACAAGCATGTGCATTGCCTGCCAGGAGATGTGCTGATTGATGACCGTACCAGCAACTGTGAAGACTGGCGCCGAGCCGGTGGCGTTGCTATCCAGCATCTCGGAGACGTTAAAAACACTCTGCGGGAGATTGCCAACCTATGACCCGTGTTGTTGTGAATGGTACATTTGATATCCTGCATGTGGGACATCTACGTCTATTGCAAACAGCCAAGTCTTACCCGGACGCATACGTGTTAGTGCTGTTGGACACAGACCGTCGAATTCGAGAACTCAAAGGTGCCGATAGGCCCATACACAATGAACTGGATCGTTGTACTATGATGTTTGCATTAAAGTATGTGGACCGTGTAGAAACATTTGACAGCGATGAAGAACTAACACAGCTAATTAAAAACTTTGATCCAGACGTAATGGTCAAGGGCAGTGACTACCGAGACCGGCCAATCATTGGCGCAGAACACTGCAAGAAGATACATTTTTACGATAGATACCGTGATTACTCAACAACCAACACCATTAAAAATATTGCTAGTCGGGGATAACTGCCTAGACGTGTATCAGTTCGGCACTGTGGATCGTATCAGCCCCGAAGCTCCTGTGCCGGTGTTTGTGGCAGGTCACACAGAGGAACGTGATGGCATGGCCGGCAATGTATGTAATAATCTCAAAGCCTTGGGTTGTGACGTGGATTTTCTGTTTGATGGAATATCAAAAAAGACTCGATTAATCGACAGTCGTAGCAAGCAACAGATTGTGCGCATTGACAACGATGCTGATTGTCAGCCCATCACTGTTGATGTTGCCCTGGCACAATATGATGCTGTGGTGATCAGCGACTACAACAAAGGCACTGTTAGTTATGAACTTATTGAACAATTACGCCAAGAGTTTGCAGGTCCTATTTTTATTGACACAAAGAAAACTGACCTGGCTAGATTACAAGGATGTATTGTAAAAATCAATCAACTTGAATACAATCGTATCACCAGTGCGTGTACAGATTTAATTGTGACACTGGGAGACCGTGGCGCAAGATGGAATGAAATTCATTTTACATCCAAGCGTGTGGAAGTTGCAGATGTGTGTGGTGCAGGTGATACTTTCCTGGCCGCCTTAGCCTACAAGTATCTGGTTGAACGTAGCATCCCTCAAGCAATAAATTTTGCTATTCGAGCCAGCGCCATCACTGTGCAACACATTGGCAACTATGCTCCCGCGTCAAAGGAAATAGAATGAAAATACTGCTCACAGGTTATAAGGGATTTATCGGCAGCCACATGTTTCGAGCATTAGAAGCGCACGGACACCATGTTTCTGTTTATGACTGGGGCGAAATACTGCCTAGCGTAATGGAACAGGATTGGGTGATCCACATGGGTGCTATCAGCAGTACCACTGAGCGTGACATTGAAAAAGTAATGGCACAAAATCATGACTTCACCATACAACTGTACGAAGCATGCCATACGTTTGGTGTAAACTTCCAGTACTCCAGTTCGGCCAGTGTGTACGGTTTGGTCAGTACATTCCGTGAAGATGCCGAGCCCGATCCACGCACACCATACGCCTGGAGCAAGTATCTAACTGAACGGCACATACAGCGACATCCGATGGGCGCACGAGCACAGATATTCCGTTACTTCAATGTGTACGGTCCCGAAGGCGAAGAACACAAAGGCAGCCAGGCCAGCCCATATGCACAGTTCAAGCGTCAAGCAGAAACCATTGGTAAAATCACGGTGTTTGAAGGCAGTGACCGGTTCCTGCGTGACTTTGTGCCTGTGAGTCGAATTGTTGAAACACACTTGAAATTCTTAAACGTAAAAGAAAGCGGCGTCTGGAATGTGGGCACCGGCACACCTCGCAGTTTTATGTCAGTGGCCAAAGAGTTTGCTGTTCCTATCGAGACTGTTCCTATGCCGGACATTTTAAAAGACTCATATCAAAAGTACACCTGTGCCGACATGACCCGATACAACACTACTGTAAATAAACTATGAAATCACTGTATTTTGCCTATGGTGCCAACATGCACCCAACCGCAATGAAGATGCGTTGTCCCAACGCAGTTCCGTTGTGCCAATTCAATTTGCTAGATTGGAAATTGGAGTTTTATAACCATGCCACCATTGTGCCCCAATCCGGTTGCTATGTGCCGGGTGTGCTGTGGGAAATCACTGAAGATTGTGAATACGCACTGGATGCATACGAAGGTTATCCAACCTACTACGTCAAACGTGACTGGTATCAAGGCGATACAGATTTTTTCTTTTATGAAATGACACCGGCCAATCGATCAGGATCACCTGGCAGCAGTTATGTTGCCAACATTGCTGACAGTTATCGACACTGGAACATACCCAGTGATGTATTAAAGTCTGTGACATATGAAACCTACGCTGACCAAGCGGCCTAAAACTTTCAGCTTTGAAATACGCGATGCCGAAAGTTTCAGGCACAGCATTTCAATAACCAAACCATTTGGGTCACTTGACTCTGTGATAGACTGGGCCAAAAACGAACTCTCGGAAGAATGGCGCTGGCAAGTGGTACGCACCAGTTCGGATCGTATGCCGGGTACCTATGTGTTTTATTTTGATTCCGAATCGGACTATTTGGCATTCACAATGAAATTTGCCTGATGGGTTGACAAACAATGAGAAGTTTGCTATACTACAAGCAATCTTACAAAGGTGTTAGCATGCCAAGCATTAATGGACTTACATATTACCAAAAGGATCTCTTGGATGTAATGTGGGAGATAGATACTCCTGAAGAATTTGAAGAATGGTACCAACTGCTTGACGACTACGATCGCAAACAAGTGGACCTGTTAAAACTAATGCTGGTATATGATCTACTGGATGACGTATACAATTTTGATCAAGCACGTGAAATTATTGAGAGAATAAAATGAATCATCAATTTGTAATCATGTGGGACTGCAACGGTCTTGAATACATTGGCGACATCACAGCAGACGATCAACGAATGATTGTGGAAAGCCTTCGAGGCAAAGAAAGCCCACGTCGTGCCCTGGCTAATCCACTCCACCTGCAACTCAGAGCACAATTTAACCCACAGCGACACTACGAGATCTACTTTGTGACGGCCACATCGGGTATCACTGAAGCGGATATCCGTGACATGTTTGAAGCGTCACCACAGACTGCCGCTGACACCATACGTGAACTTGGTACTGTGTTCTACAGCAACCGTGCTACCCAAAAGGTAGCAATCGTATAATCAACTTTGCCAAAGTCATCGACTGCTCTTGGCATATAGCGTATAATAAATTTACTCCAGGTTGATCGGAGTCACTCGCCGGCCCCCAGTGCAATGCTGGAAGCGAACACACAGCGAGTCCAGCGATAGTATCAATGGTAGCTAATGGCAGAATCGGTCTGTACATTGGCAACGGCAGATCAGCAATTTCTACTAGGAAATTACAAAATGGACTACAACAACCAACCGCCCGGCGGCCAGGGAAAGCTACGTGCTTTGCTTGAAAGCCTAAAAGAAGATCAAGCCAAACTTGACAACCATCCCATCTACAAGGAGGGATATGATGACGGATTCCAGGCCGCACAAGAAGCACACAGGACACTAACCAAGGCTCTGGCCAAGGTGTATTGCATTGATTTGTGGAGTGCTGAATGAAACACAACATGGAAAGAATTATCGAAGGCGAAGAAGGCCGAATTTACACCATGAGCCTGGCTAGGCGCACGCCTGACAGTTTACCTCAACAGGTCATTGAAGGTCTTGTAGCAGAAGGAATGGATCGAGAAGAGGCAGAGAATATCAAAACCAAAGCAGTCAGCATCAGGATCATGCGAGCCCCATACCTGGAAACAGATGTGCCAGTAGATGACACTACCAAAGAGTTGATTAACCGGATACGGGACAAAAAGTAGTCAAAATTGCTTAAAAATTAAGCACAAAAATGTGGCTTTTTAGCCACATTTCTCTTGGTTGACCCAATATTCCCCGTTTGTTATAATACTTGTATAGTAATTAAAAAGGTGCCCCAAATGACCCAACAAGAATTTGAAAGCGACGTTAGCTACTTGGTTCGTCCGTTGTTGAACGACGACGAACACGCAGGATTTTTTGCCGATACCGGCACGTTGTTTGCCGCTTGCTCAGAAGAAACTGCTCGCAGTATTTTCCACACATTGAGCCGTAAATTTGGTCTAGGGCAAGTGCAAATAAATGGTCCCATCAATGGTGAATATGCTTACGATTTTGTTTGACTTTTAATTTCCAATTTGTTATAATACTTGTATAGAAACTAAAAAGGTGAACATGATGACCGTAGCCATTGCAAGCAACCTTCCTATTGAACAACTCGAGGACCTGCGTCCAATGTTCAAAACTTTTGCCAAAGTTCAAGGCAAACGACTTCGCATTCGCTTTCGCGGCCCACGACGTGATACCATGCGTTTGTATTGTTTGAAAAAAGATGCTGTACGTTTCAGCGTCTATGTTGATTGAAAGTTTTAAATGTCTATTATTATTGAGTCAATGAGTGGTGAAAAAGAGATTATGCGAAATCGTTTCCTTCAACGAGAAGGAAACCGAATCACGGACATAGAAGCATTTCGAACTCTTATTTCTCAACCTATGAGTCCGCATCATAAAAATCAGCCGGTTATTAAAGATCCAAAAGGAAAAAACCGTCTGGTAAAAGATCCTGCATTTGATTTTGTGGTTGATCGCGGAAATAAAATTGTAGCAAATATTTGTCGTCTACTTTCCGGATATCCTGGTTTTGAAGGAGTAGAATACGATGACCCTACATCGGTTACTCTTGAGATGATTTCTAATATTGCAAAAGAAGTAGTCGACGGGAATCTTCTGCTTCAGTTGATGATGTGTCGTGAACCAAATCGTCAAACTTCCGATGAAACAATTCAGTACGAAATTAGAAAAAAATATCTAGAAGAGTTAGGTTGGGAGGTTAAAAATCTAACGCCAGGATATAAAACATTAGGCAACGGCGATTGGATTTTTAACGATGCGGCCACTATTGCAAAAGGTGAAGAAGTAAAAGCAAGAAGCATCGATTTTGAAATGTCAAAAGGAAATATAGTTATCAATGACTTCTCAAAATTTGCTCTTGTCGCAGGAGGCGGCCAAGGCCATCAAATGAAAGAATCAAAGTATTTTCTTGTTGAAGTTCGGAAATATATTGACAAACATAACAATAATGTATATTTTGCAGATACACTTGATGGTGCTTATGCAGAAAAATTTATTGAGGAACATAGAGCATTACTTAAAGGATATGAGCACCGCGTATTTGTTGGCAATACAGAACAAGTTGTTACATGGGCACTATCGTTGGCTAAATAAACATACTATCAACATTGCTGAGAATGCCAAGATAGTGTATAATAACTGAAAAAGGTATAAACATGAATTACGAACTCCATCTACAGGATTGCATTGACTGGATGAATGCACAGCCAGAAAATTCTATTCCCTGCATAATAACATCTCCCCCTTACAATCTCGACATCAAATACGGAACCTATCAAGACGACCTTCCTCGAGACGGCTATCTCAAATGGCTCAAAGACGTTGCTGTAGCAATGAAAAGGGTATTAACAGATGATGGCCAGGTATTCTTAAATGTTGGGTATTCAAACATTGACCCTTGGGTGGCTATGGATGTGGCTCAAGTGTTTCGTCAGGTATTTGTATTACAAAACAACTTGACCTGGGTCAAACACATTGCAGTTAACGACCAAGGATATGGACAGTATAAACCTATTTTAAGCGACAGGTTTGCAAGTGCCACTACAGAATCTATTTTCCACTTTACTAAAAACGGTAATGTTAAAGTTGATCGATTGGCAATAGGACAACGGAACAAGTCCGAAGGATACAAGTATCCAGAACTGTATTCTGAAAGTAGACATATTGCTACACAACGACGCAAAGCATCTCGACGATTAGGATTTGACAACTGGATGGATCTTAAAGGCAACGGGTCTGACAAGCAAAAAGAAGAATATGAAATTATTCTTGCAGAACTATTAACAAAGAATCCCTACGATCCAGATAAAAAGAAATGTATAGGTAATGCCTGGTTTATTCCGTACACTCCAACTTCAAAGTTAGCCAAAGAAGTAGGAACTGCAAATGACACTGGCACCAGAGAAGGTAGTCGTGGCGGCCATCCTGCTACGTTCCCAGAACAATTGCCAGAAATGTGCATTAAGTTTTCAGGTATTGCAACAGGAAGTCGAGTGTATGATCCATTTAATGGAACTGGTACTACTATCCTTGCGTCATTAAAAAACAACATGCACGGTATCGGAACTGACCTAGACCAAGATTATTTGGATTTTTCTCGACAAAGAATAGAATACTATCTTAATCCTCCTGTTGCAATAGAAAAACCAAAAAAATCTAAAACGATCCAAATGGCAAATCCAGACTTGCTAGAGTTTGACCAATAACCCATAACCTGTTATACTTGTTTGTCTTTAACTTTTTGGAGTAAAAATTATGGCTCAACCCATTGTGTCTAATCTAATGGTGAATCCGTTTGCACCGGCACCCAAGGCAGTTCAAACACCAATGGTGTCAACGGGCAACATCTATGATCCACTGGTATCTCGTGCCATGGCCATTGCCAACGAGGATGACATACAAGAGGCCATAGAAAATCTTCGAGCACGACTGCAAGGTGAACAGTACACACAAGAACATTTTGGACGGCTTGAATTACAGCCTGCCAGCCTGGTCGACATCAACATTGACATTCAACGCCTGTTGGAAATTCCACACATTGGTAAAAATATCATTGAGCTGTTTGATCCCAGAATCATGCAACCACTCAATGTAATTTACATCAAAGAAACTGGACGATACAGTGCCTGGGAGGGCCAACAAAGTGGTACTGCCTTTGCCTTAATGATGCACTTTGGATTGATCTCTCCAGATACTTTAATACAATGTAAAGTTGTGGACGACGACCTTGCAGTGCCAGGATCTACTTTAATACGTGAGGCGGTGGGCAATCTTGGTTTCCGTTGTATCAACTACAAAGGACGCAAAGAACCTGACTTGTATTACATTTACCGCAGTATGGTAAACGGTGTACGCCTTTACCACAGCACCCTGACTGAAGATTTACAGGCCAACGAAATACAAAATATATTGCAGGCTCATGGCATGTTTGCGGCCCCGGGCCTCGAAGCAAGAGGGCAAAAAGCCAAGCCGGGTATGATCACCCACATCAGTAGCATGTTGAAACTGGCAGGACATGGCACAGATAATTTTGACGTGGCCAAAGAAGATTTGGATTGGGTGCTGGCCTGGCACAACAAATACTATGCCAGTGAAAAAGGTGTGGATGGTGGTTATTTAATTACGTTTGGTAGGTTTGCCACACTGTGCCGTGAACAGGACATAGAAATTACCAAAGAACATGAGCTTGAATTTTATCAACACATGAAACGTTATGGTTCCCCTAAGGCATTCCACCAAGATTGCAAAACACGATACAAAAGAATGTTTGGCGGTTGGTCTGATGCTTGTCTGTTGCCAATCTGGCATAAGGATTACATGAAACGCGGCGGAACCTTGACATTGCCAACAATCAAGAACTACAATGAATACAAATCTCTCTAATCTGCATCATTTCTATCTCTGGCGTCATCGCTTTGTGGATGATGACACTGACGCTGTGGTTTCTCGTACCTGCTTTGGTATCACTACCAATTTGGATTCTAGACAAAATGGGTATGAAGGCCATGTGGGTCATGCTATAAAGTGGGCCGGAGTTTGGTCTGGGCCCGAGCGTCAAATACGTGAACTAGAACATCGTCTCAAAACAGCATTTAGAGATTATCTTTTTGCCGGGCACAATGACTATGTTTACGAATGGGTAGACGAAACTGTTCCATTTGAAAGCATACAAAATTGGGTTGATTGGGAAGTCGAAAACACCTTTGCTGACATTGTCAAACTGGGTGTTGTATAAAAACAACACTATTTTGGTTGACCAAATATTGCCATTTTGCTATAATTAGTGTATGAAAAATGCAACATTATCCCGTCCCGAACTGTTAAATGAGTTCGAAGTTCTCCAGGTAGCAGACTACATGGAGCAAAAATACCCTGATTTACACTATACAATGGCACCGGGAAACGAGTGCATTTGGGTGTACTACCAAAGTATTAACTTATATTTTGTGTTTCGAGCCGGAAAAATAGCCGACATTCAGGTAGACTAAAACGGTTGACCAAATATTGCCATTTTGCTATAATAGAAGTATAGTAAGTAAAAAGGAGCTCAAAAATGTCATACGTAATCGTAGCTAAAGGTACCGGATTAATTGTCACAGACGGTCCCAACAAAACTCGTGCATACAAAACTTTTGGTGCCGCAAAGGCAACTCGCACCCGTCTCTGCCGCAAAGCAGGTTGGAACGAAAGCCAACTGAACATTGTTGCTCGCGACACCTACACCGCACCCAAGATCACTGTTCGCAACATGATGACAGGTAAAGACGTAGAAATTGATGCTGACACACCGTGGGCTTGCCGAGTTGACAGCGAAGCATTTTGGAGCAATTGATATGATGCACAAAAATATACAAAAACTCATCAACGATTATCAGGCAATTCTAGACCGAGATCCCTTGGATCAGATGGAAGACACTTCGAGTATTCTTGCTCGCTTTGCTCAACAGTTGGCCACAGAGCTAGGTGAAATTGTGGTAGCAAGTCCGTTTAATGAAGGTACTCGCATGTACTTTGACGAAAAGATTGCTCGCTACGAGATTAAAAAGAGTGTGGGTTTGGTTGACTAATAAATTCCCGTTTGCTACAATACTTGTATAGAAATTAAAAAGGATTTCAAATGATTTTAGACTTAAACATGAGGCCCACTGTGTCGTTTAACAGTGCCAATCATGAACACCGCAAGTGGTTTGCTGAGTTCCAAAGAAAACGCACCTGGGGCCGATGTCCAGTGCGATTTGTAGTGCCAGGCGACTCGTTTGGTGCTGACTTGGTGGCAACCATCCAGAAGAATCTTTTGGAGTACTATGTTGCTCAGGAATTTATTATCAAAACTCCTCGTAAAAGGAAAACATCATGAGATTCGTTATAGGATTCGTTTTGGGATTGGTAGTGGCAAGTGTGGGCTTCTCAGGTATTGCCCGTATGTTGGATCGTGGCGTCCAAACTATCCAAACTCAAAGTCAAGAATTGGCCAAGTGATTTTGGCAAACCGGAATACACTTTGTGGTTGACAATCTAAACAAGATCAACTACAATATGTATATGTTGAGCAGTAAGGCACAACATTTTTTTAAACTTAGATAGGCAACATTAAAAGGCAACATTATGACAGAAAAACTCTTTACAGTAGCAGGTACCGCAACTAATGCAGATGGTACCACAAAGGCTCGTTTTGCTAACGACTTGGTGGCTCGCATCAAGATCCTCAACAAGGCAAAATGCACTGCCATTACCTTGGTAGAGCTGCCCCATGCAATGACCAAGCTCGAGGCTCTGCAGTTCTTGCAGGACACACAGGGCTACACAGGTGACGCCAGTTACGCTGTGGCTAACAAATTGGCCGAGAAAACCCGAGTCGCTAAGAAAGGCGAAGTTACAATCTCTGCCAAGAGTGCCAAGCACAGCAAGAGCACTGTGACTGCCAAGCAATTGGTAGAAGCTGCCAAAGCCTAACCAACTTGGGCACAACACAAAGCGGCTTCGGCCGCTTTTTTTATTAAGTGTTATAACTAATACTATGCTAGAAGACGAAAAACTAGATGAAGACATCCGAGCTCATGTGCTGAGTTTAATGTATGTACTTTATGAATATGGATTACGAGACGTTCACATGGGAGGCCTGTTGCGCATACTGGGAGTGCCAGATGCAGTGGCTTCAGGGTTTGATGACAAGGTATTGGGACTAGATGCCGACTTTGCTAAGTACATGAACGACATTCAGTCGGGCAGAGACTTGAGCCAAACACTACATTAATGACCGTAACCTCCTACAAAAGCAACACTGCACTTTATATCATAGCACTGAGAGATGATGATGCCAAAAACAAACTCACTAAGTGGTTAAACTCGCAATCCAATGCCAGTGCTAAAGTTGAGGAGCATCGTCTCCAAATTTACAATCAGAATACTCTAAATCTTTTTATAGTTTCCTGGACTCACAGCATCAGCAACCTCACAGTTTGGGACTGTTGGAATCGGCGACATATCTACTTAGATTAGTTGACACGCACAGAAAATTCCTGTATACTGTACACAGTGTTAAGTAAACACGTTATAACTTTTAAGGAACAAATATGACACAACATGAACAAATCGTAGCCGCTTATGAAACTTACCTCGCTGAAAACGAGAAGTTCACTGCCAAAGGTGTTAAAGCCGCTGCCGCTCGTGCCAGAAAAGCATTGCAGGAAATGAGCAAAGGCATCAAAGAACGCCGCAAAGAAATCACAGCAGAAAAAGAAGCCCTGGCCACAGCTGCCAAATAATCCCGTGCTTCCGCGAACTTTGAAAGTGATTGAAGATCCGGAAAGTCCAGGAGAACTATTGCTGGACTTGGGCACAGAATTGTGCGCTGAACTTGAGTGGCAAGTAGGCGACACAGTTGAATGGACTGACAACCTGGACGGCACATGGACTCTGACAAAACTCAAATAGCGGCCAGTGCCTTGATGACAGCCACTACAAAGTTGCCCTCTACTGTTATTGGCGGGACTAGTGGTTACGCCAATGTCACCTGGAGTACACCAGCACCAACCTTGACAGTCGGTCAGTCTGGACAAATAAAGTTAACCGGCGACAATGCAGACATTGTGATCAATGGTGTGAGTCTTGTACACAAACTTGATGCCATTGCCGAGCGACTTAATCTACTAGACATCAACAAAGAACTCGAAGCGGAATGGGATCAACTTCGAGATCTAGGTGACTGTTATCGACAACTTGAGCAAGACCTTAAGACCAAGTCGGCGATGTGGCAAACATTAAAAACCAAAACGCCTGGTAAACCGCGCAGTTAACGGCAAAAGTGTTTTGTTTCGGCCCGGTCTTCCGGGGATCTTGAACCTTCTGAGTAAGTAAAAGCCTATGGACACCATCTTAACTTTTAAAAATATTGACTTCGTACCTTGGCTCTCACGAGCATTAAAGACCGTGGGATTTGTAACAGTGGTCTTAGCAGTGGTAGCGGTATGCAATGCTCGACTGGATGGACTGCGAAATGCGCAAAACTTTATGCCAGCAGGATATAAAACTGCCGCAGAACAGACCCGGCAACTGGAGTGCCTGACACGCAACATCTATTGGGAAGCTGCCTCAGAGCCGTTTGAAGGCAAGGTAGCAGTGGCACAGGTCACGCTGAATCGCATGGCATCGGGCAAGTTCCCGGATTCAGTTTGTGGTGTGGTACATCAAAAGAATGTGTTCTACGAACGAGTAGTTTGCCAATTTTCGTGGTACTGCGAAGGCAACCACAAGGTAAAAGCCATACACAAACCCATGTGGTTGGAAAGTGAAGAAGTGGCCAAGAAGGTGCTGTTAGAAGGTTTTAGATTGCCCAGTCTGCACAATGCACTTTACTATCATGCTGATTATGTAAACCCGGGATGGCGACATCCTCGAATTGAAAAAATTGGCCGTCATATTTTCTATGGAGAACGCACATGAATCTGGATGCAATTCGCAACTTTCTTTCAACTACATTTACCAAAATCTCTGCCGAGACCCTAGGGTGGTTAGCTGCCATTGTGGTGCATGCCGCAACTATTCCTACTTTACTTGCCTTAATGACTGGGCTAAGTGATCGCACACCCAACTTGGACATTGTGCTGTTTGCCTGGGCTGGCCTGGTGTTGTTGTTTTTCCGTGCTGTGATTCTCAAAGACATCTTGAACATTGTCACAATTGGCTCGGGATTTATCATACAGGCTGTGCTGATGGCATTGATCTTGTTTAAATGAACATACCAAACTTTGTAGTCTTAGACAGCATACATGGTCGATTTATTGTAAATCGCCATTGTGACTTTCAAGCCGAAGCCCTGATCAAAACAGGTGCCACACAC
>Ga0114978_10001345_pt1 | contig 20713 bp, 28 predicted proteins | sample S_140212_EF_Meta_FD_87027 | JGI IMG/M metagenome (GOLD analysis project Ga0114978, IMG submission 87027) | Freshwater microbial communities from Lake Simoncouche, Canada to study carbon cycling - S_140212_EF_MetaG | ecosystem: Environmental > Aquatic > Freshwater > Lake | place: Lake...
ATCATCTACGCTGGCAACGTCTACAACGTGACTGCAAGCACTACCAAGAAGATCGGTGCTAACGCTGTGGTGGTCCCAGATGCGCTGTACAAGATCGTGATCGACCAGGACACCAACGAAGTATATGCGTTCCTGTTCCCACACAAGGAGAACCAGGGCAATGATCTCAGCGTAGTACAGGTTACTGTAGCTGACGTTGAGAAGGCTAGCGGCATCACTTTCCCACTTCCTGCCGGTGCTAATAAGACCGCTAAGCCAGCACTGTGGCCGGTGGACTTCAAGAGCGTAGCAGACGCTAAGAAAGCACTCTGCAAAGGTTGATATTGACTTCTAGTTACGGCCCGTGTAATAATGGGCTGTAACTGAAATAGGAGTATTTATGAACCGCGCACTCGTACTAGCATTATTCGCTATCTTGACCGTCAATGCGATCGCACCTGCTGTAGCTAAAGAAAAGAGCGAAGCAGTGCTGCAGGATTTCAAACGACATCAGACTAAGAAGAACAAGCATCATGCTAAGAAGAAACCTCAGAAGATCGAACGTGTACCGATGGCCAAGCTGCGTAACTGCACCATACATAAGAAATGGGTGCCGCCCAAGACCATCCGTGAAGTGAAGATGTGCGAAGTGATGAAATGACATGTTACTCTCGGTAACACCCAGCGAGGATCTGTTCTCTATAACGTGGACGCTAGGTCCTCGCTGTAACTTTGAATGCAGCTATTGTCCTCCCCGCCTGCATGATAAGACGTCTCCCCATCTATCCCTAGACGATATGAAGGCTAGATGGGAGGACATACTAACCAAATCTCGACACATCGACAAGCAATACAAGCTCAGCTTTACAGGCGGCGAGGTCACTGTCAATCCAGATTTCTTGCCTTTCCTACACTGGTTGAAGGAGCAGCACGGCGAATCTATCGCCAGCTTGGGATTCACTACTAACGGTAGTGCTAGCATGCGATATTACATAGAATGCATGGATCTAGTAGATTACATATCCTTCTCTAGCCATTACGAGTTCATGAACGTGGACAAGTTCAAGAAGAACGTGTTAGCTTGTCACATCAAGAGCGTTAAGCGCCGCAAGACCATCTATGTAAATATCATGGATGAGTCATTCTCACAGCCTGAGATACAGGATCTCGTGCAATTCTGTCTGAAGCATCGCATACCGCACGATAAGAACCCTATAGATTGGAGCGTCAGTGCTAGAGGAAAGCCGCTATTATAACTGCATAGCTGAGGATGAGAACGGTCGACTATACAAGATCCATGCTGATCAGCTTCGAAACAAGGGAATGAACCATTTCTTAGGTTGGGAATGTGATGTGGGTATCAGCAGGATATTCATCGACGTCGATCAGACCATATGGTCTGGTGCTTGTCACAATACCAAATTGGGTGAAGGGGTGGATTGGCAACTGCTGGATTCTCCGGATATATGCAGACGAGACAAATGCAGCGGCTGCACGGATGATCTTCTGATAAGAAAAAAGGTTGTCCTGCGCGACATATGATACTATACTGATAATAGGAAGTGATGGATGACAATAGCACCCGGCGGATCATACGAACAGTTAAGCAGGAGAAACGGTTATACCGCGGATCCACTAGCACCTGCTGTTCCTGGATTGACCAGCTTCAGCACGGTGTGTAGGTTCAGAGGATATGATTTCAGCAGCGAGATCCAATCGGCAAGACACAGAGCTCTACCGTCTAGTCCCGCCAGCTTCGTCAATCCTTATAACGTGCTGGATCACGAGCACAACGGCATTCCTGGGGATGCTACATGGTTCCTCAGAGCAGACATGGATGACGTGGAGATATTCCAGATCATGGCCGATAGTCTCGGGTTGGAACGCGGCACGAGAGTGATCAGCATCAACATACAGCAGCCTGGTCAGATGGCTACCACGCACTTCGACGAGCTAGGAAGATTAGCCAAGAGATATCTAGATAAGAAGGATGCGTTGGATGATCAAGACAAGTTCGTAAGATATCTAATAGCATTAACAGATTGGAACCTAGGACAGTTCTTCCATTTTGGGAACGGTCTATGGCATCAATGGGAAACTGGCGATTGCGTCAGTTTTGAATGGGGATCAGTCCCACATGGCACCGCTAACACGGGGTGGTGGGATCGAGCTATACTGCAGATAGCCGGCCTAGCGACACCCGATTCCCGGGCTATGTTGCTGGCTAACGACAACAGAATCATAAGATTGGAGAGACCATGAAGAAGATATTAGCAATCAGTGCCGCTAGCATGCTGCTAGCAGGGTGTCAAACTGCCGTCTATCGAGAATCCACATATATGCCGCCGCCCCGCCCGATCTATTATGAACCTCAGCCACGTATGGTGTATGTTCCTACCCCTCCTGTACGTCCACATCGTGTGTGCAGGATCGAACGTGTATATGATCCTGTCATGCGTCGTCCGGTGGATAGGGAACGCTGTGGCATCCGATAACTTTTGCTTGACAGATCGGAAAAAGGAGTTATACTAAATGAATAAGCTAGAAAATCTTGCTATGCAACACCGACTCTTAGACGATCAGATCGACGAACTAGAGAAGAGTTCTCATCATCCCCTCCCACAGGAGATAAAGATGATTGCTGACCTTAAGAAAGATCGTCTCAAGATCAAGGATATGATGGAACAGGTTAAGAACCAGTTAGAGGCAATGGATGGACACTAGAATATTATGGCGATTCTTAAAGCATCTAGGTTGGGGGTTAGGTTGGACTGCTGTACTGTCTACTATAATCGGCGGTATGATCTGGCTTAGCTTGACTCTCACAGGAGGCATGCACCTGTTTCCTTTGATATCCGTTATCGTTATCGTGATGAGCTTTGGTGCATATCTTCTTTGGCGCCACGCACATCACGAGGTCAAGAACGAAGATCTACACAATGAGCAACGCGATAAACGTATAAAGAAGTAATCAAATGAGCATGCATCTGGTAGGTCCTTATCTCACTACGACCAAGTACAACAGCAAGAAGAAGAAATCAGGAAGTGCTAAGCTGGCTGAGGCAACTGCTAAACATGAACAGTGGTTGCGTAAGCAAGGACTTCATCCTGAGCAGCGTAATCTTCAACGAGCGTTCAAAGGAAGATATCAAAATGACATACCAGATTATACTGTCACTCGTCATACTGCTGAACTTAGCAATGGCATTGGCAACGGTTACAAGAAAGGCATGATGGCTAACCTGCACAAGGAAACGCCAGAAGTGCAAAGAGCTGTCATGGAAAAAGCTGCTCGTACTACCATGGCCTATAACAAAGGTCCTATCCAATATTTCAGTCCGGAATCCGATAAGACTAATCTCGGATCTATGTCAAGGAGAGGATAATGAGACTAAGCAAGTATGACTACGAGGTTTTAAGTCAGCTCGATGAACTTCTGCTCAGCGAGAATGAGAGCGTCCGAGAACTGCTACAGCAGGCCATGGTGATGCAGGTACTGAGCAAGGACGACGATGGCGACAATCTCAAGGACAAGGTCATCGGGCCGTTCCAGAAGATGATGATCGCATTGAGGTCTGCAGAAGATCGATTAAACGCCCTCGAGGTGCAGATGAGGAATCAAGACCGAAACAACGCAACTACCGGCGGATATTGGTCTGATAATACCAGTAGTGCTTATCCTACACTTAGCGGCGTCTCCCCAGTCTGGCAGACAGGACTAGGTACAACTATGACACACGGCAACACTACTACCAGCCTTGACAAGGATTACATAGACAAGCTGAGCCAGTGGGTCAAGACTGTTCCTACTAAGTCAGTGACTGCTACCGCAGCAGCCGATCCTGATGCTATGGTACTCGTCGACCCCGATACCGGTCACAAGATGTATGTTAAATAGTATCCATGGCTAAAGAAGAATTATTAACAGCAGAGGGCAAGGTCCTAGAAGTATTGCCAAACGGCATATTCCGTGTAGAAGTAATGGGACACGAGATATTAGCCTACATCAGCGGTAAGATACGCAAGAACAAGATAAACATATTGAGAGATGATCGTGTGGCGCTGGAGATGAGTCCATATGATCTAACTAAAGGTCGCATAACATATAGGTACAAATGATGAAGAACGTGGTAGAAATTACGGAAGCAGCTCGCACACACATACAGCGTGTGCTGATCAACATGGATAAACCTTATCTAGTGTTTGGACTCAAGGGCGGCGGTTGCGCAGGATTCGAGTATTTCTGGGAACCTGCCGACGAAGAGATGTATGCCAAGAACGGTAATCCTGTACTCGATGAATTCATCGAGCTAGGCGAGGATAAGAAGCTGGTAGTAGATCATACTGCTGTAATGTATCTGCTGGGCAGCGAGATCGATTACAAGACAGACTTCGTATCTAGTCAGCTGGTAGTGATCAATCCTATGGCTAAGAGCAGTTGTGGGTGTGGTACCAGCATCGCAGTCTGAGTGTATTCTCCTGATAAATATCAGCAGGAGAACTAATCATGGCACAGCAGATCATCTATGTTGGTAACGTAGCCAACGACGGAACCGGAGATCCCATCAGGACCTGTTTCGTGAAGGTCAATCAGAACTTCACAGAGATCTATTCCAGGGATGCTGTCGGATCCAATCTCGATCTTAGCCATAATACCATATCATCCACTAACACTAACGGTAACATCGAACTGAATCCGGCGGGCGTAGGTAGAGTAGTGGTACAGGATGATGCTATGATCATCAACATATCCAAGACTCCTGCATCTAGCATAGGTGCTATCGGCGACAAGAGAGGGATGATTGCTTGGAACAGCAACTACATCTACATCTGCACTGCAAATTATGATGGCAGCACTGCTATATGGCGTCGTGCAGAAATAGCAACTTGGTGATCTTTCTAAGCAGATAAATAATCTGTAGGGAGATACCATATGGTCCAGCAGATAATCAGCACAGGAACCTCTGCTAATGATGGCACAGGCGAACCGCTACGCACCGCATTTACCAAGATAAATCAGAATTTTACAGAGATCTACGGTAGAGATGCTGCTGGTTCAAACTTTGATTTCACAGATAACACGCTTGCCACTATCAATACCAACGGCAACATCGAGTTCGATCCCAACGGAACGGGCATAGTCGTAGTACGCGATAACAAGCTGATGATAGCAAACAGCCAGACACCGGGATCCACGCTAGGATCTGCAGGTGATAAGGCAGGTATGCTAGCATGGGATACAAATTATCTCTATATCTGCACTGCGAATTACGACGGTGTCACCGACATCTGGAAGAAGACCGGTGTTGCAGTAGGTGCAAGCAGCGGAAGCGCAGTACAACTGGTCAACGGAAACAGCTTCGTCAACGTAGCAGCCAATGCCAACGTGACAGTGAGTGTCGCTGGCAATGCTAACATATTCAAAGTGACCGGCACCGGTGCTAACGTGTCAGGCACGTTCCAAGTAAGCGGCAATGTCAACGTAGGCAACGTCGGAACTACGACGCTGATAACCACTGGTACAGCCAATCTAAACAACATCTCGAACGTGAAGATCGCAGGCGGCAGCGCAGGCGAAGCGATCATCACCGACGGTGCTGGCAATCTTAGCTTTACTGCCTTTAGCAGCAACACGCTTATCAACGGATCCACTAATCTATCAGTTAACGGCGGCGATATCACCTTCTCTGTCAATGGCACACCTAGCTTGGTCTACATGAGCCCATCAGAAGTAGATGTTAACGGCAACTTGTTAGTGACCGGAGATCATCATGCTATCGACGGCAATCTAATTTTCGTTGGAACTGGTCGCAGGATCTACGGAGACTTTGGCAACACAACCGCACTGAGCAGACCTTCCATACAATCCAATGTTCTGAACGGTAACACGTTATTAAACATTATTCCAAACAATTCATCTACTATCTCCAGAGTCGTCGTCTATAATAATTCGGATCCAGCAAACGGATCTACCGGTGCGCTTGCTGCAAACAGTTCGATGATCATGTTGAGGTCTACTGCTGCAGGCGCTGGATCATTCCTGCCATTGGTATTCATGACCGGATCTAATCCCGACGAACGCATGAGGGTGGATGTTAACGGTAACGTAGGCATCGGCAACACGCTTCCTACGCATCTTCTCAGCGTCGAAGGAACTGGTAGATTTGTAGGTACAGTTACCGTAGGTAATCTAACTACTTCAGGAAACGTGACTGCTGGCAATCTGATCACTACCGGCAATCTTACTATCGGTAATGTAGCTATCAATAACACTACTATTAGCACAGTTAACACTAACCAAGACCTCACGTTAGATCCCAACGGAACTGGTAACGTGATGATAACTGGCAATGCCAATATAAGCGGTACTGCAAATGTCGCAGGTAATGCTAACGTAGGTAACTTAGGTACCACTACTGTAATTGCTACGACTGCTAATCTAACTACTATCAATAATGGTCTGATTCAGAACGGTAACAGCAATATCGCTATAACTGCCAATGCTAACGTAACTATCACCAGCAACAGCAATGCTACAGTGGTGATAACTGGTACAGGTGCTAACATCAGTGGAACAGCCAACATAACTGGCAATGCCAACGTAGGAAATCTAGGCACTGCGACTGTCATAGCTACTACTGCTAACCTAACTACTATCAATAGCGGACTGTTACAGAATGGTTCAAGCAATGTCACGGTAGGAGCTAGCGGTAATGTTAACATCGCAGTGGGTAGCAATGTATTGACAGTCACCTCAACTGGTGCAAACATCACAGGCACGATCAATTCTACCGGGAACGCTAACGTAAACAACATCGGAACTGGTAATATCTCAGCAACTGGTAATGCTTACATCACTGGAAATGCTACGATATCTAACGTCAATATCAGTAATGCCACTATCAGCACATTGAATACCAATCAGAATCTAACATTAGATCCTAACGGTAACGGCAATGTGAATGTAACAGGAAATCTAGTCGCGACCGGAAACGTATCAGCAGCTAATCTGATTGCAAACAGCATATCTGCTGGCGGTACTGGTCCTAGATTCTATGGAGATTTCTCCAATGCTACTGTGACTAATAGGGCATTCATACAAAGTAATGTGTTAAACGGTAATTCCATTGTTGGTATAATACCCAACGGAGTATCGACTATTGCTAGATTGAACGTGTACAACAGTTCCGATCCTGCTAATGCAGAAGCATTACAGATCGCTGCTAACAGCAGCTTGATGATGATACGTTCGGTTGTTACTGGCACAGGCACATATAATCCTCTAACCTTATGGACTAACGATACCGAGAGATTAAGAGTTGCAGTAGACGGAAACGTGACCGTTGCTCAGAGCATGTCGGTCAGCAATATCAGTCTATCGAATGCTACCATAACTACGCTGAACACTAACCAGGACTTAACATTAGATCCCAACGGAACGGGATTAGTTGCTGTCACTGGCGATCTAACAGTGTCGGGCAATCTAACTATCAACGGTACTACTACTACAGTCAACACCACGAATTTGGATGTGACCGATCTGAACATTACAGTAGCTAACGGTGCAGCTAGTGCATCAGCAGCTAACGGAGCAGGTATCACTGTAAATGGTGCAAATGCAAGCCTGACTTACGAATATCCCGGCAATGTTTGGGTGTTTGACAGAAGTGCAAATGTGACCGGCACGCTGTCTGCGTCCAATGTTAATGCTGCAATCCTACAGAACGGCAACAGCAACATAAGCATCACTAGCAATGCTAATGTTACTATCAACAGCAATGGCAATGCTACAATGGTGATAACCGATACAGGTGCTAATATCTCAGGTACTGCTAATGTGGGCAATCTCAACACTGCCACAGCTATCATCACAACTGGCAATATCACCACTATTAACAGCGGTCTGTTACAGAACGGCAACAGCAATATCGCTATAACTGCCAATGCTAATGTCACTATCTCTAGTAACAGCAATGCTACAGTGGTGATAACTGGTACAGGTGCTAATATCAGTGGAACAGCTAATATCTCAGGCAATGCTAATGTGGGAAATCTAGGTGTCCAACACATTGTTGCGAACGGTAACATCGAGAGCAACGGTAACATAATTGTAGCATCTGGAAAAAGGATCTACGGCGACTTTTCTAATGCTACTATTACTAACAGGACATATATTCAAAGCAATGCACTTAATAGTAATACCTTTGTAGGTATCTTGCCCAATGGTGTGTCTACTATTGCCAGGGTTAACGTATTCAACAGTTCTGATCCCGAAAATTCTGAAGGAATACAGCTAGCTGCTAATAGCAGCTTGATGATGGTAAGATCGATTATTACCGGCACAGGCAGTTATAATCCCTTAACGCTGTGGACCAGTGACACAGAGAGATTGAGAGTTGCAGTAGACGGAAATGTCAGCATTCATCAATCATTGACCGCAGCAAATCTCACATTCACCGGCGGACAGATCGAGAGTACCAATACTAACCAAGACATCACGCTAGCACCCAACGGCACAGGATCTGTGATAAGCACCGGACCTGTGACATTGCCCAGCTATTCTGTATCACAGCTTGCGATGATGACAGCAACTGCAGGTTCTATGGTGTTCTGCGACGATGAGAGTGGCGGCTCGATTCCGGTATTCTACGATGGTTCTGATTGGCGCAGGACAACTGACAGGGCTATTGCAAGCTAACCAAGCGATAAATACTGGGAGGAGATGAGATGGGATATCCAATTTGGAAGACCCCTCCCGGGGATCTGGGCAAGATATCAGAACTGGAATTCTATAACTTCCTGCTGGAAGCCAGCGATCCGTCTGATGGATACACCATAAATTATAGCCTGCAGGCTGGTAGATTCCCGCCGGGCATACAGTTAGATCCTCTAGGCAGCATGGCAGGACAACCTGTCAACGAGAGGACCAATATAGGAGGTGTTCCTACAAACACTCCCATAGACAAGACATACAAGTTCACAGTCAGAGCCCAGCCGAGATTTACAACAACCTATCTCAGTGGCGGCAACAGCACAGGTATAAATTCCTTCCAATTATCGTTTGATGCTGCTTATCCTCCCGAAGTAGGGCAGATAATAAAAGGTCGAGGAATACCTGTCAATACAAAGATCAAGAAAGTGACGATGCTTACTAACACTACTGCAACGGTCACTATCAATTCTTCTACGATCACATTGTTATCCGGAACATATATCCTATTAGATCCATATGTGAATGATCGTGCATTTACCATAACAATAACTGGTAACAAGAATCCAGAATTGCTGACTGGCGAAGGTTATACTCCTCCAGTATCTATCGGTAAGTTCTTAGATGGAAGTTATGTAGAGATCCCGTTAGAGGCAGTAGATCCCGACATCGGCGACGTCATCACTTGGAGCATCAGCGATGGCGAATTGCCAACAGGACTTAGCCTCAGTAGTGATGGGGTGATAAGCGGGGTCGCTGTACCATACGTTAATCTACCTGAAGGTGCTAGCACAGGTTGGGATGATGCTCCCTGGGATGATTATCCATGGCAATTCTCCACGCTGAGTGCGACGAAGTCTTACACGTTTACCGTGACTATTTCCGATGGCAAAGCTATCGACAAGAGACGATATGTCATCACGATCATCAGCCATAATAATCTGAGGACTGACAATGTCGATGTGACCACAGATTACGATGTCATCACTACAGACAATGATGAGAAGAGACCTCCTGTACTGCTTAGCGAGACGCTTGGAACATATGCCACATATAAGAGCGACAACTATTTCGCATTCAAGTTCGATGCAGTCGATTACGACGAAGATACGATAAAATATACCATCCTCAGCGACTCTGCTGCAGATTCGTTCGATGGCGAGAACTACGATATGGTGCTGTACGATAAGGGTGCGTTCTACGCACTGCCCGGCACGGTGACATTAAATGAGGACACAGGATGGCTAATCGGATACATACCTCCTCAGCTTGAACCTGAGCAGAAATATGTGTTCTCGATCCAGGTATACAAATCAGATTATCCCAGTTACATAACCACTGCTCGTGTATTCACACTGACAGTGCTAGGCAGCTTGGATCTCGATATCAATTGGGATACAGGCAGCAATCTAGGTGCGATACAAGCAGGCGAAGTCAGCAGGCTTGGGGTATCAGCAACCAGCAATGCTGGGTTAGCATTGACATATAGCTTGCAAGCTGGAAGCAGGCTCCCAGAAGGATTGAAACTATTAAACGACGGCACTATCAGCGGTCGTTGCAGCTTCCAGAGTTTCAGCATTGACGGCGGAACTACTACGTTTGACGTGGTATTAAGCGATAACGGATTCGTCTCTGCTCCGACAGTGTTTGACAAGACTTATTATTTCACAGTAATTGCTACCAACAATGCAGGAACAGCAAGCAGTGAGAGAGCATTTACTCTGAAGGTCGATATACGAACTCCAGAACCATACGAGAACATCTATGTGCGCTGCCTTGCTGATATGATTTCCAGGAACAAGTTCCTTCAGATCGTCGAGAACTCAGAGATATTCCAACCAGATCTAATCTACAGGTCAAACGATCCGTTCTGGGGAAGGCGCAGAGACATAACCATGCTGGCAGGATATGGTATAACAGCCAGCACACCTGCTGATTATATTGCTGCGATGATAAACAGGCATTATGATAAGAAGTATTTCTTCGGGGAATACGGAACCAGCATCGCTAAAGATCAGAACGAGAATCCTATATACGAAGTAATCTGGGTAGAGCTAATAGAACAGACTAGAGCTTATGTCAAGGGAATAAAGCAATCTACACCAAGCGGAGTGGTCGATCTTCGAAAGAGGATCATAGGATTCAATAATCCTAATTACGACTCAAACGATCCAACAGGATATGAACTGAAGATCAACGACGAAGTGCTGATGAGAAAGGACATCTCGGAAGCATTAGGAACAACTAATCCTGCTGCACTTCCTGCGTGGATGACTAGCATACAAGCAGATGGAACAGTATCTGGATATGTCACTAAGGTTCCTCTGGCCTACGTTAACGTGGGTGAGGGAGACAAGATACTATTCCTGCTAAAGAAGAAAGCAGCGATGGGATCTATCCCAGACATCCGCGAGATCCCGTTCATTGCTGATCGTTACATACTGGATGACAATCTAAGCAGATACTTCGATACTACTACGAAGAAGTTCGTCCCGCATCATTACACTACGTTTGATCTAGACGCAAAACTTCCTACCGAAGCTGCAGTAGTTGCTACGGTAGATTTTGCAGTAGATATTCCGTTCGATCAGATCAACGGACATACTACAGCAGAGATCGAAGCGTTAGGCGGACTAGATGGAGTTGTTACTCCATACGAAGGCCTCCAAGTTGTATTTGCGACACAGGAAATCTACATCGGTTTCAACGTAGACAGCGAGACACAGGGTTGGAAGAGATACAATCAATACTTCGACGATGTCACTAAATTCGATAGCTCGACCGTCGACTTCGATGAGACCGAAGTCATTCCAGGTTACGTGGAACACGGTGCAGACCCAGCCGTTGTCAACCAACGAGGCGGAATCTGGGAGATCACTAAGGACGATAACGATCTATTCAAATTGGTATTCGTATCTGCGATAGATGATAATTCGGTCATCACTGTGAGATACGGTGGGAAATACGGCGGTAACAAGCTACAGTACAAGTTCGATATTGATAATACGCTAGCAACAGTGCCTAATTATGTGATCGTAGATCCAGCAGTAGCAGTACAACCTGCACCCACTACATTCGACGTCAATTCTACCAGGTTCCTCAACGCTATCGATCTCTACGAAGTCCCTGACGAAGGTGATAAATATCTTAAGTTTCCGAAGTATGGAGTTTTTAGCTGATGGCTAGCAATATAAACGCAAATAACATAGATGGTACATATCCAGTAGCAGGTGTCGATAACGATAGCCAGGGTTTCAGGACTAACTTTACCAACATAAAGAACAACTTCTCGTATGCAAAGACCGAGATAACCGACCTACAGGCAAAGGCGATCCTAAAGAGCGCACTGACTGGTACTGCATTAGACAACAACATGGCAGGTTCTATCCTCAGCAGTGCTGAGATAAAGGACTTCCGCGAGACACGTTACGATCTAGGATATGTCACAGGCACGGTAACACTGAATCATGCCAACGGTCATTATCAGCAGGCTACGACTAGTGATGATATCACGATCACTTTCAGCAATTTACCAGCTGCTGGTAAGGTCGGAAGGATCAAATTCGAGATCACAGTTGCTAGCACTGATCATACACTGACCATCCCTGCCGCAGTATCGCTGGGAACTAAAGGTATTGCTGGATACAATTCTTCAACATATACTATCACGTTCAGCGAGACAGGAACTTATATCTTCGAATTCACTACAGACGATGCTGGTACTACATATCATATCGAAGATCTAAGCCGTCCTCGTAACTATTTCCACAGCAACAACATCCGACTGATAAACAAGTACATCACTGATGCACGTGGTGCTAGCGGAGACGTAGCAGGCATGCTAGCAGTAGATACTACTACTCCTTGCATCTGGCTCTGCACTGGCACATATGATGGTACTACTCTCATCTGGCGTAAGACAGAGTTAGAAACTATCAAGAACGAAGTCATGTTGACTGCGGATGGAGCTATCACAGGCGGAAGCAGCACCAGCTTTGCAACTATCACCGATAGCAACAGCAACGTATTACAATTCCGTGCAGAGTCTGGTGTGCGTTATAGGTTCGAGGCTTTCATCCCGTTCACTCACAGCGCAACCAGCACATACACGCACACGTTCGCAGTGGCGTTTGACCAAGGCACTTGCAATTACGTGGTTGAAGTACAGGGCGCACCGACTACTGCACCGATAATATCGTTTGCTACTACTTCAGACGCCACAGGCGGCGTTGCAACCAGCACTAGCAGCAGCGCGAAGATGTGCAGGATCACCGGCACATACTACACCACAGCTGGCAACGAGACCGTACGCATGCGTTATAAGCAGAACAACAGTGCTAACACCCTAACCGTCCTAGCTGGTGCATTCCTGAGATTCAACAGAGTTTAATTGACATAAGGTGCTCTTTACGCTATTATCATAGTTAAGGAGCACCTTATGAAAGTCGACCTAAACAGATACCAAGAGTTCGTCCTAACCGTGACCAGCGACGAGAGCAAGCATGCCTACGCTTTCCAAGAAAGGGTTGAACAGCTATGCCAATACCAAGAAGATCAGACCAAGATCAACCCCCCACTCCTGCTTACTGCGGGCATCGGATTAGCCAGCGAGACCGGCGAGTTCAACGAGATCATCAAGAAGATGCTGTTCCAAGGTAAACCATTGAACGCAGATAACCTTTTCCACATGAAGCGTGAACTAGGCGACATCATGTGGTATTGGATGAATGCCTGCACTGCATTGGGATTAGACCCTAACGAAGTGATCGACGAGAACGTGAACAAGCTAAAGGCACGTTATCCAGGCGGCGAGTTCGATGCACACTACAGCGAGAATCGCAAGGAAGGCGACCTCTGATGTTTGTTCATCCATTCATGCCTGATCTAAGTGCTAAGAGCTTAGAGGATATCACTAAAGAGATGAACGACATCTACGTGAAGCTGCGTAACGTCCGCAATCCTGGTATGATAGGACAGATGCAGATGGTGTTGCAAGGCTATCGTGACGAATACGCTAAGCGCATGAGCCAAGAGATGGAACGCAAACCAAAAACCAAGACAAAGACAACTACGGAGGAAAAAGATGGCTGATCTCACCTGGAGAACTGGATGGAGCTGTATCGTTAGCTACGAAGATACGCTTCTCCCTAACGATTATGAACTCACTATCCACTTTGATGTTGCTACAGATAATCAAGCTGAACAGGATGTAGCCTTTGATAGAGTGATGCATTTCGTCGACGACGTGCTACAAGATGCTATATTCTGTGATATCGACGACAAGAATGTGGATTTCTTCATGAATAATTTCAAGCAGAAACTAGTAACCTTTATCAAGGCTCCGCAGGATCTAATCGTGGTAGCTACGCTGTTTGCTAAGTTCACTAGCATCACCGAAGGCAATGTCAACATCGAACGCATGGAACTGAACAGCAGGGTAGGCAATCGTCTCACTATCAACTTCGATACTGACTTTGCTGAAGAAAGCAATCTGCTATCCACACATGAACTGATCAACTCTACCGAGAAGACTCCTTGGTGGTATCGTCCAGATGCAGGTTCCGCTGATTATTTCCTCCTAGACGAGGATGTTACTAAGATCACGTTCGTTACGGACGTCACTAGCTGGGAAGAGAGCAAGTTGACCTGGCCTGAAATTTCTAAGAAATCGAGCAACGAGAATGAGAAACTCTGGAATCCAACAATTATCCCCGGCGGCAAGACAATCAACTGACGCTTATGGGAGGATGCTGCTGAGCGAGCGCGAAGTGTGCGCTCGTTTATACGTGGATCCTGATCTGGATGTATCACGCATCACATTAAAAGACAGTACAGTATACAACGCCGCGATAGAAAAGTTGTATCTGGATTGGGATCCGCTGCAGCAGCTAGAGGATATCACAGAGAGTCCGGAAGAATGGCATCATCACAATCAACAGACTTGGTTGATGCCAAACGAATATAAGGACATGGACATAGCACAGTGGGTGTTAGATAAGTGTTCAGACCAGAACGAGCTACAACGTGCAGGGCAAGAGCTGTTGATGTTCGCAGAACGCGGACAGCTAGATCTGCTGAAATATCTAAGATATCTAGTAGATACGCTTCGACAACACAATATAGTATGGGGAGTAGGCAGAGGTAGCAGCGTGGCCAGCTTCGTGCTGTATCTAATAGGTATCCATAAGATACACAGCCTGCGCCATGACTTGGACATCGAGGAATTCCTACGATAAGTAGGTAACAATATAGAGAGTTAAAGACATGCCTACCATTTACAGATCAGCGAGGGGTAAGATAGTCGACATGGACATGATCCGTACCGTGAACGAGACTACCGTTGCTGTAGGAAACGTCCGCGTCAATGCTCGCGGAGATCAGCTAGACGACCACGGACGAGTGATACGCACTCGCGATGAAGAGATGGCATCTCATTACAGGCGCGATACACAGCGTGTCGCAACACCAAGCGACATCGTCGCAGATGCAGAGGAAGCATTAGCACAGCAAGCAAACAGCTTAGAAGCCGATGTGTTGGATCCCATCAAGTTGAAAGAAGCTATCGATCAGCTAACAGCCGAGACTCCCGAACCTGAGCCACTAAAACCAAATCAGTTTAGGGGTGGGTTGGCTGCAGCAGTGAAGAAGCAGCAGGAACAGAAGAAACAAGATAACGGAGGGATCTGATGGCTAGGAACCAAACAGCAGTAGAAGTAAGCATGGGAAATCTCCGTGTGCTAGGAGATAAGGTCATGGTCACTGACATGGATTTCGATGCTCGCGTGACCAAGAGCGGGCTAATCCTGCCCAACGACGACATGGAACAGCGCGGCATCCGTCCTCGTTGGTGCCGTATCATTGCTAAAGGTCCTAAGCAGGAAGATGTAGAAGTAGGCGAATGGATCTATGTCGCACACGGACGATGGACTCGCGGTGTAGACATACTCGACACTGATACTAACACCGAGATAACCGTGAGACTAGTAGATCCGAATGACATGATCCTGCATGCAGACGAACCGTTGCCCGACGAGACGGTGCGTGAGAAGCTAGGACTTGACGGCGGCATCTAGTATATTGAACCTGTCCTCTAAAGAAAGTAATATAACAACATGGCAATCGAGAAACTATGGGTTGAGAAATATCGTCCCAAGACCCTGGACGGATATGTCTTCGTAGACGAAGATCAAAGGGAGCAGGTTCAATCTTGGATCAAGAACGGATCTATCCCACACATACTGCTTAGCGGCAGTCCTGGCACAGGCAAGACAACTCTTGCTAAGATGATGCTCAATGAGCTAGATGTACAAGATCACGACGTGTTGTTCGCTAACGGATCTAAGGAAGGTCGCAAGATCGAATGGATCGACAAGCTGATCAGTTTCTGTAGCACTATGCCGTTCGGAGACTTTAAGGTAGTCTTGATCGACGAAGCAGACTACATGAACAAGGATTCCGTGCAACCAGCACTGCGTAATCTCATGGAAGATTACAGCGACTCTGTCAGGTTCGTGCTGACCTGCAACTATCCCCACAAGATCATTCCACCGCTGCATAGCAGGTTCCAAGGATTCCATATTGCTAAGACTGATCACACAGAGTTTACTGCGAGAGTAGCAACCATAATGGTAAGCGAGAAGGTTGACTTCGATCTAGATGTGTTGGACAGCTATGTCAAGGCAACATATCCGGATCTCAGGAAATGTCTGAATCTCGTGCAGCAGAACAGCTTGTCTGGTACGCTGACTAATCCTAGGGAGTCAGACAAGGGCATCGGAGATTGGAAGCTAGATTGCGTCAATCTGTTCAAGTCAGGACGCATCAGGGATGCTCGTAAGCTGATGTGTGATCAAGCACAACCAGAGGATATGGAAGAGATATTCCGTTGGATGTACGATAATGTGTCTTTGTTCTCTAATACTGATGAGGGACAGGACGAGGCGATCAAGATCATCCGTAATGGTATCGTCAACCACAGCATGGTAGCAGATGCCGAGATCAATCTAAGTGCTACACTGATCGAATTAGCAGGTGTATCATGAGCAGGATGTTTATCGTAGCAAAGTATCCTCAGAGTCTGAAGGATGGCAAACAGAATAACTGGCAGAACAACGAAGAAGTACGTTGTGTCAAGAACCTAAAGACAAGAGATCTCACTGAGGCTAGCGTCGTGTTGGATGTAGCAAACGAGAAGGTCATCAAGAACCGTTTCAATGAGAACACCGACTTCGGCGAACTGTACAAATATTATCTCTCACATTATGCTGATTATATCAACAAGTGGGTTAACACACAAAGACATGGATGAGTCATCCTTCAGCCATTGGTTACAGAATAACTTCGGCAAGACGAGGAAGAAGAAGTTCACTCTTGAGCAGAAAGAGATGCTACGCCCATTAGCAGAGACTATGGCTATATTAGATGGTAATGCTTTCTTTGGATTAGACGTAGATGAGAACGGCGAAGATCGCTGGTATGAGCAATATCTTCCCGAAGCCTGGTTAGTGTATAACGCACACGCAGGCGATAAAGGGTGGATTACCCAGACCAGCTGGATGAAGAACATGGAACATGAGAATGACACTGTGCGTGATGCTTACGCACAGTGGCAATTACTCAAGAGGATTAGCAGGCGTCAGTCGTCGCCGTAGATACGCAGCACTTCCTCGACAGCAGGATGCCTTTCGATGTCGCTCATGGTAAATTCTATTCCAGAAACATGCTCGGCATTCCTAAACTGATCCATCAGCTTACGGAAATCTAGTAGCCCGTTATCACCGATCTTTCTATCAGTCTGCTTCACGTCACCCGTAACGAGGATGCGGGCTCCGTCACCTATGCGGGTGAGCAGCATCTTCATCTGGTTTGGGGTGGCATTCTGCATCTCGTCGGCGATTATGTAAGCGTTCTTGAAAGTGCGGCCCCTCATGAATGCGAGAGGGCATATCTCGATAACTTCATCTAAGATCATCCTGGCAGTCTCTTGAGGACTGTAGTAGTCATGCAGCACATCGAACAGTGGTTTAGTCCAAGGTTCCATCTTCTGCGTCAAGCTGCCTGGCAGGAAACCGTGCTTCTCATCCTCGACACCCACTGCTGGGCGTGTGACGATGATCTTGCTGATGCGACGTTCCTTGAAAGCCTTGATCGCTGCTTGCATAGCCAACAGTGTTTTGCCTGTGCCTGCAGGTCCTGTAGCGATAACAATGCTCTTGGATTCATCCATCAATAAGTCCAGGTATTCTTCCTGGTTCTCGTTACGAGGTACGATATGTACTGCTTTTCTCTTGGTAGTCTGTTCTAAGTAGGGTTGGAAGGGTGTTATGTTTGTAGCTATCTTCTGGCGACGTAGTTTGGCCAAGTGGTGCTCCTATTCAAGTTGATTTGGACTCTAAGTCCAAAAGTATTTAATGCGGTAACCGGCCAGTTCTATGGCTGTTTAATCGAACTTTAGCAGGCATACGTTCCAACATAAATATGATACCATGGATATTAAAGACGCAATTCAATCCGTTAAGAACATATACATGAGCGACAATGCGCTCAGCATGCTCATGGACTTTGAGCGTGTGTTAGACAACGTAGACATCTACGCCTTTCCCAATTGGGAGAAAGGCGAGCTAGTAGAAGGTCCAGTGATCGCCAAGTACTTTGTTAAGTGCAAGTTCATGTGGCCCCAGAAACTGATGCCAGATCCAGATGGCGCTAAGAGATTGCTAAACTACGGTGTGCGTATAACATATGAGAAGACAACCATCAAGATGCCCGTTGAGATCAAGAAATCCGACGACTATCGCCCGAACAGCAAGAAAGGCAAGCTAGTCCAGACTCCAGTCTGGTTAGTAGAGATACTGATGCCTAAGCATCTCATGAAAGAGATCAAGCAAGGATCTAAGGAAATCGCAGGCGAAGAGATCGATCTCAGCGATCTGGATCAAGCATACGAGAAAGGCTACGAGCAACAGAGCTTGACCGGCCAAGGACAACAGCAAGAGGCAGCACCCGCACAATCTGCATCTGGTGCACCGCCTCAGCCAGCCGCATTAGGAGGACCTCCCGTTGCGTAAACTGTTCGAAGGTGCAAGAGCAGGTGATCTAAATTACCTAATTAGCTCTAAGATACACATAGACGAATATGAGAGCAAGATGGGTAAACCGGCTTCGGTTGTCACCATCACATTCAAGGTCAAACAGCGCGAACCTGCACTGGATCTAGTATCTTTCCTAGAGAATGGGTATGATTGGGTGTTGGATGCAGACGTCAGCACAGGCGAGGTCGAGGACGGCGAGTTCTTGGTATTCTTGGAATTGCAGAGACGTGCAGATCTTCCTCAGAAAATCATGAGCATGTTGAAAGATCTGCAGCATCTAACCAACATCAAACCGGGTCGTTGGAAATTCAAATGGTATAAGCAGAGAGGTTATAATCCAGTGTCACTGGAAAATCTCCGCGATACCGTTCCTACTTCACCGAATCGATACAAGGACGATATCGAGAGTCATCGACAAGTCGAAGAGAAATCGAAAGACCTGTTACCGGCAATCGAGGATCTAAAGAGATTAAGCGGGATTAAGTAACATGTTTGGATTTAGCCTCTGGAAGATAGTAGCTGTGCTGATGATAGGAGCGGCTGTTGTAGGATATTTCAAATACACACAAGAACAGATGGCAGAGCTTAACAGAGAGATCGCTACCAAAGAGTTCGCGCTTAAGGCTGCAGAAGCTACGATGGAACAGCAGAAGCGAGACCTAGAGAAGCAGGCCGAGGTTCTCAAGAAGACCAACGAAGAATTCCAAGCTGCTCGTAATGCTGTTAGCGAACTAGAAGACAAGTTCACCAAGAAAGGCAGAGACTTTGGTGCGTTCACTAGCACCAAACCAGGCGAAGCTGAGACTAGAGTAAATAATGCAACAGTAAAGACGTTCAGATGCATAGAGGACGTTATCAACAAGGGTGTAGAAAATGCAAAAGATTGCTAACATAGCAGTTGCGTTGCTAATCGGTCTATCATTAGCCGCATGTAATACTACTAAAGAACCGCCAACTACTGCAGTAGTATTAGTAGACAAGCCCCAACTGAATCTTCCCCCTGTGGACAATGTCAAGCTGAAGGACGTGGACTGGGTTATCATATCCAAGTCTGCTAAGACAGGTGAACCGGGAAGCACAGATGCAGCATTTAGAAAAGCACATAGCGAAAGCCTTCTTGCAGTTAGCCCAAGCGACTATGAAGACCTTTCGATCAATACCGCAAATCTTCTCAAGGTCATCAAGCAGTACCAAGCCCAGCTCAGGGCCTATGCTGATTATTACGCAAGAGATAACGCACAAAATACCAAGGACGCTGGAAATGGCACCAAGACCGCCCCTAGATGACGATGACGAACCGCCTATGCCAAAGATGGCTATGGATGAGCTCGAAGAAGCACTGGCTAAAGATCCGGTAATACCTACTCCTACATCGAAGCCAGCGACATCCAGCATTGACAGCGTAGAACTACGCAAACTGGCATTAGAAGAGATGAAGTTCCACTTAGAAGAACGCAAAGAACTCCACAAGATGGAGATCGAGATTCGTAAGGTAGAACAGGAAGAACGCGATAAAGAACGTGACCAGCACAGGCAAGACCGAGAAGCGGCATCGAAGGAAGAGAAAGGTAACGAGCATTGGCTTAAATCTTTCTGGCGCCCTGCCATGGGTTGGCTGTACATGGGCATCTGTTTCATGGACTTCATTGGATTTCCGCTGCTGACCATCTTCCTACCTATCATATTCAAACCATTTGGTCTTACGATGCCCTACACAGCTTGGAAGAGCTTGACGCTGGATAACGGCGGATTGATACACATTGCGTTCGGTGCTATATTGGGTGTAGCAGCATTTAGTCGCGGAGCCGAGAAAGCTGCACCAGCTAAATGATGTGTTATAACTAAAGTTATGAATCATTACGAGACACTAGGAGTGGCTAAGACAGCCACTCCCGAAGAATTAAAAGCAGCCTACAGGAAGATGGCAAAGACG
>Ga0114978_10001346_pt1 | contig 20707 bp, 18 predicted proteins | sample S_140212_EF_Meta_FD_87027 | JGI IMG/M metagenome (GOLD analysis project Ga0114978, IMG submission 87027) | Freshwater microbial communities from Lake Simoncouche, Canada to study carbon cycling - S_140212_EF_MetaG | ecosystem: Environmental > Aquatic > Freshwater > Lake | place: Lake...
AGAGGGCCGGGCGCGCCGGGCGCACATCCCCAGGTGTCTGCCTCCGCCTCTGGACAGAACGTGAGCACATGCGGCGTATCCCCCGCGAGGCTCCGGAGATCCACCGCGTCGACCTGAGTGAGGTTCTGCTCACCCTGAAGGCGGCAGGATTCACCTCCATGGAGGACATCCGCTGGCTCGATGCCCCCCAGACACCGGCCCTTCTCCGCGCCGAGACACTCCTGCGCGATCTCGGTGCCCTCGATCACGATGGGGCGATCACCCCCCTCGGCAGACGGATGCTCGCCTTCCCCACCCACCCCCGCTACGCCCGCATGCTTCTGGCGGCGCAGGAATTCGGCTGCGTGCGCGCCGTAGCCCTGATGGCGGCGCTTACCCAGTCACGCCCGCTGCTGCTGCGTACCGATCGGAAGACGGAGGAAGAGCGTCAGGATCTCTTTGGAGGCGGCGGTTCCGATTTCCTAGTGATGGCCCGAGCCTTCCGATGGGCTGAGAAAAACGATTTCCGAGCTGACCGCTGCCGGCAGTTCGCCGTCAATGGTGATGCCGCACGCCAGACGGCAAAAGTCTACGAGCAGTTTCTGAAACTGGCCGAGGGGCAGGGACTCGATGTGGATGCACCAGCGGCACCGGACGAGGCTCTGGCGCGGTGCATCCTTGCGGGATTCGCCGATCAGGTGGCCCGCCGACGCGGGATGGGGACCAACCTCTGCGACATCGTGCACGGCCGGAGGGGACTCCTCGCCAAGGAGAGCGCTGCCGCGGAAAGCCGCCTCGTGGTAGCTGCGGAAATCAGCGAGATCGGACAGGGAAGCGGCGATGTCCGCGTCCAACTCTCCATGGCCACGGCAATCGACGAGCAGATGCTGCGGGATCTCTTCCCCGAGGACTTCACCGACAAGAACGACTACTTCTTCGACACGGCCACCAACCGCGTAGTGAAGCGGACGGAGAAGATATTTCGTGACCTCGTGCTGGAGTCGGTCCATCGCGATGCCTCGCCGAGCGAAGAAGCCTCGAAGGTTCTGGCAGCAGCTCTGGCAGCAGCTCTGGCAGAAGGAGATCTTCCGTTGCCGACCTGGAAGGAGGAAACGGAGGAGTGGATGCAGCGTGTGATGTGGCTGGCCCACTTCCACCCGGAACTCGAACTCCCCTCCTTTGGAGAGGCGGAGCGCCTCGCTGCTCTTGAGAAGTGGTGCCAAGGCGCCGTCGGATACCGCGAGGTCAAGGACAGGCCGGCGCTTCCCGCCCTGCAGTCCCTTCTCACACCAGCCCAGCGATCTGCACTGGAGCGACTGGCGCCGGACAAACATGAACTCCCCGGAGGCCGCAAAGCCCGTCTCATCTACAAACCCTCGGGCCAGGTCACCATGAGCGCCCTGATCCAGGATCTCTACGGCGTGACAGCCGCGCCGAAGCTCGCGGGAGGGAAGGCCGAAGTGACTATCGAGATCCTTGCCCCGAACCGCCGACCGATCCAGGTCACCCGCGATCTCAACTCCTTCTGGAAGGAGACCTATCCGAAAATCAAACCGGAGTTGTCACGCCGTTACCCGAAGCATAAATGGCTCTAGTAAGTAGTATGGGCTAAAAATTAACGGAAATTCTCGCGCAGAGGCGCAGAGACGCAGAGGAAGAATTGATGCTCTAAAACGAATCAAGTGGATTAGCGAGAGTCACGAAAACGAAATGCCAGATTATTAATGTCTTTTTCTGAATCTCTCAGCGCCACTGCGCCTCTGCGCGAGACACTTCAATGAGCAACGGAACGTTCCTCTAGTTCGAGGTCTTCGGGAACTGGGGAGGGTTCTGGACATAGTCCGCGTCGGCTTTCTTCGCCGTGCCGTCACCCGTCATCTTCTCTTGCGACCAGGAAGCGGCTCCAGTGATGTCTTCACCCACCCCCTTCATGGTGTTGCATCCCGAAAGAAGCAGAGGCAGCGCAAGAAGGGCGAGGATGGCGAGGTACAGGAATGCTTTCATAGCGGGATCATTACTAGCATTCCCACGGTCCTGTCATCCCTTTTTCTCGGAGCTCCATGCCGGAGCTAGGCCACGGGCGGAGAGAAGCTCCTGATACGGCTCATATTCTCCAGCATAAAAGGGGTAGTCCGCCTTGCCCTCCACGGCACCCTTATCCTGTGGTTTGTACCTCCAGTGTTTGTAACTCCAGAGCCAGAGTTCGGGATGAGCCTTAAGTTCAGGCTCCAGAGCGTCCCAGCAGGCTTGGGCAATCTCCTCGACGGTCGATTCGGAGGTGATCGGGAGCTCGGGCAAATACCGCACGATGTAGCCACCATCGGGGCGTGGCAGGCACTCGACGGGAATAAGCGCGGCGCCAGTGCGGAGCGCCAACTCGGCAGGGAGCCGCGTCACCGGCGTGAGGAGGCGACCAAAACACCGGATCACCACAGGGCCCTCGCTCGGCTTGAGGTTGAGATCGATGAGCATTCCCATCTTGCCCCCCTCCTTGAGGTGGCGAAGCGTCCGCAGCATGGCCCCCTTCTGGGGCATGATCTGCTGGCCGAGCGCCGAACGCCATCCGTCGAAGAGCGGGCCGAGAAGGGGATTTTTGAGGTGCTGCGCGATGACGGGAAAGGTCCCTAGATGGCGGCAGGTGAGCTGACTCAGCCACTCGAAGTTCCCTGCATGCAGGCAGAAATAGATGGTAGGTTTCCCCTCGGCCCCATGGGCGGGCATGGGATCGAGTCCCTCCGTCGTGATGATCTCGTCCAGGGCCTCATGGCTGAGGTTGGGAGACCAGAGCAACTCCAGTGCCGTGCGGGCAAAGACTCCATACGATCGACGGCCGATGCGATGGAGTTCCGCCGCCGAATAACGACTCCCAAAGGCGCTACCTAGATTGGCAAGGGTCACCTCACGGCGGTGACGGTCAAAGGTAAAAAAGATGGAGCCCACAAAGGTGGCGAGCGATCCGATCCAGCGCCATGGCAGGAGGCAGATCAGGCCGGAAGCCGCACGGAGGCTGAAATACTCCAACCAGTAGCGCTGACGTTTCCAAAAGGGAACGGCACGCAATGCGGCGCCAGCCTCCGTGATCTTCATGCGGGAGTCCCTGCGTCTCCCTCCCCTGCTCCCTGAAGCTCGAGACGGGGAAAGACCGGCGTGGGTTCGCCGCAGCAATATGCCTCTGGAAGTACCCCTATGGTGATCTCCCCGGTGAGTGGCAGCGCCTCGAGTCCGATCTGACGGAGGATCTCGGCGGCAGCCTCGGGGGCGATCGGCAGCAGGAGGGTTGCCGCGGCACGAGCGGAGAGGATCAGGGTGGAGAGAACGGCGTCAAGCCTCTCGGCCTGCTCGGGATCCTTGGCGAGCTTCCAGGGAGCGGAGGTGTCGACAAGGGCATTGGCCCGGTTCACCAAATCAATCATGGTCTCGATTCCTGCATGGATCTGCGCGGCCTCCATCTGGCCGATGAAGGTCTTCACCGACTCAACGTCCACAGCGCAATGAGAGAGCAGATCCTCGGTCAATGAGACCCGCTTCGGCGATCCCTCGCGGTAACGCCGGGTCATGCTCAGGGTCCGGTTCACCAGATTACCAAGACTGTTGCCCAGTTCGGTGTTATGACGCAGGAGGAGTCGCTCCTCACTGAAGTCGGCATCACGCCCCATGACGGCATCGCGCATCAGGTAGTACCGGAGCGCCGTGGTGCCGTAGGAGGCCACCAGCGCGGCCGGATCGACCACGTTGCCGGTGCTCTTGCTGACCTTCTCCCCGCGAAGACTCCAGAACCCATGCACCAGCAGGTGAGGCATCTGCTCGTCACTGAATCCCATGGCATGCAGCATGCAGGGCCAGTAGACGCCGTGGGCTGGAATCAGGATGTCCTTGCCGATCACATGGTGGTCGCAAGGCCAGCGGCGCTCAAAGGCAGCCTGCTCCTCTCCGCCGTGACCCGCGAAGCTGATGTAGTTGATCAACGCATCAAACCAGACATAGGTCACGAAGCCGGGGTCAAACGGCAGTTCGATCCCCCAGGCGAGGCGGCTCTTCGGTCGTGAGATGCAGAGATCTCCGGTGATCTTGCCGGCCGCGTTCCTCAGCTCCGTCTGGCGGAAGTCCGGCGTAACGAAGCGGGGGTGACTATCTAGGAAGCCGAGAAGCCATTCCGAGCACTTGGAGAGGCGGAAGTACCAGTTCTCCTCATTCAGCAGGACGACCTCGCCCCACTCGGGACCGAACTCCCCGTCGGGACCGCGCTCCTTGTCGGTGAGGAACTGCTCCTGACGCACGCTGTAGTGGCCGCTGTAGGTCGCCTTGTAGAGCCAGTCGCGTTCCTTGAGGTCGGTCAGGATCCGCTGCACCTCGGACTTGTGGAGAGGGTCGGTGGTCGCAGCCCAGGCATCGTAGGAAATGCCGAGCGTCGCCCAAAGGGAGAGGAAGGATCCTGAAACCCGATCCGCAAATTCCTGCGGAGGGATCCCCTCGCGCTCGGCGCTCTGCTGCACCTTCTGGCCATGCTGATCGACGCCGGTCAGGAAGAAGACCTCCCTGCCGCGCAGACGCTGATAACGGGCGAGGACATCGGCGAGGATCTTCTCGTAGGCGTGGCCGATGTGCGGCGGCGCATTGGTGTAATCGATGGCGGTGGTGATGAAAAAAGGCTTCATGGTTTGAGTGTGTTGCCGGCAATGGCGGGGGATGGCGAGGCATCCGGCTCCTCCTTGGCGATCTTCCCCCCCCAGGAAAGGATGCGCGCCTTCACTCCCGCAGACTCTGCCTCGGCGATCTGGTTGTTCCTGACATAAAACATGGAAAGGCTCGACCAGGCGAGCTGGTCGTTCGGCTTGAGTTCAACAGCCCTGAGACCCGCTGCGATTGCCTCGGGAAAGCGGCCGGTCTTCATGAGAGCCATCCCGAGGGCATGCCACCCGTCGAAGAATGCCGGGGCTAGTTCCGTGCAGCGGGTATACTTCGCCACCGCCTCCTCAAGCTCGCCGACGGCGATGTCACCGCTTGCCTCGTCAAAGAGATCGACGATCTCAACGGGAACCTGCTCCTGTTCGGACATTCAGCTCCTTGGTCCCGTTGTCTTTCCGGCTCAGGCACCGCCCCGATCACCCCTGCCGTTCCCGCCCATCATTTTGATCTGTGCGGCGGCACGGGAGGTATTCAGCCACTCGAGGAAAAGAAGTTCTCTCTCGTTGCCAAGGAGCGTCTTGGAAAGAGTCCCCTGGTACTGCTTCCACTGCGCATCGGTGAGTGGTGCACGCTTCTCAAGATACGCCGCAAAGGCGCCCCATGGAGCGGGCTGAAGCGGGCCGAGCTCACCATCCTTGAGCGAGAGTGTGGCGGAGGAGAGTGCCTGAGCTTCTGGACCACTCTTGGCATCGGAAGGGGTGACTCCCGTGATGGCCTGCGTCTTCACACCCGCCTTCTTTGCCGCATCGGCAAGGTAGCTTCCGGCGGCCATGGCGGCCCGAATTTGATCCACTGACTTGGCTGCCGCCTCGGCTGCCAGCTTGGAGGCCTTGTCCGCCTTGAGTAGTGTCGCGATCCGCTCGGTCACCTCGGCCAGTGCCAACTGGCGTGCGGGAGAGACTCCCTCGACGGTGATGATATAGAAGGAATTGCCGTCCTGGATGATGTCGGAAACCTCACCCGTCTTCGCCTGACGGAAGGACCCCGCGACCACCTGCGCCGGGACTCCCGAGTCCTTGCCACCCTGGCTGCCGTCGCGCTCGACGGAGGCGATCTTTTTGGGATGCAGTGCCGCTTTCTCGGCCGCCTTGGCGAAGCCGATCCCCTTGGCCACACCCTCACGCAGAGCCTTCCCCGTCTCGACGGCCTGATCTGCGAGCTTCTGGAGGGCGGAAGTCCTCTCCTTGCCCTCGAGCTTCTGCTGTCCGGCCGGAAGGTCAAAGGTAACGTAGGAAATCGTCCTTGCCTCACGGGACTGGAGACCCTCCTTGTTCTTGGAATAGAAGGCGGCGATCTCCTCGGGGGCGACCGTCGAGCTCTTCGCGAAGGAGTCGCGCTCGAAACGGAGGATCTGGGCCATCACGGGCTGGTAGATCCGGGCGGCCTCACGGACCTGCGCCTCTCCGACGGCAACCGGCGAGGTGATGATGCGGCGGATTTCCTTCACGCGGAGGGAGTCGCGGATAATCTCCTCCAACTGGCGCTCCGTGAAACCATTGGGCGCGAGCTGCTCCTGAAGAAAGGCGGTGTACTTGGCCGGGTCAAAGACTCCATCCGTCTGAAGTACGGGGAGCCCCTTGATCACTCCGGCGACGGCTTCATCGGAGGGACGCACGCCGAGGATCGGCGACTGGTGCTGGATGACAAGCAGGTTCAGGATGAAATCGCTGAGCGAGGATTCCTCGTTGGCACCCATTCCGCCGAGATCACGGACGAAGTCGGTCAGCCCCAGGGCGAGAGCCAGGCGGTAGCCGCGCACCTGCCGGTCGATCTCCGCCCGCTGCACGACGCGCCCGTAGACGGATGCGACATCATTCGATCCAACCTCGGTGAGGTTCGTGCGGTTGTAGAGCCAGATGAAGGCAATGATCGTCATGATGGCGATAACCAGCATGAGAACCTGTTGATTTTTACGGATGACGGTGAGCATGGGAGACTTGGGGAATGGGGGATAAGGAGTCGGGGATGGGTAAGAGGAAAAACTCGATGAAAGCGACCCTTTTCACTACTGGGGGCGGGCCCTCAAAGCAAGCGTGGGGAGGACTCGTGGAAGAATCGGGGAGAGGCCATGGGGGATGGAGAGAAACCGAGAATCCTCAAAATCCCACCCTATGCCCCTATTCCCCATCATCCCCGGAACGGAGCAGGGGCTACTTGTTGATCGCCACCGCCAGCCTGCGCACGGCCTTGGCCAACCCCGGATCACCGATCATCTCGAGCGCATCGCGAAAGGGGAAGAGGCGGCGGCGGCGGACATTCTCCTCTGGCCAACTCTTGAGCAGCTTCGAGATCTTCATCGCATAGAGCTGCAGGAAGCGCCCATCTGCCATCTGGCAGCGAGTGCGCAAGTCCTGACGCAGCGTCCCTAGCACACCCGCCTCCTCGACGGCCTCCATCACGGCAACCTCGTGCGGCGTCATGTCGGGCTCCTGCCTCCCCTTGGGGAAGATCCAGCGATTCCCCGAAGAGCTTGTGATGAGGAGCAGGTGCAGTTTCCGGTCAATGAAGGCATAGGGCAGGATCCCGAGCTGGCACATGCCCGATGGCTCCGGCGCCCCGTGGATCGCCATCTCGGCGGTCTGGTACTCCTCGCGGTGGGTCACCTCCTCGCCAAGGTAGTCAGGCTTCTTGAACGCCTTGCTTGCCGCCGCATCGGGAAAAAAGACCTCCGCCAACCTCAGGGGGGCATGCTCCCCGGTAAATTCATCGAGCTTCATCCGCAGCCGTCCAAACTTCATTGCATGGCGGAGGCGCGTGATCCGTTGACCCTTGGTGAAGGGCCAGAGTTTCTCGAAGTGACCCTTCGTGATCTTGATCTCCTGACCCGTCACGGAGCGACCCGAGCGATCGCGGGCGGAAAGGTAATAGCGCCTTCCCTCGCGCCGCACGCGCAGTTCCTGCCGCCGCTCACGAACAACATACCCCTGCTCAATCTCGACCGCGCGAGACAGGGGCGTCTTCAGGGGAGCCGCAGTGAGAAGAAACTTTCGTCGGATTGGTGTGGCGGCTTTTGTCATGAAAACAGCTTTTTAGGACCCTGCGGAGATTGACAACTCGCGCCGGCTGATCATGATGTCAATCCGCCTTTTTCGGGCGGAAACGATGGTGGCTGTAGCTCAATGGTAGAGCTCCGGTTTGTGGTACCGGCTGTTGCGGGTTCGAGCCCCGTCAGCCACCCGTTTCTTCTTTAAGGAAGGGTGAAACTTGAGACCTGAAACCTGAAATACCGAGGGGAGATTTTTACTTCTCACTTCTCTTAACCGCACTCCTCCGAGGACAATTCCAGTACGCGGATTAAGACGCAGTCGCTCCCAATAAAAGGAGCCTACACTTGGAACCCTTTCAGGTCTCAAGTTTCAGCCTTCATCCGCACTCAAGCTATGCTTGAGCGGCTTAAAACGGGATGTCGTCTTCCTCGATGGGAGCTTGAGGAGCAGTCGAGCGACCGCTGCTGAACCCACCGCCGGAATTTCCACTACCACTGCCGCCTTCACTTGAGGACTCTCGGCGCTGAGTGTTCTGCGGGCGATCGGAGTATTCCTCGTCCCCCCCACCGGAATTTCCTCCTCCACCGCCGGGGCGGGGTCCGAGGAGCTGGAAGCTCTCGCCGACCACACGCAGTTTGCTGCGCTTCTGGCCGGAAGTCTTGTCCTCCCAACTGTCGAGCTGAAGGCGACCCTCGATGTAGACGGAGCGACCCTTCTTGCAGTACTCGCCGGCGATCTCTGCCTGACGGCCCCAGAGCGTCACGTCAACGAAGGTCGTCTCCTCGCGCTTCTCTCCACCCTCGGGGGTGTAGACGCGATTGACGGCGATGCCGAGGTCGGTCACCGCACTCCCCTTGGGAGTGTACTTGATCTCGGGGTCACGGGTGACATTCCCGATGATCATCACTTTGTTGAGATTGGCCATATAAGGGGATTTTAGGGGTTTGTACTGAAGGCTATTGGGAAGGAAAAGGGTGAAACCAAAGACTCTCGGTTGTTTCGTTTCTGGCTAACAGCCTAACAATCTTCAGCCTGCAATAATCAGGCTGCCTTTGCCGTCTTTTTGGCTACCTTGCGGGCCTTGCCTGCAGGCTTCACCGCACCCTTGCGGAGGTAGTTCTGCAGAACGACTTCCTCATCGAGGGAGAACTTGGTGCGGATCTTGGTGATCGCCGAGGGCTCGGCTGCGACGATGTAGTTCACGAAGTAGGCGCTCTTGAGCTTGTCGTGAGGATAGGCAAACTCGCGGCGCTCTAGGCGCTGCACCTGCTCTACCTGGGCACCTTCGGCGGCGAGGGTCTTTTCAAGACGCTCGATGAGATCCTTGTTGGTTTCTTCTTTTCCGGCTGCGTTGAGCGCGAGGAGGATTTCGTATCGGTTTTTCATGGTTGGTTTGCGTTGTTGTCGTCTGGTTTAACAGAAGAGGGTGTGGCGTTGTAAAGATTCATCGCGTGCTCCACCCCATTTCGGACGGCAGAGAGAGCCGCCTCCGTGGCGCGGGAGAGCGTATCGTCCACGTCCGATTGCTCCTCGGGGCGGAAGCGGGAGAGGACGTGACTGGAGAGATCCATGCCCCCCTCGGCGCCTCCGACACCCACTCGCAGACGGGGAACAAGCTCCGTGACAAAGTGGATCAGGACGGAAGCGAGACCCTTTTGACCTCCTGAGCCCCCGTCACGGCGCATGCGGAGAACTCCAAGAGGGAGCGCAACATCATCAACGACCACGAGCACGGAGGCAGCAGGGATACGGTGAAACCTGGCATACTCTCCGACAGCCTCTCCGCTGAGGTTCATGAAGGTGGAGGGCTTGATGAGCGTCAGATCAGAGCCAGCAACGCGTGCCACGCGGGCATCCCACTTAGGTTCCTTGGCGAAAGTTGTGCCCAACTGGGCGGCCATCCTATCAAGAACGGCAAAACCGATATTGTGCCGCGTCCCCTCGTATTCCCGGCCCGGATTGCCCAGGCCGGCGACCAGGCGTATGCCTGTGGCATCGGGTCCGGTTCCGGGAGCGACGGAATCCGGCATGAAACAAGAGTCCTGAAACGGAGTCCCGGAGGACTACTTCTTGGTAGCCTCGGCGCCTTCGACGGGCTTCTTCTCCTTGATGACCTCGGGGCCCTTGGAAGGTTCTGCGCCGGCGACGGGCTCCACCTCAACCTTGGGTTCGGCGACGATGAATACCGTGAGGTCCGCATCAGTGGTCGCCTTGACGCCAGCAGGAAGAACGAGATCCCGGACGTGGAGGGACTGGTTGAGGCCAAGGGCGCTGACATCGACCCGGATGATCTCGGGGAGATCCTTGGGCAAGCACTCAATCGCAAGGGAGCGAAGACTGTGCTCGAGAAGTCCGCCGTAGTTCTTAACACCGTCGGCTTCACCGAATGGTTCGACGGGAACTTCCGTGTGGAGGAGCTCATCCATGGCGACCTCAAGAAAGTCGACGTGGAGGATGTCACCGCGCACCGGGTGGTGCTGGACTTCCTGAATCAGGGAAAGCTTGGACGTGCCGTCAATGTCGAGCTCGACGAGGATATTCTCACCGATGGCATGCTTGAGAATCGCCACAATCTCGCGGTTGTTGATCTCAAGGTTGGCAGGCTGATCCTTGTGACCGTAGATAACGGCGGGGATGACGCCGCGACTGCGGAGGTGCTTGACGGAGTTGCGGCCGACATCGGCGCGGGGCCGGGCGGAAAGTTTGACCTGTTTTGCCATAAGATTCGGAAGGTTGGGACGGATGTTGCTGGAGTTCTATTGCTTGAGTAGGAACAGCGAGCTGACCGACTCGCCATCATGGATGCGGCGTATCCCCTCGCCGAGCAATTCGGCTATGGAAAGAACCTGCACACGATCCCCCGATCCTTTGCGGACGGGGACGCTGTCGGTGGTGATGAGCTCCTTGATTTCGGAGCCCTCCAACCGCTGAACCGCTAAATCTGTCAGCACTGCGTGCGAGACGCCAGCATAAATATCGCCCACCCCTCGGGTGCGGAGGATTCTGGCGGCGCTGGTCAGTGTTCCGGCGGTCTCGGTCATGTCGTCGATGATGAGGACATTCTTCCCCTCGACATCACCGATGACGTGAAGTGCATCCACCTCGGTGGCGCTGCGGCGGCGCTTCACGACGATCGCAAGACTCGCTCCTAGAGCCTCGGCGTAGGAGCTGGCCATCTTCACCCCACCTACATCGGGGGCGACGACGACGAGATTCTGAATCTCCTTCCTGCGGATGTAGTCGACCATCACGGGCATGGCGTAGAGGTGATCGACGGGGATGTCGAAGAATCCCTGCAACTGCTGGGCGTGGAGATCCATCGTCAGGACACGGTTCACTCCGGCGGCGACCAGGATGTTGGCCACAAGCTTGGCAGTGATCGGGACGCGAGGCTGGTCCTTGCGGTCCTGGCGTGCGTAGCCAAAGAAGGGGATCACCGCCGTGATGCGTTGGGCGCTGGCGCGTCGGATGGCATCCACCATGATGAGGAGCTCCATGATGTTGTGGTTGCTCGGCGGGCAGGTCGGCTGGACGATGAAGACATCGCGGTCGCGGACGTTGTCATTGATCTTCACGAAGGACTCTCCGTCGGGGAACGAGGTCACCGTGGCGTCTCCTAGGGGCTGCCCGAGGTAGGCGGCGATGTCTTGGGCGAGCTTGATGTGGGCCGAGCCGCTGAAGATACGGAGGTCAGGTGAGCCGTTCATAAAAAACTAGGCTATAGTCATGAGGCGCAGAGGCGCACTACAGAAATCCAGTGAAGAGCAGTTTTTTCGACAATCCCTCCCGGATTGTCATTTTGTTCCCGCTGCGGACTGCTCAGAGTGAATTGATGCATTCCTCCTTTCTTCATTGTGCGCTCCTCATTCTTGGCGGACTGGCAGTCGCCGCGATCCTCACCCGGATCGCCTACGCCGCCACCGATAGGATCGCCCAGGCCCCATGGCTTGACCTCTTCGTCAGCCTCTTCACTTGGGCCCCTTGGGTCTCAGGGGCACTGCTCGACGGATGGATCGGAGTCGCCGGAGCCCTCGTCGCCCAGCTGGTTTTCCTACATGTGTTCTGCCTCGTCCACCGAGCCATCCGCGGACTCGGAAAGAAAAAGGGTCGCACCCTCACTGATGCACAGGGACGGGTCCTTGGGCCCTTCCGCAACCAGCTCTGCCTTATGGTCCAGACCCCGGCCATCCTGGTCTTCGCGCAGGTTAGGATCGCGGAAATTCTCCTCTATCCAGCGATCGCATGGCTTGGGAAACTCCCCACCTACCGTTCCTCCGAGTGGGTCAACCTCTCCCGCCACAAATACGATAACCTCATCGGCTACGACCTCCTCTGGTGCTGGTACTGCGACTGGATGACCGGCATCTGGGCGCTCGGCAGCGAGATGCTCCGCAACATCGAGTCCTTCTGGTGCCCGATCCGCTTCCGCTCCCCGGTGAAGAACGCCAATATCGCCACCGACTTCCCCGACGTCGCCAAGTGGGCGCCCGCCGACGGCACCATGGAGGATGCCGTGCGCGCCTTCGAGGCCCACTACGACGGGAGCGGAAGAACTCCTGGTGGGGGCATCCTGAGCGGAATCCTGAAATCAAGAATCCCTAAAAAACGGAAACGATAGCCGATTAATATGGAACTCAGGAACTCAGGAAAAATTCAGCGCCCGATATTGTAACGGCATCTTATCTCAAGAGCTGAAGCAGTTGTTCACCTCGAGCCCCCGTGACTTTCAGCAGAGTCGAGCCTAGCAACGACTACCGCGCCCTGCGCCTCCTGAGCGAGACCGGGCGCTGGGAGATCGGACTCAGCCCCTACCAATACGGGGTACGCCTCCGCATGGGGATTGCAGGCAGGCCGCCCTCAGTCATCGACTTCTGTCTCGGCTACGAAACCGAGATCTACTCCCCCATCCTCCTCGCCGTCATGAAGCGATTAGAAGGAGTCGCCGAATCAGCTGCCGCACAGGAGATCGACGGACTCTTTCCCTGGGCCGGGACAAGGCCCGATCCGGCAGTGCATTTGAGGGAACTCTTGCATCCATTCCGGCAAGGCTAGTGCCTAGAGAAGTAGCAGAAGAAGGAGGCAAGGCCCTCGGATATTACTACCTCAGCAGTCCCTTCCTCCAGAAATCTAGCCTGATCAGTTGCTCGATATAACGGGAGAACTTCTGCTTGGCCGCCTTTGCTACCTGTTTAGCTACCTGCTTGAGCTTAGGGTCAAGGCGGAAAGTGATGGCGATTTTCGCACTCCTTTCTTCCACAGATGACTAACAAGCCCTGAGGTGGAGGGGCTCAAGCTGTGGAAATGCCTAGATTTTTAGAATGCCTCTCCATCCCCCTCTAGATACTTTTTGGGGCCCAAAGATTATGCTTTCTGCGAATCTGGGGGATAGATAGATAGCCCACTATGGCAAAGGGTGAAAATCATCGTGACAACATCACGCCTCCGGGGATTCTGAAGGATCAAGCTGGTAAAACCGATGAGGCCTTATCTCCCGCATACGGCCACGGTCCCTTCACGCGACCTTTGCCGAGACCGAGCGGCTGCTGGGCAGGCTGCGTTCGAAATCCCTGCTGTCTCACAAACCGCCCAGACCTCAGACCAAAAATCTCTTAAGCGACCTTCCGACGATATGCTATGACCAAGGCCACTAGCCCAAGTCCGCACAAGGCATAAGTGGAGGGTTCAGGGACTGAGCCGACGCTGGCAGACTTTCCCAAGGGGTGAGTTTTCTGCGAAGTACGCGCGCGCGTATTGGTCCCTAAATGCATTTCTAAAGAGTAAAACTCCAACAAATCCCAACACCTAGAAGTGGAAAAAAGCGGCCGTTTCTAAACACTCTACAGAGTAAAAACGCCAACCTTTGGTAAAAACGCCAACCTTTGGCAACTCCCCCTAAAGGGAAACCCGCAGCTTACCGAAACACTCCAAATGCTAGGAATTGATAGGCGTGGATGTTTCTTGTTGCTCCTTTGTAATACATGGAGATTATGGGCGGATGTCTGACTATTCCAAGGGGGGGGCAACCCCTCCACGGGCAGGGCAACCACTCGGCAACTCATCGGGTGCCGAGTCACATCAATCGGAAGATTAAAAGTCTGTGCCGAAAAGAGCAGGCCGCACGCATACAGAAGCCCCAGCACGATCAAGCTGGTGAGCAAGGGACGGCTTTCCCTAACGCCTAGAGGTACCCAACCCCTCCCAACCAAGTGGGAACTGTTTTCCTTGGGAACCTCTCATAGAAACAAGGTGCCAGTGCGATTCACCCCGTGGTGGAAGGTGGGCAAAGAGATGCCTTTGGAGGTGGAGCACTAGAAGAAAAGCGGCAAGCAAGTGGCAAACACACTTTTTACTGAAAGAGGCCAATGTCCTCTATACCCGCATAGAAACTTGGTGGACCGGGAAGGACTCGAACCTTCAACCAATTGATTAAGAGTCAACTGCTCTACCATTGAGCTACCGATCCATAGCCTGCAAAAAACAGGGTGTGTAGGTTTACCTGAACCGCCACAGGATGCAAAAGGAAAAGTGGAAAAAGCCGGGGCATGAGCAGGGGAGTCACTGGAATCGCTGAGTGACGAGAGCGAGCCCCCCCCGATAAAGAGCTTGCTGGGGGATTCCCTCGACGCATTACTAGTGCGCTGCATGGATACCAAGACTCTGGCCGACGCGCATCTGATGAATCCGCTGGAGGAGCGGATCGGATACAAGTTCCGTAACTCGCTGCTCCTCGCCGAGGCGCTGACCCATGCCAGCATCTCGCTGGAGCGGAAGGATTACCCCTTTGATAACCAGCGCCTTGAGTTCCTGGGGGACGCCGTCCTGCAGCTCGTGATCACGGATGAACTCTTTGCCCGCTTTCCCGACTCCAGCGAGGGGCAACTCACCAAGATCCGGACGCGACTGGTCTCGCGCACCGCGTTAAAAGAGCACGCCAAGACCCTGCGACTCGGCGAGCATCTGATGATGGGGCGGGGGGAGGAGGCCAGCGGAGGCCGTGACCGCGACTCCACGCTGGGGGACTCCTTTGAAGCCTTGGTCGGCGGGATCTATCTGGACGGGGGTCTGAAAGCCGCGAAGAGCTTCATCCTAAATGTCGCGCACGATAACTTGGAAGCCGTCATGGCAGAACCGGAGGAGATCAATCCCAAGGGGAAGCTGCAGGAGATTCTTCAGGGTGTGGCCGCCAGTTCCCCTCTCTATGAACTTCTGGAAGAGAGCGGCCTGGAGCACCTGAAGCACTTCCGCTGTAGGGTGGTCTGGGAGGGAATCAATCTTGGTGAAGGCTCAGGCCATAGCAAAAAAGCTGCGGAAGTCGCGGCCGCCGACATGGCTCTCGCAGCAGAGCTGTGGAGTTCCAAGAAAAACGAAGGGAAGCGGCGGCGAGTAATGCCTCCTCATCTGTAGTCAACCGCATCCCTCTTCTTTCACCCTCCTTTACTCTTTATTCCATGGACCCGATCAACTTCCCTAACCCCAACCTCCCCCTCGTCGCACTGCTCATCGGCGCGCTTCTTGCGGGCGTTCATCTCTTCGGTCTCGTCGCGCGCGAGAACTGCATCACCTGGGCACGCACCGTTCCCCGCTCCCGCTTCTGGGGAACGACGCTTCTCGCGCTTGCTACTCTCTGGACGCTCTACATGACGGCCACCACTGACCTCGGTGAGTTCTCCCCCATGAGGAACTCCATCATGATTGGAGTCGTCGCGGCGGCCTTCCTGCTTTGGAAGTTTGTCCCTGATTTTCTCTCCTCTAGGTCGCTCGGTTTCCTGCTACTCCTCGCCGCGCACCCTGTGCTTGAGACGACCTTCCTGCAGGCAGGGTTACTCAAGATTGCCCTGGCTGTGCTGGCTTACGCCTGGGCGCTCGTCGGCCTCTTTCTCGTGGGAATGCCCTATCTGCACAGGGATGCGATCGCATGGGTCTCGGAAAAGCGCGGGCGCTGGGATCTCCACTGCTGGGGGGGCCTCCTCTACGGACTACTCCTGATCGTCTTGGGACTACTGGCCTAGAAATCAGAAAAATAAAGGACTCCCGCAGAGGCGCTGAGACGCAGAGTTTTGAGGCTTAAAGCGAGGTGTTTGCGGATGCCATGGGGTGGTGGGCAAGGAGCAAGCGAAGAGACTGCAGTCACCGCACTACTGCCCGAGCGACACAGCCCAATGCCTCATGCCAGCGCAAGGACCATCTAGAGAATAAGTAAAAATACTCTAGAGTAGGGATTCATAACGACATGCTGATATGTACCCCTGAATATCTGTTTCTATTTTCTTTTTCTCTCTCTGCGTCTCAGCGCCTCTGCGCGAAATTTTCTGTCTTTCCTCTCCATTCTCCTACTCGCACCTTAGCGCCTTCACCGGATCCAACCGGGAGGCAATCCAGGCCGGAATCAGGGCGGCGAGCGAGCAGATGACAAAGGCGCTGACGCAGATCAGGGCCACGTCCGTCGGCACCACTTCGGCAGGGATCTCGTTAAACTGATAGATGCTGCGGGGAAAGATCTCCACGCCGAGCACTGAAGCGAGCCACTGACTCACTTCATTCCTCCAGCGGATTAGGCTCATCCCGAGGATCAGTCCGCTGACCACTCCGATGATGCCGACAACCATTCCCTGAACCACGAAAACGGAGACGATCTGCCAGGTGCGTGCGCCCAGCGCCTTCAGCACGCCGATCTCCCTGGTCTTCTGCACAGTGACCGTGATGAGGGTGTTCATGATCCCGAAAGCCGCCACCAGGATGATGAACATGAGCAGGAAGAACATCACGTGCCGCTCCATCGCGATGGCATCGAAGAGTTGCTTATTCAGATCCATCCAGCTCACACAGGAGAGCTCCTCTGGAAGGTTTTTCCTCAGCTCTTCGCGGATCTCGGCAGCGCTGTTTGGATCGGTGGTGCGCACGGAAATCCCGTGGATCGATCCCCCCAGCCCGTAGAGTTCCTGGCCGATGTGCAGGGGAACCAGCAGAAACTCGCTGTCATAGAGATAGCGACCGCTCTCGAAGATCCCGGTGACCGTCAACTGCGTCGGCAGCACCAGTTGGCGAAGCGATTCGACATCACCCTTCGATGACTTTCCCTTGAGGCGGTCAAGTTGCTCGAGGACCTGGCCGAGATTGCCCGGCGAGTAGATCGTGATCACGTCACCGACCTGAACACCGAGGGTCCGGGCAAGCTCCGATCCGATCACGGTGCTGTCCCCGGCAAGGTCGAGCTTCCCGGCAATGATGAACTTGGAGAGGTCGCTGACCTTCTGCTCAAGCTTCGGCTCGATGCCGCGAATCTTCGGAGCCAGTCGCTGATGGTTGAACTCCACGATGACGGGCCCCTGCACGAAAGGAGCGGCAGCCACCACTCGGGGAGTCTTCTCAGCCCTCCCCACGAGGTCCTTCCACTGGTCAATAAGGCCGTTGTTGGTCACGAGGAGGTGTGCGTCGAAGCCTATCACCTTGCGCTGCAGTTCCCGTTCAAATCCCGTCATCACAGACATCACCAGAATGAGCACCGTGATGCCCAGGGTCACCCCAAGCACGGAGATCAGCGTGATCACCGCAAGGAAGGTGCGCTTCGGCTTGAGATAACGCGCCGCGAGGAAAAGCGGGGCAGGCAGACGCGAGGACATATTAGGTTGAAATGAGGAAAGTCTAGACTCGTTTAAAGTGTTAAAATGACGGCGCTGTCCATTATCTGGACAAAGCCCGATTCATACCAATCACAGGAGGAAATGGTACTATAGCGGCGAAGGAGTTTTGGTGGGTGGAGCGGAGGAAGAGTGATGGCTGCCTTCAGGTAACCAGAGCGATGACGACAATGCTACACGCCAAAAGAACCAGCCATAGAGTGTCATTTCTGATGGTGATTGGTATCAGTCAGCGATCGGCGCCCCGACGCCCCATTCCTCACCGTCAATTTCATTACCCGCCTCACCCCCTCCTTTTCCGTGCCGGTCGGGCTCAATCAGGATCTTGCTGGCGATGAGGGCCGCCACACAGATCAGGAAAATTCCAAGGAAGTAAATGCTGTGCCTCCTGAGGTGGAACGGTCCCTCCACGAGATCCATTCCGCCAAGCGCATCCAGCAGCCCCCCCCAGAGGAGGGGTGCAACTCCCGCGGCACAGCTAATGATGACTGTCGACATCGCGAAGTAGTGGTTCTTTCCCTGCGCCGGCACGACGGCCATCCAGAGGTGACTGTTGGCCATGTTGAAACCCGCCATCGCTGCACCACCAAGGATGTTAAGGAGGAGCACAAGCCACCAACTCGGCGAAATCACCCCCGCAGACATCGCGAACCAGAGTGCAAGCACGATGGAAAAAACGAGCAGGGAGAGCTGAATGAAGGGGATGCTCCCGAAGCGGTCCACACGCACACCCAGCCACTGAAGAATCAGCATCGGCCCGAGAAAGGTGAACGCGGCAAGCCCGTAAATCGCGGAGGGTGAGAAATGGGCCTGATCCCTCAGATATTCCACCGGAAAAACACCGAGCCCTCCCGCCACAAAGACAAAAAGGAGGCTGAAAATGATCCAATGACGAAACGGAGTCAGACGCATAATCGTGATGAGGGTCACATTCTCCGAGGATCTGGCAGCCGGCTCCCCGTGCTTCGTGTCGGGAATGAGGCGCAGATATAAAAGGCTGATGGCAGCGCTGATCACGGAAACCCACAGCACCAGCGAATATTTCCACGGCTCCACGTGCCCCTTCATGAGCAACGCCGCGACAAGCATGGCGATCAGGAAACCGGCATTGACGAAGGTGTGGTCGATGGAGATAAAGCGCCCCCGGATCGGGGCGCTCACCAGATTCGTGACCCAGGGGAGAAAGGAGGCCGAGGAAATCCCCCTCAAAAGATTGAAAAAGAAGAGGCTCGCGAGCAGCAACCCGAGGCGCACGTCGTTGGAAAAAAAGAAAAGGAGCGGCACGACCGCCGCTATGGCGATGAAGAGCGAACGTAGCCCCCAACCCAGCAAAGCAAAGGAGCGGTAACTGTATTTCCCGAGATATCGTGCCGCAGGAAGTTGCAGCACTGTCATCAGCGGCGTTAAGGCGGCGATGAAGCCGAGGATCAGCGAGTTGGCCCCGAGGTCCTTGGCCAGCAACACCATCGGCGCCCCTAGGATGAGTTGGAAGCAGACCGCGTTGTAAAAACTGAACCAGTGGAAGTTAAAGACCCCCTGCGTGTACGGAACGGGAAAGAGGCTCAGGGGGCCCCGGTATTCGGCGGCACCGACCGCGTTCGGTTTTCCGCTGTCACTCACGCGTTGGAACCGACCCCCCGGAGGGCGGCCTCATCAGCGGCGGCATGATTTCCGGTGCTCTGGGTTCTCTGCTTGAGATGGGGAAAGAGGATCACTTCACGGATCGACTCAGCCCCCGTGAGGAGCATCACCAGACGGTCGATGCCGATACCGATACCCCCAGCAGGAGGCATCCCGTACTCGAGCGCGTCGAGAAACTCGGTGTCGATCTTCTGCTGTTCCTCGCCGGCCTGATGCTCGAGACGCTCCCTCTGGAGATCGGGATCATTGAGCTCGGAGTAGCCGGGGGAGATCTCCTGACCGTTGATGATCAGCTCGTAGACATCGACCTTGGAGGGGTCGGCATCGTTGAGTCTGGCCAGCGGGACCAGTTCCTTCGGGACATGGGTGACGAAGCAGGGATCGATCGTCTTCTCTTCGACGAGTTTTTCAAAGACATGCTGCGTCATCTCGAACTCCTCCGGGCAATGCGAGATGTCGAGCTTGAGCTCTGCACAGCGAAGGATCTTGCCTGCCTTATCGAGTCCGAACCATCCAGGAACTGCTTCTTCGATCAGGTCGTTGTAGGAGGCTCTCTTCCATGGGCGCGAGAGATTGATCGTCCGCATGACATTCCCCTCCCCGTCGCGGTGGTGGACCTGATAGTCGGTATTGCCGAGCATCACGGCGAGATGGCAGATCAGCTCCTCGACGAGCACCGACATTTGTTTGAAGTCGGCAAACGCCCAGTAGGCCTCGAGCATGGTAAACTCGGGATTATGACGGCGGGAGATCCCCTCGTTGCGGAAGCTGCGGTTGAGCTCAAAGACTTTCGGAAACCCAGCCACGAGCAACCGCTTGAGGTAGAGCTCGGGAGCGATGCGGAGGAAGAAATCCATGCCGAGCGCGTTGTGGTGCGTCTTGAATGGCTCTGCTGCAGCACCGCCAGGGATCGCCTGCATCATCGGGGTCTCCACCTCAAGGAATCCTCGGTCATCGAGATAGCGGCGGATCTCACGCACGATCGCCGAACGCTGGCGGAAGATGTCGCGCGAGGCGGGGTTTGCGATCAGATCCAGATAACGCTGCCGGTAACGTGTCTCGGCGTCCTGCACGCCGTGCCACTTGTCAGGAAGGGGGCGCAGCGACTTGGAAAGGATCACTAGGCGCAGCACCTTCACGCTCGGTTCGCCCGTCCGCGTGGTGAAGCATTCGCCCTCCACTCCGATGAAGTCCCCAATGTCTAGTTGAGCAGCGACCGCAAGCGAGGTCTCGTTGACCTCCTTGAAGTTCATGTAGACCTGCATGCGACCGCCGATGTCAGAGAGATCAAGGAACCGACTCTTCCCCATGTCGCGGTAAGCCGTGATGCGGCCGGCAAGAGTGACGACGCGTCCCTCGGCAAAGCCGTCCCTCACTTCGGCCACAGTGCCGCTTGTCTCAAAAGCCCCACCGAAGGGGTCCACCCCGAGGTCACGGAGGGCCTGAAGTTTCTGCCGGCGGACGGCTATAAGTTCGCTGATGGGTGACTGGTGTGACTGAGGTGATTGTTCCACCCTAAGAGATTGCCTGAAAAGTTCGCGCCTGGCGAGCAGAGAGGAGTTGGGCAATGGGTGAAAATCTGGAACTCAAGAACTCAGGAAAATAGATCCGTAGGATACGGTTGACTGTGCTTGGGTGGCCTCATATTAGGCTCCTATCAGTCAACAGAACGATGGTGGCCAACTGCATTCTGAAAGCATGCCAATCATGCAACCTGTATAAAAAAGGCTCCCTCTCTTGATTTGATGCCAGCCCATTCTCTTCCTGAGTTCTTGA
>Ga0114978_10001347_pt1 | contig 20706 bp, 19 predicted proteins | sample S_140212_EF_Meta_FD_87027 | JGI IMG/M metagenome (GOLD analysis project Ga0114978, IMG submission 87027) | Freshwater microbial communities from Lake Simoncouche, Canada to study carbon cycling - S_140212_EF_MetaG | ecosystem: Environmental > Aquatic > Freshwater > Lake | place: Lake...
ACAACAACTTGAACCTCATTGCGAAGTCCCTTAACAAAGGATGGACGCAAAGGACGATCAATTAAACGACATGTAAGAATTGCATCTTCTGTTGGACGACCTTCACGACGGAAGAACGAACCTGGAATCTTTCCAATTGCATACATGCGCTCTTCGACGTCCACAGTAAGTGGAAAGAAGTCGAATTGATCTTTTGGTTGCTTAGAAACTGTTGTTGCTGAAAGAAGCATTGTTTCGTCATCTAAATAGACGGCAGTGCTTCCTCCTGCTTGACGTGCTAGACGCCCTGTTTCAAAACGTATTTCTCTTTTTCCGAATTTTCCGTTATCAATGATTGCAACGGCAGACGAAATTTCTTGACCCTCCATGGGTCGCTCCTGTTCTCGATCAACTCGAGAGACCTAATGAATCTTCGATCGAAGCCCACGGGATTCTGCATTGTTACGCAGTTTCCGTAAACCACTACCGAGGACCATCGCTCCCGGTTGATCGTTCTAATTAACGGCGAATACCGAGTTTTTCGATGATCGCTCTATAACGTTCGATGTTTGTCTTTGCGAGGTATTGAAGAATACGTCGACGCTGTCCTACCAAAAGTAGCAAGCCACGACGATTGTGGTGGTCATGCTTATTGGTTTTCAAATGTTCTGTGATTTCTTCAATGCGCTTGGATAGCAAAGCGACCTGAGCTTCAGGACTTCCCGTATCAGTAGGTGAAGAACCGTACTTAGCAATGATTTCTTTCTTTGCTTCTGGTGTTAATGCCATTCTTTTGTGCTCCTTCTACTGTTTACGAGGGTTTCCGGTTTGCCTCACGGAAACTCGCTTTCTCGATTGGACACCGTAGGTTACCAGCGCATACGGGGTGAAGTGAAATCGAAGCCTATTGGGTCAATATTCGCGCTTGATCGCAGTCTTTTTTCATCTGCTCCAATAAAGGTTCTAGGCCATCAAATTTGAGGGTATCCCGCAATCTCCATCCAAAATCTATAACAGCACTTTGATCATATAATTCTAAACCAATCTGATCTAACGCATATGCCTCAACTTGTCGTGATCGTTCTCCCGCAAAAGTTGGATTAGTACCAATAGAAATTGCAGATGCCCAACGTTGGCCACCGACTTCTAACCAACCTGCATAAACTCCATCTGCAGGAACTGAGTTGTATGAAGTTGAATAACCTAAGTTCGCAGTCGGATAACCAATTTCTCTGCCGCGCTTTTCCCCGTGAACAACAATTCCCTGTAATCGATGTGGACGTGAAAGTAGGTTTTTCGCCAAGTCAATGTCACCAACTGCTATCGCTTGACGAATGCGGGTAGATGAGACAACTACACCATCTATTTCGGCCAACGCAACTTCTTCAGCAACGAACCCATGTAATTTTCCTGAGGCAATAAGATCAGCCACTTTTCCTAGCGCCTTGTGACCGTAGGAAAAGTTCTCGCCAACCACAACACCGGATATTTTCAAATGCTTAACAAGTACTTCAGAAACAAACTCTTCTGGAGATTTCTTGGCAAATTCGCTATCAAATTCACACACAATAACTGCGTCGGCCCCGTGTTGCTTGAGGAGCTCGACGCGCCGTTCGACGGAGAGCAACATTGTTGGAGCTTTATCAGGGGCAAAAAACTGCATGGGGTGCGGATCGAAAGTAAGAGCGATAACACCTTTTCCATTACTGACTTCTTTGGCACGTTTAAGAATCTCTTGATGCCCAAGATGTACACCGTCAAAGATTCCAATGGCAACGGTCGCGCCAACAATCTGCTCGCCGCGCCATTGCATTCTATTCATTGACATAGTGTGACACCTTTAATTCTTCGCCGCGAAAACAGCAATTGGCCTGGCATGGGCATCATCGTTTTTCAGGAGCGCCAAAAGTTCGCCATGCGAAATAGCAGCAGTGATCTCTTCGCTCGAATTCTTTACAAGCGAACGTCCGAAGGAAATCTCAAGAGCCTCGTCCTCGCCGATACTTCGAAGAGGGAATGTTTTCTCTGCAACGGTGGCAATACTCAATACGCTAAATTCACCGGCCTTGAGATTCTCAATAGCGACAGCGCTATCCAAAGTAAATGAGGCAACTCTGGTACGGCGTAGCGCGCTTAAGTGACCGCCGACACCGAGTGCATCGCCACAATCCCTTGCAATCGCTCGGATAAATGTTCCTGCTGAGCAGGTAACTGCAATGTCTACACAGATTCTCATCTGCTCGCGCTTTATATCTAGAACATCTAGCTGAGAGATAAGCACTTCGCGTGAAGGCAATTCAAACTTTTCACCCGCGCGCACTCGCGCATGTGCTCTTTCGCCATCCACTTTCACTGCAGAAACTGAACTTGGACGTTGCAAAATCGAGCCAAACATTTTTGCCAATTCTGCTCTAATCATTTCATCACTTACAATTGCTAATTTTTCAGGTCTTGCGCTCACTAGTACTTCACCTTCTGCATCATCTGTCACAGTGCTTGCACCAAGTACCACTGTTGCCGAATAAGATTTGTCTCCGTCGGTGATGTATTGCAAAAGACGCGTTCCATTTCCAAATCCAAGAACCAGAACACCTGTTGCCATCGGATCAAGTGTTCCTGCATGGCCAACTTTACGTGTTCCCAATGCGCGCCTGGCTATCGCAACCACATCGTGACTGGTCATACCGCCATCTTTATCTACAACGAGAAAGCCGTCAGTTGCTTGGCTATTCATCAACAATTTCTCGGGGAGCTTTATATGGGTCAGCATCTCCTGCATAGGTTGCATTTTTACGAAGTGCAATCACTTCGGCATCTCTTTGGTGCACTGTTTCTAGAAGTGATTCAAGAGCAAGTGCGCTCTCTGGCAGACCATCGAGAAAAAATTCAATGGAGGGCGTGATGCGTGTTCCCAAATCTCTACCAACAGCAGAGCGAATAACTCCTTTGGCGCTGTTGAGCGCTTGAGCTGTCGCTTCACGTTGCAGTTCGTCACCGAGGACTGTGTAGAAAACGGAGGCATGTTGCAAATCTCCAGTAACGCGAGTGTCAGTTATCGTGACGAACCCTAAGCGAGGATCTTTAATTTTCCCCTCGAGGAGTCCGGCCACAACAACTTTAATTCGGTCAGCAACTTTTTGAGAACGATGCGATTGGCTCATTGCTAGACGCGTTTCTTCTCGCGCATCTCAAAGACCTGGACTGTGTCACCAACCTGTACATCCTTGAATGACCCAATTCCAATACCGCACTCAAATCCTTCGCGGACTTCAGTTGCATCGTCTTTAAAGCGCTTGAGGGATTCAACGGTGACGTTATCGACAACAACTTCTCCACCTCGGAGTAAGCGAGCTTTGGCATTGCGTCGAATGATTCCGTCGAGAACAACTGAACCTGCGATGATTCCGAACTTGCTGGATTTGAATATCTCTCGAATCTCTGCATTTCCAAGAATTGCTTCCTCAAACTCTGGCTTGAGAAGGCCCTTAAGGGAAAGTTCGATTTCTTCAATTGCTTGATAAATAACAGAGTAGAAGCGAACTTCAACACCTTCTTGATCAGCAAAGATTGCAGTCTGTGGTTCTGGCTTAACGTTAAAGCCGATAACAACAGCTGTTGAAGCGGATGCCAAGGTGATATCGCTCTTGGTAATCGCACCAACGCCACGGTGAATAACGCGCAAATCAACTTCAGCTCCGACATCGAGTTGCAAGAGTGCATCTTCGAGAGCTTCGACCGAACCACTAACGTCACCCTTAAGAATGAGGTTAAGAGTTGAAATCTTGGACTGCTCCATGAAGTCCTCGAGCGAAACTTTCTTACGCGCTTTGGCAAGTTGAGCATTGCGCTCTGCTGCTTGACGCTTTTCAGCAATTTGGCGAGCAGTTCTATCATCGCTCGCGACTAAGAATGTATCTCCAGCGCTTGGAACAGATGTGAAACCAAGAACCTGTACGGGACGAGATGGTCCAGCGGTCGCTACGTTCTCACCATGCTCATCGAGCATTGCACGAACGCGACCAAAAGAGCCACCCGCAACAATTGCATCTCCGACGTTAAGCGTTCCGCGTTGGACAAGCACTGTTGCAACGGGACCACGTCCACGATCGAGGTGAGCTTCAATCGCAACGCCTCGCGCTTCGTCATCAGCAATAGCTTGCAAGTCGATTGCAGCATCTGCAGTCAGAAGGATTGAATCGATAAGCGAACTGATTCCTTCACCGGATTTAGCAGAAACGTTAACGAAAATTGTGTCTCCGCCATATTCCTCTGCAATCAAGTTGTATTCGGTCAATTGTTGGCGCACCTTGTCTGGATTTGCACCTTCTTTATCAATCTTGTTTACAGCTACTACGATTGGAACATCGGCAGCTTGGGCGTGATTTAACGCTTCAATCGTTTGTGGCATCACGCCATCATCTGCTGCTACAACAAGTACAGCAATATCTGTGACTTTGGCACCACGAGCACGCATAGCTGTAAAAGCTTCGTGACCCGGAGTATCAATGAAAGTGATTGCGCGATCGACTCCATCATGGGTGTGATGAATTTGGTATGCGCCAATATGCTGAGTAATTCCACCAGCTTCTGATTTAACAACTTCAGTTTGGCGAATTGCATCGAGCATTCGAGTTTTACCGTGATCAACATGGCCCATAACAGTGACAACTGGCGGACGGGTAACGAGCATCGAAGGATCAAGAGATGCAAGTTCTTGATCTAGATTGATGTCGAATGTCTGTAGAAGTTCACGATCTTCATCTTCTGGGCTAACGATCTGGATGAGGTATCCCAATTCAGCGCCCAGGAGTGCGAAAGTATCTTCGTCAACTGATTGTGTAGCGGTGACCATTTCACCTAAGTGAAAGAGCGCAGCTACTAAAGCTGCAGGATCTGCATTAATTTTTTCGGCAAAATCTGCAAGTGATGCTCCACGGCGCATGCGAACCGCAGTCTTTCCATCACCGTGAGGTACAACTGCGCCACCCAATTGCGGTGCTTGCATATTGTCGAACTCATCACGCAAAGCTTTTCTACTTTTTGGTTTTCTCTTACTGTTTTTACTTGCATTTTTACCAAATGCTCCGCCAGTACTTCCGCGTTGCGGTCGACCAGCACCTGGACGACCAGCACCTGGCGCTCCAGTAGCACCTGGTGCACCTGCTGACGGTGTGCGATAAGGACTAGATGGTGCAGATGTTCCTGGTCCACCTGAACGCGGTGGATAATTTCCACCAGGTCCACCTGTTCCACTTGGTCCACCTTGTGGTGGTCGAGATGATGGAGGACGTGCAGCAAATCCTGGACGAACAGAACCTGGGCGCGGACCAGACATTCCCGGACGCGGTCCACCTGTTCCAGAACCTGGTGCACCTGTTGGACCTGTTGAACGTTGCGGTGGACGCGGAGTTCCGCTTACTGAAAATGGATTATTCCCTGCACGTGGTGCAGGAGGACGTGGTGCACCGAATGGATTATTTCCAGGTCGAGGTGCAGAAGGTGGTGGCGTTGGAGGTGTAACAGGACGAGCATCTGCTGCAGCTTTTTGCGCAGTTGCTTGTTGTGCTAATTCTGGTGAAATTTCAGCCAATAGTTCAACGGCTGCTTCAGGGGTAAGTGTTTCTTTCGCTGGCTTTGCCGCAGATTTCTTGGCAGCTGCTTTCTTTACTGGTTTCTTTTCCTCGACAGGTTTTACATCCGGATATTGGGCAATAAGTTTCGCCACAACGGGTGCTTCTACTGTTGATGATGCAGATCGGACGAATTCGCCCATTTCTTGGAGTTTTGCAAGTACGACCTTGCTCTCCATACCGAGTTGTTTTGCTAACTCATGTACGCGGACCTTTGACACAGTTCTCCTGTCTTGGCCCGCGCTTTCCAATCTTGTGATTGGGCTTAGATGCGAGCCTTAGTTGTCTAACCTCATGATCTGTACAAGCTCATTTGAGTTTCATATCTTTCGCATCCATTTCGTAGTTGGTGTGGCACTCATTCTTTGTGTTCACATTCTCAATATAAGCAATCAACTCGCGATTGTCAGTAGCAACAGTGAGTCCAAAAGCCCGACTAAATGCCCTACGTTCAATTGCTGCTGTCACACATTGAGGATGTACCCATGCTCCCCGACCTGGGGCGCGATGGCTTGGATCGGGAAGAATACTTCCGTCACGACAAACCACCCGAAGTAGCACCGATGGATTTTCACGTTTTCGACAGCTAATGCAACTCCGTACGGGGTTCATAACAGCCGATCGCTCAAATTCAACGAGGTTAACCTTACCTGCAGGGCCCCTGAAATGCTAAAAACGCGCTTATTCAACCGGTGCTGAGGGTGGCAAGGCATCGGAATGAATGTCGATGCGCCAGCCGGTAAGGCGTGCAGCAAGTCTGGCATTTTGGCCATCTTTACCAATTGCTAACGAAAGTTGAAAGTCAGGAACCGTAACTTTTGCTGAACGCGTAGCTAAATCAATGATTTCAACTTTTTCAACGCGCGCTGGTGCAAGTGCATGACCTACAAATATTGCAGGATCTTCTGACCAATCAACAATGTCAATCTTTTCTCCATGAAGTTCATCCATTACCGCACGAGCTCTGGCACCAAGCGGGCCAATCAGAGAACCTTTAGGTGACACGCCTGCGCGATGAGTGCGCACTGCAATTTTTGTGCGATGTCCTGCTTCTCTAGCAATAGCCATAATTTCAACAATACGATCCGTGATTTCTGGAACTTCTAAAGCAAACAACTGTTTAACAAGTGCAGGGTGGCTTCGGGAAAGAGTGACTTCTGGGCCTTTCATACCTTGTTTCACATCGATGACAAAACATTTAATTCTCTCGCCATGAGCAAAAACTTCTCCTGGTACTTGCTCTTGGTGCGGAACTTTTCCTTCTACCCGACCTAAATTAACATAAATCATTCGGGGATCGCGACCTTGTTGAACAACGCCAGAAACGACATCCCCTACGGATGCCGTGAATTCGGTAACAATCTCAGCGTCATTTGTTTCGCGCATTTTTTGCTTAATAATCTGGCGTGCCGTAGATGTTGCAATGCGAGTAAATCCTTCGGGTTCATCTATTTCTTCCCCAGATTTTTCTCCGTCTTCTCCGAAGATGGGCACAACAATCTTGATTTCACCAGTCTCGCGATCGAGACGTGCATTTGCATGGCGCTTTGCACCTTCGGTTTGTGCATACGCAGTAAGCACAGCAGATTCAATAGCAATGATTAATCGATCGAGAGGAATTTCTCTTTCTATCGTGAGAGAAGTTAATAGCTTCATATCTACATGCATTAGGCGTCATCGCCTTTGCGATTAAATTCAATCTCAACAATGGCTTTCTTTACATCGTCAAATGCAATATTTACTTCCTTTGCAACTTTTCCCTCGATAACGAGGGTGACTGCATTTTCATCGCTAGAAGTAATTCGGCCAGATGCAACTTCGCCATTTGTTTGCGTGATACGAACTAAGCGAGTTACGTTTTTTCGCCAATGACGCGGCAAAGTCAATGGGCGGTCGACTCCGGGTGATGTGACTTCAAGTGTAAAAGCAGTATCACCCATAAATGGTGCTTCTTCTAGAAGCACTGAAATTTCGCGGGAAATAGAAGTTACTTCGTCCATGTTCAGTGCTTTTTCACCATCAACTACGCATGTAACTAAGCGACGATTTCCAGCTGATGTGACAGTAACTTCTTCTAGGAAAAATCCGGCATCAATCACTATGGGAGTGAGAGCCTGTTCGATACTTGTAACGAGTGACATTGATAAGTCTTTCTATGAAGTTGTAGGAAAATCATAACCCAGATTTACTCATATCAAAACCGTGCTACCAATGAGAAATAGTGTCCATTCCAACTTTGAAAATTAAGGCAATTGTCACAAAGAGGAAGACTTTGCGGACCAAGGTGGCTCCACCGGCTATGGCAGTTTTCGCTCCCACAATGGCACCAAGAATATTTGCCGCTCCCATAACCATCCCAACTTTCCACAAAACCACTCCATGGAGTCCAAAAATCAAAATTGCTCCCACATTGGTTGCCACGTTTGTCACCTTGGCAATGGATGATGCGGTGAGAAAATCAAATCCGACAAGTGCCACGAGAGCCAATATGAAAAAGGTGCCAGTACCCGGACCGAAGATTCCATCATAAAAACCAAGACAAGCTCCAGCTACGCTTGCAATAACCCGACTTTTTTTAGCACTATGTCGCAAAGACTCAATTGCTCCAAGATCTGGTTTAAACCAGGTAAATATTGCAACTCCTACTAAGAGAACGAAAACTAAAGGACGCAGCGCTTGCGTAGGAATATAAGAAGCAAGTTGTGCTCCCAACATCGAACCTAAGAAGGCAGGAAATGCCATAGCCAGAGTTATTCGAAAATCTGGCTTGATATTTCTCCGATAAAGATGCGCAGCAACTGAAGTGCCGAAAATGGAAGAGAGTTTATTTGTGCCCAGCACTTGTACTGTTGGTGAATTAGGCAGTCCGATGAGCATTGCTGGTAATTGAATTAACCCACCGCCGCCTGCGATTGCATCTATAAAACCTGCACAGAGCGCAGCAAGTACCATCAATGCAAGTGTTGTCAAAGCTATATCTCCGAAAAAATGCATTAGAGGAGTTAAACGAGAAGCTTTGTTATTTCGCCAACTGCGTCAGCGATAAGAACTTCCGTGCGCTCCCCTGACTTTCGGACACGAACTTCAACTTTTCCATCTACGAGTGCTTTGCCGACGATGACGATAATGGGGTTTCCGATGAGTTCGGCATCTTTAAACTTAACGCCAGGACTTGCATCTCTGCGATCATCGAGCATGACACGTAGTCCTGAATTCTCACATGCCAGCGCCAACTTCTCTGCCACATCAAAAGGGAGATCATCTTTACCGGTTGCAACTATATGCACTTGTGCTGGTGCAATCTCTTGAGGCCAACACAAGCCAATCTCGTCGTGTGACTGCTCTGCAATTGCAGCAACTGCTCGTGAAACTCCGATGCCGTAAGAACCCATTGTTACCACTTGGCTCTTTCCATCGCTATCCAAAACTGTGAGGTCAAGTGCTTCTGCATATTTTCTGCCAAGTTGGAAAATGTGGCCAATTTCAATCGCGCGATCAATAATTACTGGGTTAGCGCATTTTGGGCATGTGTCGCCTGCACGAACTTCTGCGCAATCGATATACGACTCAACTTCAAAATCGCGTCCATTAACAACGTTACGAGCATGAAGGTTTTTCTTATTGGCGCCCGTTACCCAGTGAGTACCTGGAGCAATTCGTGGATCGGCATAGAGTGGGAGTGAATGTTTAGTTGCCGCCTGTGGTCCAACGTAACCTTTCACAAGGTGAGGATTCTTTGCAAAATCTTCATCTTCAAATAAGCGCAACTCTTGAACACCAGAAAGATTTGCTTGCAATCGCTTGAGATCTACTTCTCGGTCTCCTGGAACTAAAACACAAATTGTCTGGCCATCGGCAACGAGCAAAACATTTTTTAACGTATCTGCGCCCGTGAAGCCACCGCCAAATTTTGAGTTGAGAACTTCTACGAGTGAATCAATTGTTGGCGTATTTGGCGTATCTATCTCTTCAAGTGCGCTTATGCCCTTTGAATCCACTGGAACCAGAACAGTTTTCATCGCTTCGACGTTAGCGGCATATCCACACTTCTCGCAAAGTACGTAGGTATCTTCTCCAGTTTCACAAGGGGCTAAGAATTCCTCAGAACCAGAACCACCCATTGCGCCAGATACTGCGCTAACGATGTTGTACTTCAGGCCAAGTCGGTCAAAAGTTTTCACGTATGCAGCGCGATGTTTATTGTAAGAAGTAATGAGACCTTCATCTGTTAGATCAAACGAGTACGAATCTTTCATGACAAACTCCCGACCACGGATAATTCCGCTACGTGGACGAGGCTCATCCCTGTACTTTGTTTGTATTTGGTACAGCGACAATGGCAAATCTTTATAAGAGGAGTACTCACCTTTGACCATGAGGGTAAACATTTCCTCATGCGTTGGGCCTAATAAATAATCAGCACCTTTGCGATCTTTTAAGCGGAATAGGTCGGGACCATACTCGCTCCACCGATTCGTTTGTTCATATGGTTCGCGTGGTAGGAGCGCAGGGAAATGAACTTCTTGAAAGCCTGCTGCATCCATTTCTTCTCGAACAACGCGCTCAACATTTCGAAAAGTGAGGTAACCCAACGGCAACCATGAATACACACCAGCTGCGATTCGACGAATGTATCCAGCCCGCACCAGCAATCGATGACTTGCAACTTCTGCATCGGCTGGATCCTCACGCAACGTGCGCAGGAAAAGTGAGGACATTCGCAACATAAATGTGAGCCTACCCGAAGGCCTTGGTCTTACGCGTGAACTACGAGCTACTTCACCTCAACTGATGGCTTGCCCGAGGCAACTCCAGCGCGTTCCATCTCGTCGGCAAGGCGCATCGCTTCTTCAATAAGCGTTTCAACGATTTGAGATTCAGGAACAGTTTTAATTACTTCACCTTTGACGAAAATCTGACCTTTTCCATTACCAGATGCGACACCTAAATCTGCTTCGCGAGCTTCACCCGGACCATTGACTACGCATCCCATTACTGCAACGCGCAATGGAACAGTCATACCTTGCAAACCTGCTTGTACTCTTTCGGCCAATGAATAGACATCAACTTGTGCACGCCCACATGAAGGGCAAGAAACTATTTCAAGCTTTCTCTGACGTAAATTCAGGGATTCAAGAATTGAAATACCCACTTTAACTTCTTCAACCGGTGGTGCTGACAGGGAAACTCTGATGGTGTCGCCAATGCCTTCGGCTAACAAAATTCCAAATGCAGTCGCTGATTTAATGGTTCCTTGGAAGATTGGTCCTGCCTCAGTGACTCCAAGGTGCAATGGATAATCACACTTCTGTGCAAGCAGTCGATACGCGCTTACCATTGTTACTGGATCGTGGTGTTTGACTGAGATCTTGATATTTGAAAATCCGTGCTCTTCGAATAAGGAACACTCCCACAACGCGGATTCAACAAGTGCTTCAGGAGTTGCTTTGCCATATTTGGCCAATAAGCGAGGATCTAGTGAACCTGCGTTAACTCCAATACGAATAGGAATGCCAGCATCACCTGCAGCTTTTGCAACTTCCTTAACTTTGTCATCAAATTGTTTAATATTTCCAGGATTAACTCGCACTGCTGCGCATCCTGCATCAATCGCTGCAAAAATATATTTGGGTTGAAAATGAATATCTGCAATAACTGGAATCTGTGATTTCTTAGCAATCTGGGCTAGAGCGTCTGCGTCATCTTGACTAGGAACTGCGACTCGAACAATTTCGCATCCTGAGGCAGTGAGCTCGGCAATTTGTTGCAAGGTTGCGTTGACATCTGAAGTAAGCGTTGTGCACATTGATTGAACGCTGACAGGAGAACCGCTACCGACACTTACTTTTCCTACCTGTAGTTGGCGGGTTTTTCTACGAGGCGCAAGAGTTGGTGGAGGAGCTTTTGGAATTCCTAAATCAACCATGTCCTCATTCTGCCCTAATCTCAGAGTTACTTCATCTTTTAAAGATTGAGGTTTACAGGATTGACGATATCTGCAAAGAGCAGGACAAGAGTCAGCCCAGCAAGGAGGACAAAAACCACCATGGTAATTGGTGTTAAGACACTGACATCTATTGCTGCTGGACGCCCTCTTCCTCTTAATCTGGCAAAGAAAGCACGAACTTCGTCTGCAATTGCAACTGCCATATGTCCGCCATCAAGTGGCAATATCGGAAGCAAGTTAAACAAACCCACAAATATATTAAGACTTGCAATAATCATAAGAAACGTTGCAATGCGCTCTGATCCAGAAAGGTTGCTACTTCCCGCAGCTTGTCCTGAAACGCGAGCTACGCCAACAACGCCAACTAAACCCTCTGGATCTCTAGGTTTTCCACCTACCGTTTGCGACCATAGCGCTGGTACTTTCGACGGCAAACTTATTAATGATTTTACAGATGCGGATATGAACTTACCTGTGGTTGTAGTCGCTTGTGTGAGTGCATCAATTGGAGAACTTCGTACAGTGGCTATTTGATTGATGATTCCAACAAATCCATAAGTTTTTCCGTCGATTACGCGACCTTGCGGAGTTACCGTGATTTCTAAATTTGGTGCGCCTTGTGGGTTGACGCCTTGCACTTTAGTTGTGCGATCAATACCTAAAACAATTTCCTTTCCAGCAGATGCTCGAATGATATTAACTCCGTCTATCCACTTAGTAATGCGCTTGCCATTGATTGAAACAATGGTGTCCCCTGGAAGCAAGCCGGAAACTTTGGCCGGAGATACAAGAGAAGTTGGCGTACATTTTTGATCGCCAGTAATGGGTGGAACGCAAGGACTAATCTGACCGATAGTGGAAGTTACTTGAGTTGTACCTACACCAAAAAATAACGCAAACAATAAAACAAACCCAATAACAAAATGTAAGAAAGAACCCGCTCCTAAAACTATAAGTTTCTTTCCGCTACTTGCACGATAAAAAGCGCGACCCTCTTGCCCCACTGGCATGGTGTCCGAGGGAACCATTCCTTCAATCCTGCAATAGCCTCCGGCAGGGATGACTTTCACGCCAAATTCAGTTTCGCCTTTTTGAGTGGACCAGAGCTTTTTACCAAACCCTAAAAAGAACTCACTGACTTTCATTCCGAAACGGCGAGCCGTGAGGAAATGCCCTAGCTCGTGAATCATGACCGAAAGCAGGAGCGCCACGATGAACGCGAGAATTCCAAGGAACTGCATGCGCATATCTTCTCAGGTTGCGCCGACATATGGGTACTTTTGGCAGGAGTAGCATCTGGCTATGACAAAGATCCCACAGGTTCGCAACCTCGTTACTGCAATCCCCGGCCCAAAATCTCAAGCGATTCTCACTCGGCGCGCAGAAGCTGTCTCGTCTGCTCTGGGAATGGCAATGCCAGTAATTGTCGATCGTGCAGGGGGTGGAATCATCGTTGATGTTGATGGCAATTCCATTATTGATATGGGTGCAGGTATTGCAGTTGTTAATGTGGGAAATAGCGCAGACCGAGTTGTCGCAAATGTGCAAGCACAAGTTGAAGCTTTTACACATACCTGTTTTATGGTTGTTCCATACTTAGGCTATATCGAAGTATGCGAAGCACTCAATCGTTTAACTCCAGGAAAACATAAGAAGAAATCTATTTTGCTGAACTCAGGCGCAGAAGCGCTAGAGAATGCCGTCAAGATTGCGCGTAGTTACACCAAGCGCCAAGCCGTTGTTGTTTTCGAACATGGGTATCACGGCCGCACGAACTTAACCATGTCCATGACTGCAAAGAACATGCCATACAAAGAAGGTTTTGGTCCATTTGCTCCTGAGGTTTATCGCATGCCGATGGCATATCCACTTCGCTGGCCCGGAGGTGCGCATGCATGTGCAGAACAAGCTTTAGAACTCGTCATTCACAAAATGGAGAAAGAACTGGGCGGAAAGAACATTGCCGCAATTGTTATCGAGCCAATTCAAGGAGAAGGCGGATTTATTGTTCCACCAAAAGGCTTCCTTCCTGGTTTATCAAAGTACGCAACAGAAAATGGCATTGTCTTTATTGCAGATGAAGTTCAAACAGGTTTTGCGCGCACCGGACAGATGTTTGCATCAGAACACGAAGGTGTAATTCCTGATCTCATAGCAACAGCAAAAGGAATTGCAGGTGGTCTCCCACTTGCTGGCGTTACAGGACGAGCTGAAATTATGGATTCAGTCCACGGTGGCGGACTGGGCGGAACATACGGTGGCTCCCCCATTGCATGTGCTGCAGCTCTGGGAGCAATAGCAACAATTGAAGAAGAAAATCTCTGCGCTCGAGCAGAAGAAATTGGTGCAATTATGTCGAGCGCACTTCATGCCATGGCTAAGAAATACTCCATCATTGGAGAGGTTCGTGGACGTGGTGCAATGCAGGCCATTGAATTGGTTATGCCCGGGACGCTAGAACCAAACCCTCAGGCACTTGGTGCAATTATTAAATTCTGCCAAGGCAAAGGCGTTCTCATACTCTCTGCCGGTACTTACGGAAATGTCATTCGCTTACTTCCACCACTTGTCATGCCTGAAAATCTATTGCGCGAAGCGTTAGACATTTTGGATCAAGGGCTTGGATCTGTTAGTTCCTAATCACCGATCTAAGAGATTTTGTACGGGTGAGTATGTGCCACCTTTTTTGCGTTTTGCTATAGCGCTAACTGCTTCAAGAACAACTCGGTTAGCCAATATTGCGGTGATATCTGCGCTGTCATAGGCAGGAGCTACTTCAACAATGTCTAATCCAACAATTGGCAGTTCTAAACAAATTCGACGCACTGCTTCTAATAGCTCACGACTTGTCATTCCACCTGGCTCCGGAGTTCCAGTACCTGGCGCCATACCTGGGTCAACAACATCAATATCGACAGAGAGAAATACTCCATCGCATCCATCTGTAAGGCGAGCAAATGATTCATCTAATACGGCGCCCATTCCACGATGATGAATTTCTGTCATTTCATAAGAGCGCATATTTTGATCGCGCATCCAATTAAGAGTTGCATCCTCTGGCCAATAACCACGAAGGCCAAGTTGCAAGAAGCGATCACCCCGAACTGTGCCAGATTCAATGAGGCGACGCATAGGAGTTCCGTGGCCAACGAGTGCGCCAAATTGCGATTCCCCGGTATCAGCGTGGGCATCGAAATGAATCATTGAAATTTTTCCAGCTCCTCGATGTCGTGCAATACCTGCAACATCTGCTGATGCAACGGAGTGATCTCCACCAAGAATAATTGGAATCTTGCCTGCGCGCGAAATCTTTTCCGTTGCTTGTGCCAAAACTTCAAGTGATGCAACTAAATCTCCTCCGGGCATCAATAAATCTCCTGCATCGACAACGTTAAGTTCTTTGAGCCCATCAACGCGCAAAGCTAAATGTGGACGCTCGCCATCGTGAGGTAAATAGTCTCCGCCTCTTATTGCTTGAGGTCCAAATTTTGCACCCGAACGGTGAGAAGTTCCGCTATCAATAGGTGCGCCAACAATGATGACATCTGCATCTTTATAGGTTGCTGGAATATCGAGATCGCATGCCGGCACTCCTAAAAAGGTGAAGTGAGGGCCATACATATTTCCGATATTGGACATGTGTCGAGGATAACCTATTGCCGATTAAGAATCGAAGCCCAAACCCAACTTATCAAGTGCTCGAAGCCAAAAATTGCGCTTGCCACTGTGTTTATCTGCTTGGTTAATAGACCATTGCGTAATGCGAATGAAAATATAGCGAAACGGTTCAGGTGGAAAAGGAATTGGTTTCTTGCGCACCATTTTGAGTTGCGTTCGCTCAGTCTCAATTCCGTCAAGTAAATCCAACATGGTTGCTGCGCCAAATCTTGTCGTGCCAACACCTAAGCCGGTGTAACCCATGACGTAAGCAACGCGCCCTTCATGGGAAGTGCCCCAGAAAGGTGCAAAGCGCGTGCATGTATCGATTGCCCCACCCCAACCATGGGTGAAGGAAATACCTTTAAGTTGCGGAAATGTTTTGAGGAAATTAGAGGCAAGAGTTGCATATGTCTCTGGACTGAATTCATATTCCAAACGTACTTTGCCTCTGAAATTATAAATAGCTTCATAGCCACCCCAAAGAATGCATCCATCATTGGTCAAGCGGTAGTAATGGAATTGATTGCCAGCATCAGATATACCTTCTCTATTGGCCCAACCAATGCTTTCGCGTTGTTCTGGTGTTAAAGGCTCGGTAACTAATTGATAGTCATAGACAGGAATGACATATTTACGTGCACTGCGAACGAGTGATTTAAAGACATTTGTAGCAAGGGCTACTTTTTTGGCAGTGATTGTTCCGTATGGGCTATGGGCAATAACGTTCTCGCCTTGATATTGCAACCATTCCACTTTTGAATTCTCGTAAATTTTTACACCCAGTGAAAGACAGGCCTTTTCTAGCCCCCAGACCAATCGCGCTGGATCAACAAGGGCTGTGCCGTCGTGATCGAAAAGTGCGCCTTCGTAAATGGGAGATTTCACTCTTCGTTGAATTTCATCTTTTTCTAAAAACTCAACATGGTCGCCGTAGCGATTGCGTAGTTCGGCCTCTTCTTTCATGCCATCAAGTTGCCACGGAGCAACAGCTACGCGCAGTTCGCCTGTTCTCTCCCAATCGCAATCAATGTTGTATCGCTTAATCGTTTCTTCAATTGCATCTAAATTCTCACGGCCAAGGCGCTCAATAGTTTCCATCTCATCGCGAAATCTGCTGTAGCCGTTTACAAATCCATGAGTCAGCGAGGTACTACAAAATCCTCCGTTGCGTCCAGATGCGCCAGCACCAGTTTCACGTTGTTCAATGATGACAACTTCGCGATTGGGATCGCGCTCTTTTGCTAAGAGCGCAGTCCATAAACCTGTGTAACCGGCACCGACAATGCATAAATCTGCAGTGATATCTCCGATAAGTGCCGAATGAGATTGCGGTTCTAGTGGGTCAGCATCAAGCCAGTAAAGAAGTGGTTGAAGATGAGCCAAATGGGTAAGGACAGTAGGGTCGATGGAAGGCATTCATATAGCGACTAAACGCGTTTCTTTCTAGTTGACACGAATTGGCTCGTTAAAACAATCGCTAATGCAAGAATAAACATAAGCGAGCCGATCACGTTCGCTTGAGCAGGGATACCGCGCGCCGAGGAGATATAGACAAACTTAGGAAAAGTTGTCAGCGTCCCAGAGTTAAAGTTGGTAATAATGAAATCATCAAAGGAGAGCGAAAATGCCAAAAGAGCTGCTCCAAAAATTCCTGGCATAACAAGTGGAAGGGTTACTTTTCTAAAAGTTTCCACTTCACTGGCATAGAGATCCATAGCCGCTTCTTCTAACTTGGGGTCCAAGCTCGCAATACGGGCTTTGACTGTCACAACAACGAATGAAATACAGAACATGACGTGGGCGATAACCGTTGGCCAAAAACCAGGATTGATACCCAAATTAAGGAACATGGCCAACAGCGAGGCACCTAAAACAATTTCAGGTGTTGCCATTGGCAAGAAAATTAAAATGTTAACTGTAGAACGGCCCCTAAAACGATGACGACCCAGTGCAAAAGCAATCATGGTGCCCAAAATTGTGGCCAAGAGCGTGGCAATAAAACCAATCTTGAGAGAGTTACCAAGTGCGGTGCACACATCCGGCGCGCCACATGGATTCTTCCAATTGTTAAGTGTGAAACCACGCCAGGTTAAATTACTTTTTCCTGCATCATTAAAGGAAAAGGCCATCGTGTAAGCAATAGGAATAAATAAGTAAACAAATGCTAAGAAAGCATAAATCTTGATGAGGTTCTTAGATAGCCAACGTTTCATACGAGCTCGTCCGTACCAGCTCGGCGCACATAAACCATAACAAGAATTAAGATCGCCGCCATTAATAGGAATGAAAGAGCGGCAGCTGTTGGGTAATCAACAATTTCAAAGAAGCGAGATTCAATGACATTTCCAATCATCTTTGTCTTTGGATTGCCAAGAAGTGTGGCATTGATGTAATCACCTGCTGCTGGAATGAATGTCAGAAGCGTTCCTGCCACAACTCCTGGAAGTGATAGCGGGAAAGTCACTTTTCTAAATGTTGTAATGGCATTGGCATAGAGATCCCCGGCGGCTTCAAGGGTGCGGGGATCAATGCGCTCAAGGCTTGCATAGAGCGGCAAGGTCATGAAGGGCAAGAAGTTATAAGTCATACCTGTCACGACAGCAAAAGCGCTTGCCGTTAAACCTGATTGTGGTGAAAGTAGATGTAGCCACCTCAATACTGTAACAACAGGGCCTTCGTTACCAAGAATCTGTTTCCAGGCAATGGTACGCAATAGAAATGATGTAAAAAATGGCGCTACCACTAGAACTAATAACAAGTTCTTCCATTTGCCCGACTTAAATGCGATTGCATACGCAAGTGGGTATGAAATTGCCAAAGCCAGGAGCGTAGCAATGAGTGCATAAACAATAGAGCGAGCAAACTGATCACGAGCACCAGATATTGCATCAATGTAGTTGGCAAATCTAAATGTTTGGATATAGGAGCCAATTTCACCACTATCAGTGGGTGTTTGAGTGCTTGTACCCGCTAAGTTAATAAGAGGAAAGATAAAGAAAAAAGCTAGCCAAGCCAAACCCGGAAGTAAGAGTAAGTACGGCGTACTCGGGCGTTTGATACCGCGAACAATGTTCGACCGCTTAGCAGTCACTGTCACATGAGCCATTACAGCTCGTCTGGATTTACTGACGTACCGGCGTCGACGTCTGAGGTGCCATCGAGTGCGAATGTGAAACTTGGTTTCCAGGAAAGTGTGACGGTATCACCCTTTTGAAGATGCGAGGCTCCGCCATCATTTTGTTCGAAGACTGAAAGCTCTTGTCCCCATGGCATTTGGATTTGGAACTGAGTACTTACACCCACGAATGAGATATCGGTAATGACTCCCCCACCAAGTGAATTCGGTTCTGCATGCTCAATTGATATTTTCTCTGGACGAATTCCAATTAAGACAGATTTTTCTGAATTATCTTTGGCAAAGTTACGAGATGCCGGAACGTTGATTTTATTTCCGTGAACAGATACTTGAAGATCGCTACCCTCATTGCCGACCACTTTTCCTTTTACTAAGTTTGACTGGCCAAGGAAGTTAGCAACAAAGACTGTTCTCGGCGCTTCATAGAGCTCAACAGGAGTGCCCATCTGCTCGATACGTCCTTCGTTCATCACCGCAATGGTGTCAGCCATAGTCATAGCTTCTTCTTGATCATGGGTAACGTGAACGAATGTCAGGCCTACTTCTGTTTGAATCCATTTGAGTTCAATCTGCATCTGGCGGCGCAATTTAAGATCTAGCGCGCCAAGTGGTTCATCGAGAAGTAAAAGAGCGGGGCGATTAACAATGGCGCGGGCTACTGCGATGCGCTGTTGTTGTCCACCAGAGAGTTGTACAGGCTTTCTTTGAGCAAGATGACCCAACTCAACGAGAGCTAATACTTTAGTAACTGCTTCTGTAACATCTTTAATTCCACGACGACGCAGACCAAATGCCACGTTTTCAAAAATTGTCAAATGTGGAAATAGCGCGTAGTTTTGAAAAACAGTATTGACTGGGCGCGAATATGGTTTGGCGTAAGTAATATCTGTATTTCCAATGGCAATCTTTCCAGAGGTTGGCTCCTCAAGCCCAGCAATCATTCGAAGCGTGGTCGTTTTGCCACACCCTGAGGGACCAAGGAGAGCAAAGAATGAACCTTCTGGAATAACCAGAGATAGATCATCTACTGCTTTGAAATCTCCGAATGCTTTCGTTAAGTTCGAAAGTTTGAGATCTCCTTTAGTTGAGGCCGCTATATCGACCACTAGTTACCTGTGGCTTTTTGGAACGCTGATTGATATTTAGTTTCGTCAGCAGGTGAAAGTGCCGCAAAAACTTTTACCTTAGAAAGAGCTGCATCATCAGGGAAAATGAATGGGCTTGCGGCAAGTGTTGGGTCAATTTTTTCCATCTCAGCTTGCGCACCTTGTACTGGGCAGACGTAGTTAACGTATGCAGCAACTTGGGCTGCAACTGCTGGGTCGTAGTAATAATTCATGACCGTTTCTGCATTCTTCTTATGTGTTGACGTTGATGGAATCATCATATTGTCACTCCATAGAGTTCCACCACTTTCTGGAACTGCGAATTCAAACTTGCCCTTATTCTCAGTGGCAAGCTGGAACACATCGCCAGACCAGCCAATAACAGCAATGGCATCGCCTGAAATGAGGTCCTCTTTATAAGAGTTGCCCTTTACTTGACGGATAAAGCCATCTGAAATCTTCTTCTCTAAGAAATCAATTGCATTCATGAATTCATCTTCAGTAAATGCACCAGAGATATCTACACCTTGGTATTGCATGATGATTCCCATGGTGTCGCGCATCTCTGAAAGGACTTCAATACGACCTTTGTTAGCAGGAGCAAATAGGTCATCCAGTGTTTTTACGCCCTTAGGCAACTTCTCTTTATTCCAACCAAATCCTGCAAAACCTGTTTGCCATGTTAAGGAGTTAGTGCGACCTGGATCAAAGCCCACATTCGCCAGCGCTGGAAGGATGTTGGCTTTATTGGGAACATTGGCTTCATCAATTGCTTGCGTGTAACCCAAACGGATCCAGCGTCCTGCCATCCAGTCAGTGAGTGTGACGATGTCGTAACCGATATCTTTTCCAAGTTTAAGTTGACCAGCAACTTTGCCGTAGAAAGTATTGTTATCGTCGACATCTTCTTTATATGTGATGTCCAGACCTGATGAGGTACGTAGCGCATCAAGTGTTGGATACTTATTTGCATCTGAGTCATAATCTAAATACAAAGTCCAGTTTGCCCAACGTGCTAGTTTCTCTGTATCAGAAACATCGACAGCAATATCAGATTGAGCAGAGCCTGATGACTTTGTGCCACATGCTGCAAGTAGTCCTACCGCGCCTAATCCGCCAGCACCTGCCAGTACCCCACGACGTGAAATCTGTGCCTTTATCAGTGCACGTGTTTCTGGAGATAAATTTTCTTTGTTAGTCATTACAGCTCCTTGTCGCGATGGTAATCATGTTGGAAAGTTATCTGGC
>Ga0114978_10001348_pt1 | contig 20700 bp, 23 predicted proteins | sample S_140212_EF_Meta_FD_87027 | JGI IMG/M metagenome (GOLD analysis project Ga0114978, IMG submission 87027) | Freshwater microbial communities from Lake Simoncouche, Canada to study carbon cycling - S_140212_EF_MetaG | ecosystem: Environmental > Aquatic > Freshwater > Lake | place: Lake...
ACTTTTGATCAGTAATCGATTTATAGAATATAGTTGTTTCAAAACAATCTAAATCTAATGTTAAATTTTTCATTACAATGTAAAAAAGTGTGATTCAGCGTCAAAAATTTCAGAAACAATAAATCTATTATCTAAATACCAAAGTATTTTCTTTTCCGGTACCTCAATCATATCATCAACTTGTACTGATGAAAATTCATCACCCTTATAAAACAATGTACTACTTAACCTTGCAATGAATAATTCTATAAATTTGGTATCCCATATCCAATTACTAAACGTACCATTAAGTTGACTTAATGCTTCTTTAATAGCCTTATCTGATAAATGTGAGTGTTTATTATTTAAACAACCATCAATTAATCTCGGTATAATAGAACTATCTACGTTTGAAGTATTATCCGTATAATTATGTTTCTCTTTTAATTCTGTAAAATTTGTTAATACCCCATTATGAGCTACAACAAAATTACCATATTCAAATGGGTGCATAGATGATGTACCTTCCCTATCTATACCAGTTGGTGCTTGTATGTGACCTGTAAAATATGTTGGTAACATATTTCGGTATTGTTCAAGAGATTTAAGACCTCTATTAATATCATTATCTTTTATGATAGATAAGTTATGAAATACACAAGTACCACTATGTAGACCATGTGCTACTACACAACCAAAAGAGAATGTACCTCTTTGTTTATTAGCTTCATAAAGCTGAAAAAATCGATCTAAATTACTTGCACCAAAGATTGCGCACATATTTTTATAATAGTGACTTATATTTAAAACCACAAGTAAACAATAAATATTTTCATGGCCAAATCAGACAGTCAACTCATTTTTGAACAGTATTTTCATTCAATTACCGATATAGTGGAAGAAGCTAGAGGTAGGAAGAAACAATTTTCCGAACGTGTTAAACAAATCATAGAAGACCCTAAAACAGGTGAAAAACGTTTAGAATCATACTATGAAATGATACAAAGAATTAGGCGTCAACAGTTAATGAAACAAGCTGATGCAGAGTATGAAGCAGAAAAAGCTGCAGAAATAGGTGGGGCCACACCTGAAACTGAAGCAGAAGTTGAATCTGAAGTAGAAACACCAAAAGAAATAGAAGTTAAAGCAGAAGAACCGAGTGTTGAGCCAGATGAAGATGTTGATATTGATGTATCAACAGGTCCTATTGAAGATGTAGGTAGTTTTAATTTCAATGCTACCCTTACAGCTGGTGATTTAGCAGAGAAAGCACCATCAGATGGTATGTCTCAAGATATTATTAGATATGTTGAAGATACACCAGCTACAGGTCAAGAAATTGTTAATTATCTTGTTGGTAAAGGTGTGAATGAAGCAGATGCAAAAAATAAAGTTGCAAGTTTAGCAATGCTTGACATTTTAAAATTCTACTTCAGTGGTGAAGAAAAACCGGTAAAACCAAGTATAATTGATTTACCGGATATCGATGATGAAGATGAAACAGATGATGAAGATCTTGAAGATTACGAAGATGCTTTAGGTGATTTACCTGAAGTAGAAGATGAGAGTGAAGATTTACACATGACTGAATATTCTGAAGAAGAATTACCTGAAGATGAACTTTAATTAACAGGTTTGCAGTTATATTTAACCCAAATATTGGTTAAATCTTGCTTATATTGTATAGGATCTATATAGCCTGCGTCTATAAATCCTTTAATACGTAAACTACTACTCACACTTTCAGCATCAGCTACAACATTACCACTATAACAGGTGTATGTATTTCCAAAATTTACACCTAATTTAATACCATTCAAAATAATATCTTTTTTTGACATATTAATTAAAGGAGTTTCTACAGATATCTGTATATGCCTATTCAAACAAAGTAACTTATTTAAGTAATCTCTGAATTCATTACTAGAATCCCAATAACCAGCTAAACTATCTGCTTGAGCTGAACCATGCCAAATAGTACAAGCATTATTAGCCTCTGCAAGTGATGCTAATATACTAATAAACATTAAATTACGATTAGGTACATAACTCAATGGCTGAGCTTCCCCCATTACTTTTTTTACATTGGGTGTTGTAATATTATCATTAGTAAGTGAGCTAGTTGGAGCAATTTCTCTAATAAAGCTCACATCAATAGTCTTATATTCTATAGTCTGTGTATGTGCAATTTTTAACTTAACGTGCTCTAATTGTTTATTTGCACAATTTTTCTCAATTATATGTCTTTGATTATAATTAAAAAATACAGCAATAATATCATCATAGTGGTTAATTGCTTTATGTAAAAGAACACTGGAATCCATACCACCACTTACACCTAAAACCACTTTTTTACGCATATAAGTATATTGATAGGTTTTATAAATAGGTCAAGATTTTTTTACAAGAATATTTTCTAACACAACATAATCCATTTGTGTTTTATCTAAAACTGATAAAGCATCTCTGTATGTATTTAATATTGGTTTACCAGCTAAATTAAATGATGTATTTAATAAAACACCATGTTCACATATTTTACTGACTTCAGTTAATACATCATATAACCACTGATTTTGTTCTCTTGTAATAGTTTGTACTCTTGCAGTACCATCAATATGTGTAATTGATGAAAGCTTTTCTCTCCATTCTTGTTTTACTTTAGGACAGAAAAGCATGTGTTTACACTCACCTTCCCATTCAAAATATTTGGAAACATCTTCTAATCTTACAACAGGTGCAAACGGTCTATACCATTCTCTATTCTTAACTTTCTTATTAAGAATATCTTTCATTTCAGGAAATGCAGGGTTACACATTATACTTCTATGACCTAATGCTCGTGGACCATGTTCACATTTACCTTGCACCACACCAACTATCATTCCATCTTTAAAAAGCTTAGCCACATTTTGAGGTGTTGCATATTGAGTAATTCTATTTTCAACAATTTCTGGTAAAGTACACCTATCAAACACATCCACACCACCATATGTAATATCCACTGGTGTGGAAGGTCTGGTAAAATCTAATAATTGACCTAATGCAATACCACAATCACTACTATTTGGTGCAATAAATATCTTACGGTCGGTAAACATTTCTTTTAATTTTTGATTAAGAAGTATATTCAAACCACATCCACCAGTTAAGATAATTGGATAATTACTGTATTTATCAAAGTAAGGTTGTGCAATTTTTAAAAATATATATTCAAAAACCTTTTGTGATGTTGCAGCTAAATTGTAACCTGTTTCACCATTAAGTCTAAGACCATCATTAAAATGTATTTTTATACGTTCACACAGCTTTTTAATCTTAGCTTGATAGGTTTCACCGCAAGGTTTTGATAGATAAAATTCTATCATAGCTGGTTCCCACTCAGGAACTGATACACCAAAATTACAAAGACCCATTATTTTACCACTATAAACAAGATTACCATCTCCAATCCATTCTTGTTTAATTGGTTCAATATAATGGGCAAAAATCATGTATGCAAATCCAGCATCAAGTAAATGATTACCTATTTGCACTATACCGTCTTTTCTATTTGCAGTGTATACATTGAAGAAACCATCATCACCACCACCATCAAAAGAGAAAATAAGAGCGTCGTCGTAATCTGTTTGATAATACGACGACGCTGCATGAGCTCTGTGATGTGTAGTTTTTACTACTTTTTTAGCAGGAATAAAGTCTTTAAATGCAGTTGTAACATTATTATGGGTAACATCGGTATTATTGTGTATTAATGTATCGACTGGAAACTCAATACCAAGTTCGTTTTGTAGATAAATAAGAGCTGAATGAAGCCCGAATTCTCTATTTTTAGCGGTTTTGTATTGAGCTAAACCTAAATTCTTACTATTAAAGAACCTTTCAAACTCTAAAACGGTATACTTGCCATCCTGTTCAATTGCTAAGCCACCGTTATGAGAGCCGTAAAAACCGATATTCACCATGAACTTATTTACTTACATTGTACCTATAAGCCACACTCAATTTTTTATCCAACTCTGGAATAATGTGATTTTCCCAAAAATCTATATCTTTAGACCAATTCTTATAGTAACCAATCTTATCACCTTTCTTATACTTACCATCTTCAGAATCAATTCCAATCTGGAATGTAGGTCCATTAGATATAAGCACACCATGATTTACAGCCATATCACGTAAACCGCTGTATTTATCCAAACCTGTCTTAAAGTTAAGATAAATACCAGCTTGTAGATACTGTGGTATGAAACGGTTTTTTACAGTTAAGAATTTAAGAGTCTTACCTGAATAATTACGCGCTTCAGTAAGCATCTCATCTTGATCGTTATTTTCATCTTGCTTCTCGTTGGATGCTGCAATTTGACACAAAACACTTGCAAGATATGTTGGCCCACTACCACCAGCCTGGTTCTTTACCAAAGAAGGATACATTGCAGTAGGATCACCATAAACATGATTACTAAACAATATGGTTGTACCCGCTGCAGCAGCCTTGTATGTAATAAGACGCATCATAGCCTTTAAAGTCTTAGCACGGAGACCCATATCAGATGCAGATTTATCCTTTACAACGTCATCGAGTTCTTTCTGTGAAGCTAAGTTACCAAGTGAGTCAACACTCACTATAAACTTACCTTGCAGACCTTTCTCAACTACACTATCAAGGAAGGTGGATAGCTGATTACGGCACTGTTCAACTGTATATACAGGTACATACTTCGTATGTGCAGGGTCAAGACCAACATTGATAGCACTCTCCTTATCAACTGCAAACTCAGTATCAAAAATAACTGGCATCAAACCAAGTTTTTTCTGTGCAATACCAAGAATTTTATTGATAATATAAGTCTTACCGACCCCGGATTCACCAGAGAAACCAACAATGCGACCCTTAGGTACACCACCATCTCTCAATTTACCGCTAATAATTGCATTTAGCGCATAGCACCCAGTGTCGTACCAGGTATCAACATTAGACAAGGCACTCTCACTCAAGAAAGTGGCCTCAGGATTTAATTTATCAAGACGTTCAAAAACGTCATGTAGTTCATTTTTATTCATACTATTCATCAAACAGCTTAACCACCTTAGGTTGAGCATCCTGTTGCTGTGGTGCAACAGGAACTATAGCCTTTAGGTATTGAGCTTTAAGAGCTTCACTAATTGCACCTTCAGTACAGAATGTGCAAGTCTTAGTGTTAAATTTCCATGTGGTGTTTACTACTTCAGGAGCAAGAAGCTCTTTAAAGAAGTATGGAATAGTCTGAATCTGAATTTGACCATTTGCACCCTGATTAACTACTATAATAGCAGGATTTTTTACAAACATGACCTTACCATCTGGTGTAGTATTTTCAATTACACCAAGAATATAACGTCCGGCACTATCAACGAATAATTTAATTTCATTTTCCATAATATTATTATAATGGTAAAAAATAAAATTTCAACTTAGTAAGTCAAATAAATCAATCTGCACAGCACGACTAGGTATATGTGCATTCCATTTTACTGCTTCATAAATACCTTCAATAGGTGCAAATACCATCTTTTCAAACGACTTTTCATAATCAGGTTTAAAATATTTACTAAACTCTTTAGGCCATTGGTATTTAAATCCTATTACATCTACATTGAAAGTATTAGGTTTTTGAACGTAAACAAATCTCACCTTATCACCAGAACTAATATGTTCATAATACTTATCAAGTTTATCTTTCTCAATTATTTTATTATAAAAATATGAAGCTTTACAATGTATAGGCATACCTTTAGCAGGTATAAAGTCCTTACACTTGGAAGCATATTCCTCATAGTTTTTTAACCCCATTACCTTACAAACACTCTCTACAGGTAATTTCATAAATTCATCATATACCTTCTTTAATACTTCATTAGTTTTAGCATAGTTTTGCGTCATTAACATTACTTCTATAATTTCTTTAAGTAGTGGTTTTAATGAATTCGGCGTAGATGTTCTAACCACTTCAACACCAGTATACTTAGTCTTATTCATTTGCACACCTTCTTCATCAAGGACATGCAAAATATAACGTTTCTTCTGTAAGAATATACCTACATCACCTATATACTCACGTTTAAAACTAAACCTACAATCTTTACTATTTAACTCTTTTATACCCCATTCTTTAATTGAAGTGTTGAGAGCATTAACAATCTCACCTTCAAGTTTATAAACATCTTGCGACACAATACCTTTATCATCTATAAAAGGTATATTAAGTTTTTCAATTAGATGTCTAATTGAAACATAAGAGCTATCAGTATCGTTATATATAATAGGACTATCTTGTTCAATTTGCTCAGAAGTCATACCAGTTTTTTCACAGATATACTTCTTAATAATCTCATTACTCTGTTTAATTACAGCTTGGCCGGTGAGAGTAATAGAAGCAGCAATATCGTCATCACCAATAGGTGCTTGTTTGTTACCAAAATAACCGTAAATTGAGTTAATTAAGATTTTTACGGTTAACTGACGAGTACCAAAACGTTGCATGTCTGCTTCAAGTTCAGTATAGTTAGGATCATTTTTACTAACTTTAGATAAGTTTTTCTTAAGTTCAACGTACTTCTTTTTAAGTTCATTACGTTTACCAAAGTAATAATCTACCACTTCAGGTATAATACCTTTTTCTTTTTGAGTAAATAAACAATTAGCTTTAGTAACTGTTATCTCATGATCTTTAACAAACTTATTAAAGATAGGTTGCGATACTACTTTTTGCTTACCATTAGTAAGTAGTATAGTATATTCACCGTTATCAAAACTAGTAATTTTACCGATTTTAGTCTCAGGTGATAAATTAAGACTAATCATTACAGTCGGATATAGACTGGTAGCATCAAATGAAAATATGTATTTTTGAAAACCACCCTTAGGATCCGCTACATATGCACCAGGATTCTTATGATCAGGGTCATTACGAATAAAGGTGGGTACAATTTGACCCCTAAATCTACCTCTAATAGCAATTGCACCGTTAATGATAGACAAGCTACCCATTGCGCTTTCAAACGTTGTTAAACCAACGTAAGCAAGCATTCTTACTAAACTCAAATATTGTAATTTTTCTTCAAGTTTCGTCAACAGACGCACGTCTTGAAGGTTGTAATCAATAAATGTTTCCCAGTTATTATCAGCCAAACTAAACAAGTCTTGATTTTCAAACTTAACCTTTTTATCACCTACTTCCAATTCAGCAATATAATCAAGCTTATAAGACTCCCGTAATGGTGCAAATCGTTTATATATATCAAGATAGTCTAATAGAGATACACCATCAATATGCCAGCGAATTTGCTCCCTACCAAAGTCACCTCTGAATGTTCTTGAATATATTTTATTTACCGGTGATAGACGTTTAGTTTCATCCTCACCTAATATACGTGTACATCTATTAATAATGTATGGAATATCAAAAAATTCAGAATTCCAACCACTAAGAATATCGGGGTAGTCTTTCTCAAGATAACCAATAAACCCTAAAAGTAAATCACGTTCTGTCTTACAATAATAATAAACATGATCTTTATTTTTAGATGTATAAGGTTTCAAACCCCAAGTATGATACTCTTTAGAAATACTATCATAAACGGTAATAACGTTTATAGTATGATTTGCAGTAATAATATCAGGAAATCCGTCAGGTGAATAAGTCTCAATGTCAAGAAGTAACATCTTGATAGGATTCTTAGTAAACTCAAGCTTTTCGTTTTCTTGCCAGTAACTATCAATTAAAAATTGTTGTATTTGTGGTAAGTTTTCAAAAACTCTAGTAATATTATTATCTTTAATAAATCTACTTCTATCGTATTGAGTCTGAAAAGTGAGTTTCTTTAATGGAGTCTTAAATAGAGACGTAGCACTTCCCTGTGCACTTGTAGCAACCTCAGTATATAGATATGGTTGATAAGTATGATCAACTGTAATTCTTTTACCATTTTCATCCCATGTATACAACCTCATTAGTTGTTCTCTAGGATGGTAGGTAACGTTTCTATAACTCATAATATACTATGAGTATATTTATATTTTATTGGAACATCAAGGATTAATCTTATTAAGAAGTTTCCTCTCTGGGGATCTATAGGAATGTAAATACATCTCTACATATTTACCAATATTTTCAGGATTTTCTAAGAATCTACTTTCTGCAAATGATCTGGCTGATGTAGATGATCTCTTATACGCACCTTCTTTTAATGTATTATCTATTTGATCAATCATTTCATCACCTGTTTTAAATCTAATAGGAGCATTCTTATATGTTTCAATATCTTGACACACTACAGGAATACCGTAGCATGCCCCTTCTAGATATTTTAAATCGCTTTTGCATTTATTAAATGTATTATCAGCTAACGGTTCAATCATCATTTGAACATTCAAATTATTGATTGTATATGGGTAATCCATAATTTTAGACCATGGTACAAATTCAATATCACCAGATTTAACATAGGGAATAAGAGTATGTGGTACAGCACCCATAAATACCCACCTATATTTCTTAACCGTTTTAATTATAGCTTCATTTACGTGAAAGAAGTCATCACGCTGTTTAATTCTATTATCAACATCAAAATGAGCAGCAGAACCATTATAAAGAATACGAGGTCTTTTCTTATTATCGTTTAAATTCTTTAACAATTTATCTTTATCATAAAAATTACCCATCCAGAATCGCGGTACATAGTTAGGTAATACAGTTACATTTTGATTTGTAAGTTTTGATTTATAATAATCTTTCATGTAATCACATGTGACAGTGATTTCATCACTCAACTCCATTATTTGTTGTGCAGAATTTCTTACTTCATCAGATGTAAATGCTGTTTTAAATTTGTTATAATCAGGAATTTCTTCTCTAAACACTACATCATCAATTTCATAAACAATTTTAAAATCACATTTTGTTTGTATTAATTTAAGAAATTTAATAAACTCTAATTGATGTGGTGAAGCTTGACGTTGAATTCGTATAGTTTTCATTAATCTATACAAATTTTCATCTTTAGCCATTAAAATACTACTAAATGATAACAAATCTCCTCTAAGATTCATTATCATCTCAGGCCAAATTAATCTCCAACAACCACAACCACCATGATCAGCTAAAAAATTATATACTTTTGGAACATCATTTACATTTTGCTTACGTTGAGGTTCAGAGGCTTTTTGTACTGGAGCATTAAAAACTGGTTTGAAAGGTGCAGCAAATGGTGAATTTGCCATGGTATTTAGCATACCATATTTTATACAACTTATTCAGTGTATTCCACTCTAGTAGTTATACCGTTTTTCTTTTCTAAACATACAACTTCACCGGTTGCAAACTTACCACTCTCTTTTCTATGTGATATAACCATAACACATTCATTATACTCATCAACTCTCTCTTTAAGAATGTTGAGTACTAGCTCAATACCACGTTCATCAACACTACTGTCTAATAATTCATCATATATGCTAATGTTAATTGCAACACCACCTTGTAATCTTCTAACATCCATGAAAGTAAACAAACACGATAAATCGATAGCTTTTCTTTCAGCACCTGAAAAATTGAAATATGAACATGTTTTACCTTTTTCATTGGTAAATTTTTCATCAAAAAATTCATCAAAAATACAAGTGCAATTACTATCCATCTTCTTCAAATAATAAGCAATTCTATTATTAAACAATTCCAATATACGTTTAATAATGAACGACTTAACACCTTCTTCAGATACAATGTATTTCACTGCATCCAACATATTAATAGTATTCTTTAAATCAGTGAGTTTAGTCTCAGAATCTTTAACTTTAACAGTTGTTTGATCAATTAAAGTATCAAAATTGGTAATATCACTATTGAGTTCTTCTAATTCTTTAACAATAGTTATATTCCAGTCTTCTAGACTCTTAATTGCAGATGAAAGTGATTTTTTAGATTCTAACTTCTTAGAAATTTGTGAAATTTCATTATTAAGTACTGTAATTTTTTCTTTTATTTTATCTTTTGCACCTTTATAAGTGTTAATAAGCTTTTTCTGTTCAGTAAGCTTATCATTTAAGGTGTTTATCTCATTTTTAATATTTTCTTTAGCTGTATTAATATGAGCTCTATCATTTACATCAATAGGTTTAAGACAAACCTCACAAAGATCATTTTTAGTACCAATTTTAGTAGATTTAGTAGTTAAAACATTGATTTCAGTCTGATGAGTTGTGGTAGAAACGGTGAGATTATGTAACTCTTTATCGAGTTTATCTATATTTGTATTAAAATCCTCAATCTTTTTCTGTCTACCCTCTATATCTATATCACCACTGTCAGAAGTATCAGCATTTTTAAGTTTCTGTATTTTAACATTGTTTTCTTCTAATTGTTTTTCTTTAGAAATCTTAGAACTCTTACGGTGATCAAGAACACCTTGTCTTTGACTAATGTAGTTATTTAAAGCAGTGACCGTGGATTCGTGTTTAGCTGAATCTATGTCACAAATTTTCTTATTTTCATTATATGAAGATCTAACTTTAGATAACATATCACTGAAAATTTCAAGATTAAAAATACCTTCAATAAACTTTCTTTTCTCCACCATCTTTTTGGCCATAAAAGGTGTAGAAGCATTTGCACTCATAATAATACAATTTTGAAACACCTCTTGATTACAAGATATAAGATCAGTAATCAAATTATTAGTACCAGCCATTGTATGCATAGTGATATTTTCATCATCACAATACAACGCCAACTCTGAAGGGTTAATTTTTCTAATAACTACATAATTCTTACCTACACCATTATTAATAATGGTGAAATCTAATTTTACTTCACAAATACCATTGGTGATATTATTAACAATTAGATCTTTTTTAAGATCTCTAACAGTATTACCATAGATAGCAAAATTAATTGCATCTAAGATTGTAGTCTTTCCAACAGCATTACGTCTATCTTCTTTATCTTTATTAACACCGGTAATAATATGAAGCCCTTTGCTAAAGCAAACAACAACAGGAGTATTACCAACTGATAAAAAGTTTTGAATCGAGACACTGTTAAAATTAATGTATTTCATTTATTTAGAACAAATCTATTGTATATTTTATTAAAGCATGTGGCTGCTTCATCTTTGTTTAATATCGGTAACATGTTTGGAAGATAATTATACTTTGTGCGGAATAATTTTAACCCTCTAAGCATTATATCTTCATCAATCTTAATTTCTGAATCCAATTCATTTAAAGTTTGTAAAACCGGTGAAGTAAAATACCCTACAGGTCCAACCAACCCTTTGTTAAACAATCTATAGTAATAATCAAAAATTTCAAATGAATCTTTATATTTTTCATCCAAATAACCTATTTGCTTTACACAGTTTTTATTGATATAAATAAAATTTTTAAAGAATCTATCAGCTAATTGAATTGAAATATTTTCATAATCATAGGAAGCAAAACTATTACCACCATTAAACAGCATATGAACACCAGTAGCATTAAATGCATCTACATACTTTTGAAATATAGAATCATCATCTACAATAGTAGTATCTCGAATAATAAAAATATGATCACATCCATGCTGTGTTACATATCTTAAACCATCATTTATACATGCAGCATAAAACTTCTTATCGTGATATGTAATAGTATTACTTTCAAACAATTTACCATTACAATCATTAGTTACTACGATGTTATATTTGTTAAGTTTGTTGATTAAAGCTGCACAATTTGCAACATTCTTTTCAAGATAGATAATAATTCCAATATTCATTTTAGGCACTCCTTATATAGTTCGTTGATATATTTACGCACAACTGGTTTATTTTCTATCTCCATAAGATCGATGAATTCATCAATCATTGTAGAAATATCAATACCCTTTAAATTAATATCAAAATCTGTGTTAATTTCTATCTTATCAACATCAATCTTATAGTCTACACTATAACCGATAGGTTTAAATTGTGAAATTTTAGCTGATATTTTATCCACTTCTTCATGGGTGACTTTCTTATCAACATGTAACCTAACAATATTACTATTAAAAATATCATTTTTATTATCTAAATTATCAATCTCACTTACTTTAACAATCAAATGTTTTGGAGATACATCATTTTCTATACGTGTATAAGTACTATCAATAAAATCATATAAATAAACATACTTTGATCTTTCAGCATCACCGAAATCCATTTGAAAGGTGTTACCTACATATATAATTTTACCGTTATCAAATATTCTTTCTTGATTAAGATGAAAATGACCGGTAAAAGTCATAGTGGAACTATTAAGAAGATCTTTATAATCCTCACCATGATCACAAATTTTGAAGTTATTAATTTGAAAGTTAGCTAATTCAAAATGACCAAATACAACATCGCTTCTAGGAACATCTTTTACAGGAACCCCCCAAGGTACGAAAGTTACTTATTTATTAAAAACATCATGAGTTTCGAGAGTATCAAATACTTTTACATTATTTCTACCTTTAATAATTGATAAGGAATTAATAGTAGCTTCATTTTTAAGATAACAATCATGGTTACCAGGTATCATGACTATATTAAAACATGATAAAATATCTAAAATTTTAGATGCAACATTAATAGTAGCAACATTAATTTCATCTCTATGATGAAACCAATCTCCACAAAACATTATATCTTCAATATCGTGCTTTTCTAAAATTACTTTTAACCATTTTGCATAGTTAATTGCTATATCATGCCACATGGAGTTGTTTTGGTGAACTCCTAAATGCAAATCAGCTATAACAGCAATTTGTCTATTTTTAAATATCATGTTGTAAATCTAATATATTATTTTAAATACTTTTATGTATAAATCAAACACAAGAATTGTCACTTGCGTTTATCATTCTTACCGTGATAGCGAAACTGGAGGTCGTAGTTGGCCAGTAGAATACTATAAATGGACTCTTTACAATATTTTTAATTTTGGATTACCAATAACTTTATTTTTTGATGGCACAGAAGGTAATAGGGAAAAATTAATAAAAATTATTAACGATTATAAAGAAAATATAAACCAAGAAATCAATGTTGATTTAATACAACATGATCTTAAAACTCATCACCAATATGATAAAATTGTTAAAAATCGTAAAGATATTCTCGATGAACTAAATAATGATAAAATTAACAATCCTAACGGGTTTAATTGGGTAAGAAATGAAGTAATTTGCCATAGTAAAGTTATTTTTCTTAAAAACACGTTTGAGTTATATCCAGAAATAGAAAATTTAGTTTGGGTAGACGCAGGTATTACTCATTGGGGATTAAACCCACGATGTTTTGGTGGTATGGAGATTAATGGTCTGACACATAATTATTCAGATTTTTATCCATTTAATAGTAATAACATGTTTAAACCTGATGTAGGAAAAGGTTTTACAAGTTTATTAAACAAACATAAGATGTTTTTTATAGGTCATCACAATAATTGGTATTCATCAGATTTTCAAAGAGTAAATGCTGACTATGTATTTGATAATTTAAATTATAAAGAAAAAATCGACCCATATGCTCAATGGGTAAAGAATAGTTACAATAGAGTTTTAAGACAATATGATTCTACTACACCTAACGCTAAATATGTTGTACATTCTACTGGTAATGATGATCCAAATACATCTGGAACACCGGTAAATGTGTTTGGTAAACAAATAGTTGGTGGTATTATTGGTATTACAAGAGAAAAAATGGAACATGTATTTTCTTTTTATAATCATTATTTAGATTACATCTTTAATCATGATCATAAGAGTTTATTTACAGAAGAACCTATTTTATCATTATATTACTGTATATTTGAACCGCATTTAATAGATTTTTCAGACTGGAATCATAATGTACCATGTAATCCACCTAACCCATGTACAACTGAAGGTGCATTTGGAAAGAGTTTCTATAATGTATGGTTTGAAATTGCTAACGTTTCCACTTCTGATTTACAAGTAACTCCTCAATAACGTCTTTATGTTTTTGATCCATTACACCTCTTAAATTAATTAAAACCTCAGATAATTTATATTGTTTTTCAGGAAATTCTTTCTCTTTTACTATATACTCTTGAATTGTATCAACTATAATATCAAGAGTTTCTTTATATCTGTTATACTCATGTGCTTCTACAAATTTACTCATTGAAACAGCATTTGGTGTAAGAGCCTTAACAGTTGCTATAACCGTAGAACCTATCATATTAAATATAAAAAATATAGATGCAGCAACCGGGTTAGTCATTGATAATACTCTTAAAACTACAAATACAACCATAAAAATAAGAATACCTGTTAATGTGCTAAAGACAAATCTTTTTAAACCCCAAATAACAGCATTCAAACCAAACATACCACCCATGGAATCAATAGTTGCTTGTTTTGAATCTGATTCTTTTGCTAAAACTTTAGCTTTATCATTTAAATCCCCCAATTGATCATCATATTTTTCTTTGAGTTGAATATTTTGTTTTTGTAATTCAACAATAATTTTATCTCTTAGGGATAATAATTCTTCACCACGTTTACGTTCTTCTGCAACTTGTGAATTTAATAAGTCTACTGTTGCTTTAATTCTTTTAATTTCATCTAAATGGGGTGAACCAATTATAGACACAACACGCTCATTTAAAGCTTTTGCGGTATCAACTTGAATAGTTGGGTTAGTAATTTGCTGTAAAGAATGTTGAATACCAGCAGTAAGAGTGGCTGTTTGTTGTTTTTTAGCAGCATCTACTTTTTCAATATCAGAAAGAGTTAAATCTATTTTTCTTTCTTGTTTATTTAAAACATTTTGTGCAGTATTTACTTGTGATGTTACTGGTATTTTACAACCGAGTAAAATTAAAGAAATAAATACAATAAAAACCCGTTTCATGTATATATTTAGTATATACATGAAACGGATATAACTTATTTATAAATAAGTTATGGTTGGGTATTGTAATTTTCTTGTTCGTCGTCTACAGTACCAATATATATATAACCACCGGTAATATCAGAATCACCCATAATATCTTCATATACCTTTTGCTTATATTGAGTTACAATTTCTTGATGCTTCTTTTCTTTCTTAATTCTATTAATAAAAGCATGGAAAGCAATTGTTGTAAAAAAAGAGAAAGGATTATAAGAATTACCTTCACTATCTTTAGCTTCTAATCCAAATTTCTTATTTTTAACCGCCTGAAACATTTTAACCATTGCATCACCAATCATTTCCTCTTTATAGGAATAATTAATAAAGTTAGGTGCGTAGCTTAACCCTTGAGCAATCTTTGTGAGGGACTCACAAAGTTTCTCAGTATACTCATTTGATTCATAATATTTACGAATCTCATCTTCGAACTCCTTACTATTAACATAGTGTGGACGGTCCTTAGGTTTAATTTTTACACCGTTCTTATGTTTTTTACTAAGCATAATAATACTACTACACCGTTTCTTTAAAAGTGTAGGTCTTAGTTATTATACGCTCATTTTTATATAGTTCAAGTCTACGGTCTGAATGTTCACCAGCATATTTTAATTGATCTGCAATATCAATTAACATTAGTTTTTCTTTGTTATCATGTAACCGTAAACCTCTACCAATACTTTGAAGTATCTTAACCTTAGCCTTTCCACCCCCAGCAAATACAATATAGTGAATATTATTTATACTAATACCGGTTGAAAATATCTTACTTATAGCAATACAAATAACATTATTATCAGTTTCCATTATTTGTTTTACTTTATCTCTATCTTCCACTTCTACCTCACCTCTAATAAAGAAAACCTGTTTTTCAGGACATATAGACTTAATTGTATTATATAAATTCTCACCATGAGCAATTAAATCAATTAGAACAAGTGTGTTGTTCTTTAAACCATTACAAATTTTACCTATAAAGTTATTTCTAAAAATATTTTCTTGGATAAATTCCTGTTCCATTCTATACCAGGCTCCAGGATCAGTTAATAACTCTCTATTATAGATAAGCTTTTTATTATATGTAATATTAAATACACTTGCTTCAGCATTAGCTACATAATTTTCTTCACGTAATTCAAAACTACGTTTTTCAAACAATATATCACCAATTTTACCAATAATATTCCATTGATCTTGTATTTCTTCAGGAAGAGTACCAGTAAAACCAAATTTTCTTGGTGTTTTTACAGATTTTATTAATTTATTAATCTTATTATCTTTTCTAAGTTTATGTACTTCATCAATAATAAGTAAATCAATAAATTTGACCCAATCAGTATCAGTATTTTTACTTTGTAAAATACCTACATTAGCTATCACCACATTACTACCTAAATTAAGTTCATTATTACCTGTCCATTTTGAATAGGTAAAATTAACATTATATGTTAGAAAATCTTTAAACGTCTGATTAACAAGTCCTAAATCCGGTACTATTATTAACACCTTCCATGTATGTTTATTAAGGTAACCATTGTAGATACTTTGGAGCAAGTTGGCAAATGTAAGTGTCTTACCACCAGCAGTTGCTAACAATACAACACCTCTACCCTTATCAATACATAAATTTACAATATCTTTTTGATAATCACGTAATTCTAACTGTAATTGAGCTAAACCAGTGGTATGAAATTTTGGGTTTAATATATTATATAATTCTTCAGATATTTCTATTTCAGTACCTGGAAAATTCTTTTCTATGTAAGATTTAATTAAATTAGTTAATCCTTCATCAAATCTACGTGTTGGTGTAATAAAATAACTTCTTTCAGGTATATATCGTCCGATTTTACGAGCAAATTTAGCTCCAGGATTTTCGTAAGAAAAATGTTCGGCAACTTCAGCAATTATGCTTTCATCACCTAAAATCTTAGCTCTCCTGTCTTTTGCATCGTAATCGAACCGAATCATGTTGTTTCAATTGTTATAATTTTAACTATGTTTGAGATATCAAACGTCATACTTGAAAGAGTTTTTTCAGTCTTTTCAAGAAATTCTATGATCAGTTTAGTGTAACTTATTTCACTATCAATAGAAATAATATCTACATGTCTAACAGCATTCCTCTCTACCACTGTATTGGGTAAAGTGGTAGGAGATTGCATTTGAACTAAATTACATATATCTTTAAGTTTAAGAGCTCTCTTAACAGTCAATTCATTAACATCTATTTTATGTCTAATTAATCTACCAGTCCATTTATGTTTTATACCAGGTAAAGATAATTGTGCTTCTTTAAGATTAAATTGATCTAATTTTACATCTTTATCTAGTTCCTCGATATATTTATGTAACAATTCTTTTGCGGAACTCATATATGTAGTATAATACCTTTATCTTCTATAAATATTATAAACGACTTTCAATTAGGAAATCAACTGTATAAATATGACTTTTAATAAATTTTATTATCACGAATCGGGTCAAAGTGCTGCAATACAAGGTAACATTTTCGGTAATTTTCCTATGACTACTTTTCAATCCACTTCAGAAACTTTACCTATACCAGGTTCTAATACAGCTAATAAAATTAAAAAACATAAGAAACTTTACATAAAACCAGGTAATAGAAAAGTTGTTCCTAAATATAATGTTGGTAGAGTAAATATGGCTACCACAATGTTACCATATCAAGGAAATGGATCTTCATTATGAATAAATTTGATCAACTAGTAAACAAAATTATTGAAAACAATGTTGCAGGTGGTACAGGATCAGTATTTTCTAATGGAACAGTGAATATAGGTGCTGGTGGTAATGAGTTAAATACAGGAGATTCCTATGCACCTGGTGATATGAGAGTTCCAAAAGTGTTAGGAGCTAAAATAGTTAAGAAAAAAGGTAAAAAGAAATTACAAATACCAATACAGCGTAGAACCTTTACATATTTCTGATAAATGTAAATATGGATTTAGGACATTGGGAGATTTGTTGTGCTGTACTTACTGAAAATTATGTAAGTGAGCAGTATGGTTTTATTTATATGATTACCAACACAGTAAACAATAAATTTTACATCGGTAAAAAGCAGATGAAAACAATTAAAAAGCGTCCTCCCCTTAAAGGTAAAAAGAATAAAAGATGTGAAGAGATCGAAACGGATTGGAGAACTTACACAAGTTCTAGTAATGATATAAATGAAGATATAAAAAAGTACGGTGAAGATAAATTCAAATTCCAAATATTACAATTTTGTAATAGTAAGTGGGAACTTGCATACTATGAAGCAAAACTGCAGTTTGAATATAAAGTATTGTTAAGAGAAGATTGTTATAATGGAATTATTAATCTCCGCATTCCAAAGTTGAAAAAATATACAGATCAACCATAATAAATTATGGTTTTATTAGATATTAATCATCAAAATATATGTTTAGTAAATCTCAATTTAATAATTAGATATACATCAATTACAACTGTTAATAATCTCAATAGTTATGGTATTGGGTGTGATACTAAAAACGGGTTATGTAAGAAATTTATTATATCTGATATAATTTATGAAATGTGCGAAACCTTGAGTAAACTCAAGACAACAAATAAAATTGTGTTTTACTATAATAAAGAAGATAAAGATTTTAATTGGTATAATGAATTTTTTGATGCAGAAGAATTGAGCGCATTTTTCTTAAAACTGTGTAAAACTATAGCAAAAAACATACCTTTGCGTATATTTACCGGTAAAGTAAGTGTAGAATACATACAATCTGAACTAACTAATCCTGAAATTGTAATGTTACTTAATGAAATATCTTTATATACGCAAAAACAGAGTTTAAGACCTATTACATTTGCTAGAGCTAGAAATTTTCTTGATAAATATAAACTTACATTTTTATCAAATAAGTATTTTACAACAATAAAAAGCAAACAGCTTATGTATAAATAATATTATGAAGTTTAACAAAACACTTCAAAAACAATATCATAAACATTTACAGATACCAATACTTAGTGAACAACTCGGTAAGGAGCAAATGGATAAACTTGTAGGAGTGGCTAATGTAATTAAACAAATAATGGGTAACACATCACACAAGGTTGAAGCATTACAATTTTTGTTTGATACAGTAATGACTGAAACCAGTAAATGTATGAAATGTGCAGGTAATAAATTTGAAGATGAAGAAACCAAATATGAAGAAGATGAATTTACATTAACCCCGGGTCAGCGTGACGCTGTGAACCTTGCCTACAGTTTATCGCAAGGTAAAGCAAGAGGTGGTTTAGCAAGCACTTTATCAGGTGGGTTAATTGGTGACCCAGTAAAGAAAATTCAGAAAGCATACGGTACATTACTTGGTAAGGTAGCTTCTGAATTAGACAAAGCTGCACAAGGTATCGGTAAATAAACAATGTAAAATTATGAGATTTAAATCATTAATAGGAATTCGTGAAAAATCTTAAACAGCTGTTCAACAACCTCTTAAATTAACCAAATTTAAGCAATTAATAGGTAGTTATGGTTTATTAGAACAAACTGCAGATGATCCAAATGCAGCTGCTTTACAGGATGCAGCCTTGGATCCTAGTATGGCTCAAACTCAGGCTGCTCAGGCACAACCACCTGCACCTGCCCCAGAACAACCTGAAACTGAAACTTTAACCCCTGAAGGAGAAGTAGAATTGATTAGACTTTTAAGAAAAGCATTAACATTAGATATACCAGCCAATACAATGCCATTAGAGATTGTAGATACTGAAATAAATCAGGAAAATGCACGTGAAATATACGAAAAAATTAAGACTTTCATGTCTACATTCACCGGTGATTAATAGTTGATTGTTTTTATCTAAAAATTAATATATTTTATGGTTTTAGATTTCCATAGAAACTATATATTTCAGCATATTTTTAAGACTGGTGGTACTACTATTAAACATACGCTGTATTCATATAGAATACCTGATCAAAAGATATTATCACAATGGAATGAAAATAAATTATATAGAGCTTATAACAATGCTTTACCGTATGAATTTGGTAATGAACACATTACTTTTGATCAATTTAATGTAATATGGCCTTATATTGATTTTAATAAATACTATAAATTTTGCTTTATAAGACACACATATGACTGGATAGTTGCAGGTTTTAAACACTGTTGCGATGCATCTTATTTTAAGAATTTTCCAGAAGGTCCAGTTAGAGATGAACAAATATCTAAATTTACATTTAATTTTTATGTAAGAAATTGGGTTATACCTGATTTTACACAATTAGATTATGCAAAATTTAACGATAAAGTAATTGTAGATAAAATTGGTAGATTTGAAAATTTACAGGAAGATTTTGATAAAATTGTAGATACAATTGGCTTACCTAAGAAAAAGCTTGATAAATACAATTCGAGTGAAGGTAGAGATTATGCGGTAAAAGATACAGCTATAAAAGCCAATCAACATTATTCTTTATGGTTTACTGACGAACTCTTAGAATTAGTAAATAAAAGATTTAAAGAGGAAATAGATTACTTTAATTTTAAATTTGAAGATAAACGTTAATCTCCAGTTCTACCATCGTAATAATTAGCCACATCTTCAATATATTGAGTAGCATGGGCTATTTTTTCTTGCACCCAAGGAGGTATATCTTTCATTTTCCTAAAATCTTCAGCAATAGATTTCAAACTTGAGTTAATTGTAATAAGATTGGTTGAAACCATATCTTTTCTATCTTGAGTAAAATCT
>Ga0114978_10001354_pt1 | contig 20650 bp, 14 predicted proteins | sample S_140212_EF_Meta_FD_87027 | JGI IMG/M metagenome (GOLD analysis project Ga0114978, IMG submission 87027) | Freshwater microbial communities from Lake Simoncouche, Canada to study carbon cycling - S_140212_EF_MetaG | ecosystem: Environmental > Aquatic > Freshwater > Lake | place: Lake...
ATTCCAAACTACTCATAATGAATTTTTGGAAGATACCCAAAAATATATGAAACAGATCTCTAATATGTTTCTGGAATTTGGTATTAATTCAAACATTCAACAATCCATAGTAGATGAAAATAAAACCAAGGTATGTATAGTTTTCGAAAACACTTCGGAAAACTTGGTCAAATACTCTGAAACAATAAATTATATTTATTGTGAAGAAAAACGAAGAACATCGGCAGCAATAATCGAATATTTAAAAATAAAAGAGAATAATAAAAATACACGCGAATCAAATTATCAATATATAATTGATAATCATATTACAACTAATGTTTCCCAACTAATGGTAACAACCGGAATGACAGAAAATCAGGTAAGGAAGGTCATTACAAATCATAATAAAGGAATTCGTCCAACAAATAGGTTTACTACATCTATTCCATATGATGTATTTTTGAAAGAGAACAATATGGATAACGGATGTATTAGTATTCCTATATTATCAATCACAGAAATTGAACCAGAATTGGTGTATGACTTTACAACCAGAAGCGATAACCATTCATTCGTTGCGTCTTCGTTTGTAACTCATAATTGCCCAGCCGAGACTCCGGAGGGCCAGTCTATTGGTATTGTCAAGAACCTAAGTTATTTGGGGCATATCACGATACCGACTTCGTCGGTTGGTGTCCGGCAATACGTCCAGTCATTTATTCAAAAAGTCGAAGACTGTAAGCCAGTCCACTTGTTTACCAAAGTCAAAGTCTTTGTAAACGGGGCTTGGGTAGGTGTTACAGATAAGCCATTTGATCTATATACGGATATGAAGGACAAGAAATACAAGGGCATTATCAACATTTACACGTCTATCATTTTCGATTACAAGTTGGCGGAAATCAAGATATGTAACGACGGCGGAAGGCTCACTCGTCCAGTGTTAAAAGTCAAGAACAATAAGGCAATTATCACGAAGGAAATAATAGACAAACTCGCGTCCAAAGAGCTTTCATGGAACGACCTGCTAACGTCATGTAGATTAGATGAATCAGTCATTGAATACATAGACCCAGATGAGCAGAACTACGCTATGATTGCTATGAAATCGAAGGGGTCTTCCGCTGCTGATTCGACAGGGTCATACAAATATACACACTGTGAGATTCATCCTTCGACCATCTTTGGGGTATTAGCCTCGTGTATCCCGTTCCCCGAGCATAATCAAGCACCTAGAAATACATATCAGACGGCGATGGCGAAACAAGCGATGGGAGTTTACGCGACTAATTTCGACCAGCGTATGGATAAGACAGCATATGTCTTGAACTACCCTAGCAGGCCCCTGGTCGAAACCCGTGTAATGAATTTCCTTCATCTCAACCAGATTCCTTCAGGAACTCAAATCCACGTGGCCATTATGACCCATACTGGATACAATCAAGAAGATAGTGTGTTAATCAATAAGGCGGCGATAGACCGCGGCTTATTCTTGGCCACTATTCATCATACAGAGAAGGACGAAGACAAGAATATTATTCGCGACGAAATCATCCGTTGTAAACCCGACAAGACGAAAACGAAGGGAATAAAATTCGGAAATTACGATAAGTTGAATTCGCAGGGGTTCATTCCAGAGAACCAATTAGTAGAAAATCGCGACGTCATTATTGCGAAGATTATTCCTATAAAGGATAATCGTAATGACCCGACGAAGCTTATCAAATACGAAGACCAAAGCAAGACCTTCAGGACAACCGAAGAGACATATGTCGATAAGAATTATACGGGGAGAAATGGCGATGGATATAATTTCGCCAAGGTTCGTGTTAGAATTTTGAGAAAACCCGTAATGGGCGATAAAGTGTCTTCTCGGCATGGTCAAAAAGGAACTGTTGGTAATATCGTTCCAGAATGTGATATGCCATTTACTAAGGACGGATTGCGTCCTGATATCATTATCAATCCCCATGCAATCCCTTCCAGAATGACCATTGCGCAATTGAAAGAGACTTTGTTAGGAAAGGTTTTGTTAGAACTGGGAATGTTTGGCGATGGAACCAGTTTTGGCGAAGTGGACATAAAAACTATTGCCGAAGAATTACAGCGGGTTGGTTACGAGAGTTATGGGAATGAGATTATGTACAATGGTTTAACTGGCGAACAGTTAGAGACCTCGATATTTTTGGGTCCGGTCTTTTACCAGAGGCTAAAGCATATGGTAAATGATAAGCAACATAGTCGTTCTATAGGACCAATGGTGAACCTGACTCGGCAACCGGCTGAAGGTAGGTCACGCGATGGCGGATTCAGGGTGGGAGAGATGGAGCGTGATGTTATGATTGCTCATGGTGCTTCCAGATTCTGTAGAGAGCGATTATACGATGCCTCGGATAAATATAGTATTAATGTCTGTAAGAAATGTGGTATGACGGCGGCATACAATGATGGGAAAAAACGGGGTTCCGATTTCACTATCCACTTGTGTAGGACGTGTGGGAATAAAACGGATTTTGCCAGAGTGGAGGTTCCGTATGCTTTTAAGCTGATGTCTCAAGAGCTACAGACGATTAATGTAGCGACTAGGATTATGACTGAATAAAAAATATCGATATCAGTATATATGGCGGCGGCACCAGTACTTCACCAAATACATCCAGGAGGTGTAACTATAAATCCTCCCGCAAATCCATATATATTAAATAGACTAGTTAATATTGAATTAATTCCAGCAAATAACAACATTAATTTTTATATTCTAAAACATGATTTTATTGCTTTTTATAAAACTTTTTTATGGAAAGATAATATCCATGATTTTTATTCAAATAGAGGAGGAGATAGCACTTTTAGGAATAATTTAGTATTAGATATGTTACAACTTACATCATTTGGATTATATAATAATATGAATAATAACCGATTAGGAAGACTCATAAATCCATTATATCAATCTATAGACTTTTTCGTACAAAATTGTGTAGGTTATGTTCCTCCTGCTCCGGTTGTTAATCCGGTTATTTTTTCATTTTTGAGTAATATTAATGACTATTATAATAATCCAAATTTTAAAGGTAGAAGTTCTGGAAATTATAATGGATTTTTTAATAGAGCAAAACGTACGAATCATATGGGAGGACAAAACAATAACTTAAATATATATTTTAGAACAGGAGGTAATGACCATTTATTATATTGTCAACGAACGTATGTTGTAGAAGAAGAAGTAATTATAACTCACATTGCGAATATTCATAATGGTAATCATTTCTTTAATATACCTCATGAAAATGGTGTATTATATAAATTTGCAGGAATACTTGGTATAGCTCGGTCAACAAATTTTTGGGGTCATATTCGTACGTCAAACATTATACGTCAAACAGCACCAAATATTAATGTAAATTATAGGTCAAATCTGGTACAAACGCCAGTGGATAATGCAGCAATACCAATTCAACTTCATATAGAATATGTATGCACTAAAGATACAACTAATGCTGGATTCGCACATAGGGGTGTACCACGTATTGGTATAAATGAAATTTTAGGGCAATTGATACCATTACCTAACGGTGTATTGAACCCAGTACGTAGTTTAGGTATAAATGGTAGAGTTGATGGAAATTACGTAGAAAATAGAATTGAGCATACTAGATATTATTATCCTGATGTATCTATCTATATGACATTACATATAGGTCAAAATCTATACGGATGTATTTATATGGTAAAATGGTTTTTAAGCTCTATTGATCATATACAAAATATTACAAGAATATTTTTTGTAGTAAGAATAGTTAGCCAACATCCGCCTCATCATCTTGTAGGAGCTCATTATCTTACTACACCGCACGCTGAACAGTGGTTATATAATCAACAAATAGAAGTGTGTAATATAGTTACTAATGTGGGGTTAGGGATTGTTCCGTATTCAATAATGAATGGGATTGTAGTAAATGATTCAATAAACGCTTCTTTTAATCCTGTTAATGTTCCACCTGTTAATGTTCCATACGCTTTACCTAATATTAATAATGGATTAGTATTTATGGACACAACGACAAACCATATAGGTCCAGAAGTTAATGAATATAAAACATTTATTACACGTTATCGAAATAATAATTTTTTAGCTGATCCTTTTGTTCTTGATTTAGGTTCACAATTAGAAAAAACGGGTGTTTTTATTATATTGAATCAATTGAGACGCATATCAATAGCTTTATATAAATATTTATTTCTAGATATGGTAGGAGGTGTACACCGTATAAATTCTCCTCATCCATATACTCTATTAAATTTCATAATAGCATTTTTATTACGTTATAAACAAAAAGGAGATGAAGCTCATGCTACTGATGGTATTCAGTTAGAGGCAACTTTTCCCATTTATAAATCAATTGTTTGTACGAATGATGGATATCTTGAAAAATTATTATTAAATATGAATACAAGTTATGTAATAAGTAGTAACAATCAAAGGACATTTTATTTTGCGCCAAAAGAGCTCCCAGCCCCCGCCCCCGTCCCCGTCCCCGTCCCCGTCCCCGTCCCCGGCCCCGGCACTAAACGCGCCTGTGATGATGGACCTGGCCCCGGCACTAAACACGCACGCACATTTTTTGATAGTGTAGCTAGTATAGTTCGTGATGCTTTTACAGGATTTAAACGTCGATTTTTCGAAACTACTATGAGTAGTTCGATGTGTACTTCGATGTTTAAAATTACGAAACATGACCTTAAAAACGCATTTACACAGGATTATTCTCTCGAAAAAATACAAAAACAAATAACTGAAAAAATACTTTCAAAAAAAGAAGTAACCTTAGTTGAGATGTTTGACTATAAGTATCATCAAGTTACTACAAGAATAGAACCTAGAACCACATTTACATTCCGTGATGTTATTATAGAAAGTGTTATAGCATTGGGTAATATTAACGAATCATTTACTCCAGAAGATGTCCCTATAATACCTATATCTGCTGCTGATATAAAAGAGGTATTATTAAAATTACCCAATTCTACAGAAGAAAATATTAGTGATGAAATGTTTTCAGAAGAACTAAAACAACTAATGCAACAAGATATTCAACCATATGATTATCAAAAAATGATACAATTATTAAGTGAACTTTGCGATATTTATTATAGTGAAAATGACCCGGAAGACTATACTGATTTTGATGTTAATTTGTCTATTATACAACATTGGGTAGAAACTATAAGTATTTATAGAGAATTATCAGAACAAGAAAATCTTATAAAATTTTTAATTCTTCGTTCAAAATGGGTTTTATCATCTAATAGAACATCAGATTATGATGGTAAAGAAACACCTAGTGAAGTAGAATTAAAAAACGTTGTATATTCATATTTAAGTGAATTATTGAAAAAAAATAATTCTACAATACCACCTAAAAGAAGTGTTACAATGTCGCGTGTTAGGTCATTATTTCGCCCACAGACAAAAAAATCACCACCAATTGAATCTCAAGGAGGTAGAAGAAGAATTCAAACTAAAAGAAGAGTTAAAATTTATTCTAGAAAATCAAATCGTAAAAATAAAACCCTTCATAATTAACTTTCCTAATGATACTTACAATATCACTTTTTTCATGTACAAGAATGTACATGAAAAAATTATGGTAAGGAAATGTGTTGTAATTTCAGGGGTTCCATTCGAAAAGAGTTATATCAACGGTTGGTCCCATGGAATCGGGTTCGCTTTTATTTTTATCCAATCATCTGGGATAAGGTCATGTAGGTTTGGTGTATGTTCGAAATATTCACCGAACCATACAGAAGGATAACAAACTACTTTCTCGGGGTTCTCGTTAAGATACGCCCCCCACCAACTGAACGTGCTATTTGGTATTATATTATGGTCGGCCAGTGATAATATAAGCACTTGTTCATAATCCGGAATAGAATCGGGGACTTTGATGTATTCGATTTCAGGGTATTTTTTTTGTAAGAGTTCTATTTTGGATGTCACGTAGGAATTATCTTCTGCTTCGCAAACATAGATGACCCTGTATATATTATTGGATGTATTGACGATGTGTTCGAGCGCGTTTTCGAAATATTCATAGTTCATAATGGGGTGATAATACCGTTTTGCTTTATAATCGCCTAAGCGGAAATGGATAGCAACCGTTTGTTTTACTGATTCGGGGAATAACTCGGGATATTTGTTTTTGACAGCCTCCTTTTTTTCTTTTAGATGGATTCTTTCATAAATCGACGATTGGAATTCTTGAAAATATTTATAACTCTGGTAGAATCCTAATAAATGGACTGATTGATTGAAAACCGGAATAGGAGTAAATGTGAAATCGGGGTCTTGATATTTTGTCAATTGATTGAGGTCGTTTTCAGTTATTTTGTTATGAATTGTGGTATATTCCAAGATGTCCTGAAAAAATGTATCCCAATAAGAATGCCGGTGGCCTAAATCGTTATTATAAGGATAAATAACGGGGATATTATGTTGGATACTATAAGCCATTGCGGCGAAAATTTGGAACAATTGGTTTCCGAAACCACCGATAATATTTATGGATATCGTCATATTGTATTTATTTTTCGAATAATTTTTATATGGTTTCTTGAATTTTGTCAAAAAGAAATCATATGAATGATATATCTTCGTTCTCGGTTGGCTCATCTGTTGGTTCGATTGAATCCCTCGGTTTTATATTAAAACATTTAAATGTATGGTCGTTACAATCGACTGTATATTCTAAATCATAAATATAAATATAGATATGGAATATAACATACGCCGTCAAATAAAACAAAAAAATATACCAGAGGGTTGTCCAGAAGGTTATCTCTGTGGGAAAAATATAGGTCAATTTCATATATCTTTTACGGACAAAAGATATATGATTAATATCCGAAATGTCTATATATATGGAAATAAATGATATTCGAGAACCCGGACAATTCAAAGGCGAATCGTTTTCTAAATACAAAAAGACGGAAGTCAGGAATCAATTAATACAGAATATCATAAAGGGAAAAATAGAACCGGCGTGTTATTGGGCGGCCGAACTTATTTGTGCAGGACACTTTATGGACCTCTGGGAATCCATTCTTCATTACGCCGGGAAACACATTCATCTGGGGAATCCTAAAATAATTCCTTATTTAGAAATGCGTTTTGAAGTATTTAGAAATATTATTCATCAAGGTCATCATTTAAATGAACTCCAGCTTCGTAACAACACGACAATTCGCCGACTCTTTGCCGAGGTCATCGCAACATTGACGTATTCCAACAGAAAACACAGTTTCGAAGCCATCAAAATAAACCGGGTTGAAGAATTCGATATGACCCAGATGACTGAGAGGCTGAAAGCGGATTCGATGACATATGCTGAGGCGATTTTTAAGAAAGAAGACCCGAAAGAGTTATTCATAGCCATCAACGAATTTTGTTTTCATTTGTCAAGAAGGAATACTGTGAATGCATGTTATTGGGTGGAATGGGTGGTCGAATTCGACTTGATTTGTAGGAAGCGGAAAGAATCGTGTCTTTGTGAAAAACGGCTTACGACTCCTGTAGAAAACAAATACAAGCGAGATATCATTTGGCTAATATGGGATTCTCTTTTTGAAAAATGCGAGAACCTAGGGGATGCTTTTATTACGAAACTGATGAATTCGCTTTTTACACTTTTTTGTATTAAATATACTACTGGTGCCTGTAAGAAACGGCGTTATTTACTTTACTTTGCGGTGGCTTTGTTGACAGAGCCTGTCCCAACGAATATCGAGTTGATCACGAAGAAAGAATTGATAATGAATACGGTGGAGAAAATCGGGGAAATCTATAAACAGATAAAGAAGAATGAACATAGTCCAGGAACAGATTATTTGTTTAACAATTTAGAGAAGGCGACCAATTTCGAGAAATCGATAAGAAAACTTGAGATGATGGAGTCCATGGATTTTGTCCCGAAGGTCAATGATACTTAGTCGGTTGTTTATTATAAGAGAATGAATAGATAGATGTAAAAATATCTATCTATTATATAAATTAAATGACCACACCAGAAATAATAGGCGAGGGAGGTTTCGGATGCGTTTTTAAACCGAGCCTTCCGTGTTCCGACAAAAAGATATCTTATAAAAATAAAATATCAAAGTGGATGTTGTCGAAAAATGCCGTAGAAGAACTTCAAGAATATGCCATTATAGCAAAGGCTGACCCTAAGGCAGATTTTTATACAGGAAAACCTACTAAATGTACACTGAAACGAACACCTGAGCTGGCTAAAGCCGTCGAAAGGTGCGAACTATTAAAAACTAAGATGAAAAATAAAACGGCAAAGGATATTGCTACGGAAACCGCGCTTTTGATTATAACCGACGGCGGAGATGATTTGGAGAAATGGGTCAAGAAGATTACTCGGTTGGATGGTTCTGTTGCCCGGGGTCAAATCATGGATTTTTGGAAAGAGTCTCGGCGTTTATTCTTAGGTATCCAGACTTTTTTAAAAAACGAATTGGTTCACCACGATTTGAAACCGCAGAATATAGTCTACAAGACAGATACTAAGAGGGTGAATTATATCGATTTTGGTTTAATGCGTTCTACGAAAACAGAATCAGTTAAATGCAGCATCAAGAATGCCTGTCGTAGTAAATCGCATTGGAATTATCCTACAGATATTTTGTTTATGAACCGTTCTACATATGAGAACTTGGCGAAAAAATCTGTGGCCGAACGCGCGACTTTAATGAAGGGATATTTGACGGCACTGAAAAAGAAATCGGCAACAGAATTCGTGAAAGCCTTTTATGAGGTTTTTAATTATATTATTAGAAATGTTGATGGAGATATGAAGGCGGATTTTTATAAAAGATATTGGAAGGGATTTGAAGATTTATTCATGACAATTCGTGTAGAAAATTACGCAGAGTTTTTAAATAAGTCATTGAGAACATTCGATGTTTATGGTTTGGGATTATCTTTTTTGTACGTATTGAATAGGGTCAAGAAGTTCATGGATGCCAAGGTCGTTGCACAAGTATATGAAGTATGTTTTAATATGATGACACCGAATGTTTTTGCTAGGTATACTGTGGAGAGGGCATTGTTGGAATACGATAAGATTTTTTCATAGGGTGTCCTGAAGATATAATATATAATTGGTGTTTGATTATATATTAATTTTGTTGTAATATTTTATTTCTTTTTGGCTTTTGCTGATTTTCGAATATTTGATTTTTTAGGTTTTTCTTTTTTAGTTTTTTTATTCGCTGTTATTGTGCTCGATTTTAAACAACCATTATGTTCTTCAGCTATACTTTGATTATTTTGAGGAAATGTCCTACTTCTTACATATTCATAATCAATACCGAATTCTTTACATAATGCTTCATCCGAAATAGTCCCGTGATAATCTCTTATATCTGGAATAAACTTAAAATCTATTAGACTGTGACTATGTTTAGTTGCTTCTAAAATAATTTTAAGAATATTTGTATCTAAAAATTTAGATATTTTCTTTAAATTTTCAATTGTATCAAAAATATACATAGGCACATTACCAAAAACCCCATATTCTCCATCATAATCATCATAATGATAAATATGTCTCGAACCAGCCAATATAATTTTAGGTTGTCCCAAATATTTAAATTTTTCAGATGTTTTACAAATAGTTATACCATCTTCCGTATGCGTTGATATATTTTTATATATACCATTTGGCTTATCGCTATTAAATTTTCCTTCTGCTTTTAGATATTTATTTCCATTACTATCCTTAACTTCACCAATAGGTTTGAATCTATTATAAATATTCATCAATATATTATTCATTGCCCGATAAATTGTAAATCTTGTTTCATGATATATGCGTCTTGATAACGTAAATAATCGATTTTCAGTATCTAAAATAATAATTTTATCATGAGGTGTTTTTAGTAAGTTTTGTAATACATAATATGTTGTTCCTACATTTCCCCCTCCTGAAAATAATTTATTGTTTTGTTTGTCAGTATATATACGTATAAATTGAATACTATATGCCATCATACGATGATTTTTTGGGTCATTCTTTTGTAACCATGAATATGGATGGATAAAACACAAATATCCTCCTTTTTTTAACAATTGTATAGCTCCTGGAAATTTTTGTTTGGTTTGAAATATAAAATCGCCCCATATAGACGCGTGACTGTCTGTTCCAGATGATTTTACTCCTCCAGAATTATAAGGAGGATTTCCGATTACAACATCAAATTCATCTGTTCCAAGCATTTTAATTATACCATCTCTTGTAATTTCTAAGGTGTTAGCACAAAAAATGTTTGATTTAACTCCAGGAACAATTAAATCGAATATTTTTCTAGCAGTATTCGTATTTCCTTTATTTAATTCAATCATATATAACATATTTTCAATAATATGTTTTCTACGTTTATCTGTATTTTTTTCACCTTTAAATGATTTATCTTTTGAGTGTTTATTTAATTGATAATCAATCATATAAAACGCTACAACGGGAAAATTACCAATACCATTTGCAGGGTCCAACCATTTTGTAGTCGGGTCTCTAAAAACATCTAATGGAATACCTCCAACTCTATCATGTTCATCATCATCATCCGCGATAATATTTCCATCTTTGTCAATTCCCCATATAAGTTTATAATACAACGGTGAATCAATTGACGGCATATTATCTTCAAATTCTTTTAATGCCGATAAACGCAATCCAAATAACATTTCACTGACAAGATTTAATGGCGTAAAAACTTCTCCTCTTAATTGTTTTGCTTTTTCATCTGGAATTAACCTTTTCTCAATTATTTCTAAAACATTAGTATGTTTTGTTCGAATCATATTTATATATGTTTATATTTTTTTTAGTTTTTCTTCCACCTGTTTTTTTAGATGTTTTAATCTCTTTCAAAAGAATTTCAATATATATATTCCATTCTGTCATAAATGATTGATTTTCAAATATTTTTTCTGCAATATCTATAATTTTATGATGTTTTTCTTTGTCATAAATATTTACTTTTTTACTATTAATTTTACGGGATACATACGCATAACTACTTATTTCACAAAAAATAGTTTCATATAAATTGTCGTGTGCTTTTTTACATTCTTCAAAACTACTACAATTACAGTCGTCTATATTAATTTCATGATTTGTTTCTTCGACAAGTTTTTTATCATTTTTATATTTTTCCAATAATGAAACTAAATTTAAACTATGTGACCAAGATTCAGCTGATTTAAGAACTAACGCATTTACAAATGTCTTAATAATATTTCTTAATGTTTTAATACTTTTTTCAATATCTTCGTGAGATGGCTCATATACCGGAGGATTCATACTTGAGTTTGAAGCCTCATCATCAATAGAAGATAGTTCATCATTTTCCGCTTTATCATTGTCCGCTTTCTCTAATCTAGCACCGTCAGGTATTTCAGTACCTCGGATAGCTTCTAGTCTATCAGGTTTTTTTCTTGAGGGGTTTGATGAACCAGATAATGCTAATATTATTTCAGTATATAAATTTTCATCCATTTCACGAATATTACTAAGTTGCAATTCCTCTAATTTTTTGAAATTTTTATCAAAATCACTAAAAATATCAGAAGAAACATCATCTAATACACGCTCTTTAATTTCTTTCATAAATGAATTAAAATCCATTTCAGGATGTTCTTCTATAAACATATCTTGACCCCAATTACATAATTCCCATACACGTTGTAAACGTTCATCCACTGTAACACTGCTTCGATTTGTTATACGCGTTCTATCCTTTTCTAAATCATACTCAAATAATGCTTTTATAACCCGTTTAAGATTTAAATCTACAATAAAACCATCTTTTTTTAATGGTGGGTCATCAGTTAATGCTCTATACATTTTTTGAATAATATCATCAGCATCAGTATTTGTACTCATTAAGACAACGACATCTACACATTTTAATGATATACCCATTTTGGCTACATCTCCGGATAATATTACTAATCCTTTACCATGTTTCAATGCTTCCTTTTCAACATTAATAATAATATCTTTTAGATCGCCTGAAAAATCTTCTCTATGACATATTCCATTAGCAACAGCTCTTTGAATTGTAATTCCTGGTATTTTTTTATATCGAGGATTATTGTAAGGACTTAACGTTAAAAATACAAAATTATCTTTCCAATATTTATTTTCCAACATAAATGATGCCCATACTCGACATAATTCGCCGATACCAGAACTACCTTCAAAATTAAAAGGTAAAAACATTAATATAGAAAAAGGTTTTCCAATAATAGGTCTAGAACCGTTTTGTTGTGCTATTGTAAATATTTGGTTTAATGCTCTGTATCTACGTTCTTTATTATGTAAAAAAGGTATATCGGTCTCATCTGGATTTGTAAAATCTATATCTGGTGTAAGAAATTGACGTAATCTAAGCGCATGTTCTCTATTTCTTACCATAGACCCCCATTCTAAATATCTACTATTATCCAATAATAATTCAGTATTAATATTTAATTCAAATGCGGTTGTATAATTATATCCTTCTGCTGTTTTTTTTAAATGAGCAATTGTATCTGGTGAAAATGTTAAAGAAATAAAATTAGGTGTTGGAAATTGAATATATGGTCTAGCAATAGATTCTAATGATTCTCCATAACGGATTCTGTCTATTAATAATTGTTTACCAAATTTAGGATATCGTTCTAAAACATCTGGCATTTTCTTAATAAATCCGTCAAATTTAGTTATTGGCAAACTTTTCATATCTTTTATATCTTGTAAATCCCATACAAACAAATCTTTATTTGTATCCAAAATAGTAGATGGTTTTTTATAGGTTGCGGTCATTAATACAACTGGAATATTAAATCTCTCAAACGCTTTTTGAAAATGATTTCTTACTGTTTTAGATGTAATTCCTATATGGGCTTCATCAAAAAATATAATGTCTATTTCTGGTATTAATCCAAGTTTTTCTTTTAAGTTAGAAAACAAATCTTTTGTAATTTCTGTAATATCCTCTTCGGTTGATTCCTCATAAAGCGCTTCATTTGGTCTAGAAACAGAACCTAATTGCCGACTTATAAAATAAAAATTATTTGGCTTTTCACTAACTAGATCATCATAATCGACAACATCAACAAAATTAAAATCATTGAATTCAGTAAATTTTTCAATTAAATCTGATTTAAATTGACCGCGAGTTTCATTTACAGCTGATGTCATAAAGAGAACATTATATCTACCTTCTGGTTTATATCTTGCTTTATGTTCATTTATTATACCACCTGCTATAAAAGATTTACCACCTCTGGGTAATACTCCTATACATAAAAAGTGAGGTGTTATTCTTCTAAAACTATTTACTTCATCTATTCTATCTATAACAGATTTAACTACCAATTCTTGGTGAAAATATAATTGCAATGGTTGTTTGTAAATAGTATCTTTTGGAAATAATTTATATACTTCTTGTTTAATCAAACCTTCTGTAATACATATATCAAGATGTTGTATCCTCCTAAAAAATGATATTCTAAATTGATTTAAAGCTTCAATCGCTTCATCATAACCAATTACATAATCTATACTATGTTTTAAAAAATCCATTTTCATATTTGACAATTTATCTAAAAATTGTTTTTTATTCCTAACACATACTATTATATGTTTATTAAGATGAGGTAATACTTTCAATTGTTGGTCTAATAATGGTATATCATAAGAATCCTTAACATCTTTCTCTTTATTGTACCCTTTTACACTAATAAAATAAAAAGGATTTGTAGATTTAACCGAATCAGTCGGTATTTCACCACACGCATAACTATTATTAATTTTTGTATTATCAAATAATTCGTTATCCGAAACTTCAAACGATATATCAGATATTCCGTGTTCGCCTCCTCCCGAATTTTTTATAGTTTTTTCATAAAGATAATTATTTTTTTTTTCTAATTTTTTATATGACTTATCAAAATCGTAAAATCGAATAAATTTATTTTTAAATTTAGATAATGCCCCTATTGCTATTGCTAGTTGGAAGATTGACTCGAAATAATCACCTCCTCTTAAAAATCCACTTCCTTTTAATGATGTTGGTATATTTATTAGTGTATCTATTTTAGATTTCCATTCTGGTGATGTATCTAATACTCTTTCAATTAGTAAATCAATTAATTTTTTATTTGGTCCTAATGTTATACCATCAATTTGTTTTTTTATTTGAAAATCTTCCAAGTCTTTTTTTTCTTTAGAAAGTCGTTCGCATTCTTGTCTACATTTATCAACTTGTTCAGATAAATGTCGCAAACGTTCTTCATGTAAATCTTCATCTTCAGGAATTGACACTTCTACTACTTCAAGCATACCTGTACTACACAATGAGTTATCTTCAGATGATATCCCAACCGAATTTTTAGAACTTAATTGAAACCTATCTCCTCTTTCATGAAAATTATCATCATCAGAAACACTCGATATTTGACTATTATCTACTGTTCGCAATGATGGTTCTTTTACCGATGGTTCTTTTACTGATGGTTCTCTTGATACCGCTTTTAATTCTTCAAGAATAACCCTTAGTTGAGTTTTATTTATATCAAGGCTTTTAGAATCTGATTTACGTACACTATTAATTGATTGCCTTTTTTTTATTGATGCAGCTCTTACATTAGGGTTTTTTATAGATTTTCTAGTTGACATTATATAGAATATAATGACAAATATTTACATGTCATACAGATGTAATATTTTATATATATCCGGTTAATAAGAATATATTACAAGAACCAATAATCCTAAAGGTAAAATAGTACGAATGTCAGATATTTGTCAAGAAGGATTGATAATTATATACTATAATTCTATAAGATGTTTACAGAATTATATTTGAGGTCGACTGACCCGGAAATCTCTTTGAATCAGTTATTGAAAGAGAACATTGGGTCTATCATAATTTCCGTTATTTTCCATACAATCGTTTATTTAGGATTTGCCAATTTGGTTTCTTTCGTGTTTCTTAATAAGGGGTTGTCCTATAAAATAAATATTCGATTGACCGTCGTTTTATTGCTCATTATGTTTTTTGGATATATTGGAAGATATTACCATGTTCGGGATGTATACGGGGCGTATAATTCGGATATAGGGTTGACCCGAGAGCATTTAGATAAATTGTATATTGGGTGGATTTTTATTGCGTAGGTGTCATGAAGGAAATATTAATCAAATATCCTTCTTGACAAATATTTTTATGAGATATTATTGATATGTCATAAAAATTGATTATCCTTACAAAAGGGTTCTTACAAAAGGGAGGGGTACCTGTAGGGGAAGCATAGTAGGGGGCTAGCGAAGCGGAAGCCGTAGGTAGAGCGCAGCGGCCCCCCTACTTAAAACGCACTACCGAAAGACCCACCTAACACGGAATTAGCCGCCATGGGTCCCATATACATATCATCCGGCATACCCGAACCGCGAATCATAGTATCATATGATGGCTTAGCCGCCTGGGTTCCTGCCATAGGTGCAGGAGGGAATGTTCCTTGTTGGATTCCAGTATTATCTAAATAATCCGCCTGGCTCGGCGAGTGATTAGATTGCTGAGAAGAAACACGGACACCATTAGCCGCCTTCTTATCATTTGTATTGGATGTAGAACCATTCCAGAGCTCATTCAAGCGGTCGACTAAAATATTGACTTTAAGACCCAACTTCGTTTGGATACTAAGAACAATTATCAAAAAGGCTAAAACCACGTTTGTTAGTGTCAAATGCTCGTACTTGAAACCACTGTAAGTAGGGAAATAAGTAATAACACGGTGAATAATAATGATACCGCAGAACATGACAACCAACTGAATGAATATTTCGACTAAAAGTTCTAAAGTCGATTTATCGGGGTCAGCCTCCGGAATAAATCGCTGGATAGACTTGTTTAAAATGACAACAGGAACAACGGCCATCAATGAATATTGTGTAACATTAAAGAACTCGGCCTTTCCTTCTTCAGATGAAGAGAACACATGTCCCAAAAATGTCTTTTTAGGCCCCTCTGTAGTTTCTTGTAAAATATCCATTCTATATATTCTTTAATAAGAAAATATATAGGTTCCTGGAGGTTGTCATGAAGATATAATATTCAGTAGTTGTATTAGGGGGTCTTAATCAAATCCAATATATGAGGATAAATCTGAGAAATCGCTGCGGCACACGCTAAAGCCACATTACGATGTTCCTTCTGGGTTTCCACGCCTGACCTCAATTGGATATAATGAATCCACGACCTCAGAGTTCCATTCATATACATCCTAGAAACCGTCATTCCCTCTGGGAGAACCGCTCTCGCTTGTTCCTTCGCAATCCCTTGTTCCAAAGCCCAGTTATAAACCTCTTGCGAGTGCTTTGCGGCCTCTCTCTGCTTTTCTTCCCACGCTTTTTCTAAAACGGTGTCTGTAGAAATAATGCTATTCTGGCGATTCTTAGTGTCTTGTAATCTAGCTTCCTTCGTGACAAACCCTAAATCCGCGACAGCATATCTTTGTGAAAACTCCTGAAAAGAAAATGAACGGTGCCTCAAGATTTGCCTGGCTATATCCCTAGTGGTCTCTATTTCCAAACAAATTGAAACCATCTCGAATGGCGACCAATGATTATGTTTAATCAAATAATTCAAGAGTTTTTCATTCGTCTCCGTATTACTTTGATTGGAAGGATTACTTACCCGGGCGCAATACGCAATAGAATCTTGAATCGATGTTCGTGGAGTTGTAGTAGGAGGCTGAGAATAACTGATGAGAACTACCGACATTTTAATTCATTGTAAATTAATCTTTATATAAATTGGTTTGAATTAATATATTAAAACTACTATAAATAGTATAAACATTTTAAATATTATTTATAAATGTTTAATGTCATTATTAAAGATATAATAACGACTCATAAAGAAATACTCGATGAAAATAAAAAAATAATAGGTAAATATTATACGATTATAAAAACATACCCAGACGAACGGTATAATCAGTTGATTAAAGCTAGACTAAAAGATAAAAAATATAATGTTCAAACCTCTAGATATAACCAAAAAATAAATTACTATATATTCGATGACCATATATATTATTATAAAGATGGAAAAAAAAATACCGGAATTATTAGCACCGTTCAATGAACCATTTCCATGTTATGTTCCAGAAATTAGATGGTCTGGACTGATTTCAACAAAATTTTATGAAATAATAAAAATTAGTGATAAAATGAAACAAGAGATTATTTTATCTATAATAAAAAACGAATTTAATAGAAAAACTGGTATACCCGAAGATATATTTAAATATGTTATAAAGATGTTTTTATTATAAATTTATATTTATATAAATGAAGATAATTCTAGAATTTCCTGATAAATTAATATAAAAAATAGTAAAGAAAGGCGGTAAACTTCTTGAAAATATTTACAATTATGTTATGAGTTATGTGACCCAATATTATTAATTTCATCTCCATTCGTGTAGTGATACAATAAAATATTATTGATAATTTAATAATATTTTCAAAAGTTGTCGTCAAGAAAGAGTAAATACCAAGAAGAGGTTGTTTTGTAGATTTTTTAAATTAGATTATCATTATCATTGTATGAAAAACTATATAAAATACAATTGTACATTTCAAATTTAATATAATAAAAATCTAATTTTATAAATTGTTGTTCGGTCATATCTATATTTAATTCATAACTTGAACCATCATATTTTATAGAATTATATATTACTTCATTATTACTATTAATTAATAAAATATTAAAATATCCTTCATTAAAAGTTTCATAATTAACTATAATTTTATTAGTTAATTTAATTAATTCTGTTTCAATATATCCATGTTCATTACAAATTATTTTATTTATTCGGTTTTTTTCAAAAGAATGACATGATATATATGAATTTTTTTCTAATATATTATGTGTATAAATATACATTTTTGTATTATCTAATGATGGAACTATTGAATTTACATTATTTTTAGATATTATTAAAGATTCATCAATATCGACATTTGTATTATTATTATCAAACAATTCCCGTGTTAATATATCAAAATTTACACCATCTTCAGAAATCATCAATGTTGAATTATTTTTTTCATCATAAGATAAACCCATTATGGTTGGAATAGCTAAAAAATAATTACTATTTTCATATTTAAATATTCCAGGTGTATATAATACTAAATTATTATTATTATTAATAATATTTATATTTTGACTACATGTAAATTCATTAAAATCTGTCGTTTTTGTAAATTGAACAAATCTATTCGTATGTTTATTATCTCTAAAATATATATAATAATAATTATCTTTATCATTATAATCAATACAATTATGCGAATCAAAATGATTATGATGAGACCATCCAGGCAATATATTATTTTCGTCTAATATTTTTTTAATGTAAATCCAATTAATACCATCTTTTGATTCAAATAAATGTAAACCATTATTAAATATATTAGTCCCTGATATTCCTAAATATTTATTATTTTTTGTATCATAATATGGATAAAAATTATGACAAAATAAATCTTTTTTAATAATATTATTTTCAAAAAAATTATTATAATTATTTTTTTCAAAATTTAAACCATCTTTACTTGTTGCTAAACATAACCATTCATAATCAGCTAATGTTTCTGTGGTATAGTATGTTTTATTTATAGGGTCAGCATAATAATTAAAGGAGCATCCTCTATAATATAATTTATATTCATTATTAATATGTAATATTGTAAAATATCCATTTGTTTTTTCGTAATCTTGGTCTAAATTTAATACAATTTTTTCAAATTTTGGTTTATTTAATTCAATAATAATATTTTCTGATTTATTTTTTATAATATTTTTATATAAAAATGGTTCTACTTTCATTTTTAATATAATTATATTATATTAACTCTTTCTGGACGAAACCCCTGAAATTAGAAAAAATTTGTGTTAATTTTAAGAGTTCCATCAGGAAATAATTAATCACCATTCTTTTTATTAATACAAAAAATATTATTGATAATTTAATAATGTTTTGAAAAAGTTTTTTGCGAGAAAAGAGTTAATATAATAATTATTCTTTTCCTAAATATTTCAAAATATCATTATAATCAAAATTATAATTATTAAAGTTTTTTGCGATTTCAATTGATTTTAAATAATCTTCTTCTGTATCTATAGAAAGTTTAATATAATTCATTTTTTCAATATTTATATTTTCAGGTTTATAAGTATAAACACCTTTTTTAATAATGTAATTATATTTTTCTGTCAAATTTAACATCCCTGTTGCGTGTTCTCTAAATAATAGGTCTTTTTCATTCTCCCATAAGTATTTTAGAGAATTAAATCTTATAATTTCTATACCAGAACCTTCTGGCGTAATACCATATTTACTATGATTTATTATATAATCATAATCATTAAATTCAAAATAATTTATCATATCATTTATCATATTTGTATCTACAAATGGACAATCTGATGTAATTCTTATAATATTTATATTCTTATCATTAAAAGAATTATTTATACATAATTGATAATATCCATCAAGTAAATCATTTTCAGACCCACGAAAATATGGTATATCATTTTTAATAAATAAATCTTCTAATAAATTATTTTCTTCATTTATAGATGTAGCAATAAATACTTTATCTGCGTTACTTTTTAAAGACCTCTCATAACACCATAAAATAATTTCTTTATTTAATATTTTCTTTAAAACTTTTCCAGGTAATCTGGTTGATCCCATTCTTGCTTGAATAATAATAATAAACATATATTTTATTAAATTATTATATTAATTCTTTCCGAACGAACACTTTTCAAAATATTATTAAATTATCAATAATATTTTATTGTATGAATACAAGAATGGTGATTAATTCTTTTCGGACGGAACACCTAAAATTGAAAAAATGTGTCTTAATCTCAAAGGTGAGTCTAGAAACAGTTAAATTACCATTTTAAAAAATTTTCAATTAATTTAATTCCATTTTTACCAGATTTTTCAGGATGAAATTGTACGGCTAGTATATTATCTTTTTTAATAATTGATATGAATTCTTTATCTCCATATTTAGTTTTTCCCACAATAATATTTTTTTCATTAAAATTTTCAGTACAAATTACATTATAAGAATGTACAAAATAAAAATCTGAATTTGAATCTATATTATTAAATAAATTATTATTATTTTCATATAATATATTAATAGAATTCCATCCAATATGAGGTAAAATATTATTTGTTTTCAATTTTTCAGTTTTAGTATTTTTAAAAATATTTAACCCAGCTGTCAGTCCGGATTCTTCTCCATAACTTGATAATATTTGCATTCCAATACAAATACCAAGTATTTTTTTATTTGAATTAATATGTTTATTTATTACGTTATCTATATTATTATTTTTTATATATTCCATACATTCTTTATAATTACCTATACCTGGAATAATTAATTTTATAATTTCTTCGTCATAATCATTTATTGTATTAATTATTTTATAATTATAATTTAATTTATTTAAAATTTTTATAAAGCAATTTATATTATTTGTTTGCATATTAATAACACCAATCATA
>Ga0114978_10001355_pt1 | contig 20650 bp, 21 predicted proteins | sample S_140212_EF_Meta_FD_87027 | JGI IMG/M metagenome (GOLD analysis project Ga0114978, IMG submission 87027) | Freshwater microbial communities from Lake Simoncouche, Canada to study carbon cycling - S_140212_EF_MetaG | ecosystem: Environmental > Aquatic > Freshwater > Lake | place: Lake...
AGTGAATCCGGTTGACCCCGTTTGACCTGTGAATCCAGTTGACCCTGTTTGTCCAGTGAAACCAGTTGATCCTGTTTGACCAGTGAATCCGGTTGACCCCGTTTGACCAGTGAAACCTGTTGACCCTGTTTGACCGGTGAACCCAGTGGCACCAGTTTGTCCTGTGGACCCAGTGGAACCAGTTTGTCCAGTGAACCCAGTTGACCCTGTTTGACCGGTGAACCCAGTGGCACCCGTTTGCCCAGTGAAACCTGTAGCACCCGTTTGACCTGTGAACCCAGTTGCACCGGTTCGTCCAGTGTATCCTGTCGAACCAGTTTGCCCTGTGAATCCTGTCGAACCAGTTTCGCCAGTATATCCTGTAGCCCCAGTTTCGCCGGTGTATCCCGTAGCCCCAGTTTCGCCAGTGTATCCTGTCGAACCAGTTTGACCAGTGAACCCAGTTGCACCGGTTCGTCCAGTGAACCCTGTGGAACCAGTTTGCCCAGTGAACCCTGTGGAACCAGTTTGCCCAGTGTATCCAGTCGATCCAGTTTGACCCGTGTATCCGGTGGCACCGGTTCGCCCAGTGTATCCGGTTGATCCAGTCTCGCCAGTATAACCAGTAGCTCCCGTTTCACCCGTGTATCCTGTAGATCCTGTTTCGCCAGTGTACCCAGTCGCACCGGTCTCGCCGGTGTATCCTGTGGCCCCCGTTCGCCCAGTGTACCCCGTAGAACCAGTACGCCCTGTGTATCCAGTCGCACCCGTCTCACCGGTATATCCAGTCGCACCCGTCTCGCCAGTGTATCCAGTCGCACCCGTCTCGCCAGTGTATCCAGTTGATCCTGTCTCGCCTGTGTATCCTGTAGCACCGGTGTCGCCGGTGTAAGCGGCGCCTCCTTGCCCCGGATCACCCTTATCTCCTTTTTGCCCAGTGTATCCAGTGGCACCCGTCTTACCAGTGTATCCAGTGGCACCCGTCTCACCGGTGTATCCAGTGGCACCCGTCTCACCAGTGTAACCAGTTGCGCCCGTCTCGCCGGTGTATCCAGTGGCACCCGTCTCACCAGTGTATCCTGTTGCGCCCGTCTCGCCAGTGTACCCAGTCGCACCCGTCTTGCCGGTGTATCCCGTAGCTCCTGTTTCTCCGGTGTATCCAGTGGCGCCCGTCTCGCCAGTATATCCTGTTGCGCCCGTCTCGCCGGTGTATCCAGTGGCACCTGTTCGCCCCGTGTAACCGGTCGATCCCGTTTGGCCAGTGTATCCAGTGGAGCCCGTCTCGCCTGTGTATCCTGTCGCACCAGTTCGCCCGGTGTATCCTGTAGACCCGGTTTGCCCAGTGAACCCAGTTGATCCCGTTTGACCTGTGTATCCGGTTGATCCAGTCTCGCCTGTGTACCCGGTGGCACCTGTTTCTCCAGTATAACCTGTTGCTCCCGTTCGACCCGTGTATCCGGTTGATCCAGTCTCGCCTGTGTATCCAGTTGCGCCTGTGCGACCAGTGTAACCTGTTGAGCCGGTTTGACCTGTATAACCGGTTGATCCAGTTTGACCTGTGTATCCAGTGGCCCCGGTTCGCCCAGTATATCCAGTGGACCCTGTTTCTCCAGTGTAACCCGTCGATCCCGTTCGTCCTGTGAAACCGGTTGATCCAGTTTGGCCCGTGTAGCCGGTTGATCCCGTAACACCAGTGTATCCAGTGGATCCAGTTTGGCCCGTGAAACCAGTTGACCCTGTAACACCGGTGTAACCGGTCGCACCAGTTCGCCCGGTATATCCGGTTGAACCCGTTTGTCCCGTGTAGCCGGTTGATCCCGTTTGACCAGTGTACCCAGTGGCCCCCGTTCGCCCTGTGTATCCTGTCGAACCCGTTTCTCCAGTGTAACCGGTGGAACCCGTTCGCCCGGTATATCCAGTTGAACCCGTCTGGCCTGTGTATCCTGTAGACCCTGTAACACCGGTGTATCCAGTGGAACCCGTTTGCCCAGTATATCCTGTAGAACCTGTTTGCCCAGTATATCCTGTGGAGCCCGTTTGACCAGTGTAACCAGTCGCACCCGTTCGACCAGTGTATCCGGTGGCTCCAGTTTCTCCTGTGTAACCCGTGGCGCCAGTTCGCCCAGTGTAACCAGTTGCACCAGTTTGCCCAGTGTAACCCGTGGCACCCGTTTGCCCAGTGTATCCAGTCGCACCTGTTCGCCCAGTGTATCCGGTGGCGCCCGTCTCACCGGTATATCCAGTGGCGCCCGTCTCGCCAGTTGCACCCGTGATACCTGTGCAACCTGTTTCACCCGTGTATCCCGTGTATCCTGTTGATCCTGTGTATCCGGTGCCACCGCCACCGCCACCGCCACTTGCGGTATCTAAAAATGTTCCGTCAGGAAATGTTATTCCATTGCCAGCACCGGTGATATGGATACCATTTGTTGCTTCAATAATACTTGTAAAAACGATAGTAGTTTCTGTAAGTTGTGGTATTGGTGTATGGTTTCTAAATGTCATATATATATAAATTTAATATTTTTATCGGTAGATTCGTACCGATCCAATCATGGGGTTTGTCAAAGTTGCTACACTGTTGCATATTTAGTGAACACATTGGGCTCGATATTATTTTTTAATAAATGTAAAAAATAATGTGATTATTTAACTGCGTTTGCGTCTCGTGTTCGTGCGCCGTTTTTTCTGTCTAGGGTGTTTCTTGGTGCGGTTGACCTTGGCCTTCTTTCCACCCCTTGTTGCTCGACGCTTTCCGCTCAAGAGACGGCGGCGGGAACCGCCTGTTCCTTTTCCTGTTCCAAATTCGACCTTTTTACTCTTATCAAAAAATTTAAACCCGGATTGACTACTTCCTTTAACCCCTAATTCAGCACCGATATTTCGAGTAAACCACCCGATTGTTTTCATCCTTATCCGAATTAATTTAACCGCCTGATCAACTGTTATGGTTGTCGGCTGATCTTTTTTATCAAATATAAGAGGCAACTCTCTTTTATTGATAATATCATTCCACGCCTGTTTAAAATGATCCAGTTCGATTTGCTCAGCGTATTTATTTAAATTCTTAGTTTTGATCATCTCCCATGTGTTTATTTTCAAATTGTCCAACACTTTTTGGACTTTAAGTAGTTTCATATTTAATTTTTTGAGTTCGATTTGACCAGCATCGCGTTTCTCCGTCTCACCAACTTCGTTAATATGTTTTTTCGTTGCGATTAATAATCCTAAACCTGCTAACGATACCAACCCCCCGATTGTATTTCTGAATAAATTTTGAACCCACATCTCATTATCAAAATCAGCATTTGCCTCTTCATACAGACCTTCAAGACGCAATGCTTTTCTGGCATTTATGGCTTTTTCGGAGTTAACATGTTTATTGTCAAAATAATGAACAGCACCACTCTTGGATACTTCTTTGCTTGTTAAACCAGTTGTTTCAGAAAAATCCAATATATCTTTTTGTATACCAGCAGCAACATCAGAAACCTCCTTCCCGAACATTTCTGGAGACGCTTTTATTGCCTTACCGACAGTAGAATCGTCGTACACTCGTAAAAGTGGGGCAAGGCTTTTCTGAATATTACCTAACAAATCGTATGCACGAACTTGTCTGGCTTCGTCAGATTCTCTGCCAACTATGGCTGCATACTCGTTTAGTGCATTCATGTCGTTTCCAAATGCTTTTTTTATAAAACCCTCCTTCTCCTTGTACGCTTTTAAAGTGGGGTCCTTGGCAATCTCTTGAAGTTTTTTAAGAACTTCCAATTCGGGGCTACCTTCTCGGTGTTTCGCATCCCCCCAAAGGTAAGGTCGGTTTCGTTTCATACGCGGAAATCCTAGTTCTTCTCCAAGAGCCGCGGCAGGGGCGTTTGCTCTTAAATTACTAGAAGGATCATTTTTCGTAAAAAAAATTTCACTAATAGCTGCAGTATTATCTTTGTCTTTTGTAAATTGTTTCAACTCGGCTTGTTTTTTTCCTTCTTGCAATAACGAGGAACAAGTATCTGGATCAATTATCGAGATGCTCACTGCTTCTGGAGTTACCTTTGCAATACATGCTTGCACAGCATTGTCGTAGACTTGTTGGAGGTTTTCCCCAGGGATTCCATACTTAGTCATTGCCTCGTAGGTTACCTTCTGCAAATCGTTGCTGAATTTTTGAATTGTCACTCTTTCGGGTGGAGACCACCGTTGCGATATTTGACCAGGAATATTATACCACGACAAATCCGGGAGAGGTGCCAATGCGTCAAGCGATTTGGGGGTTACACCAAGACTTGATTGTTGAGGTAACAAACTAGCCGCATCTATAGTCGGCAACGACAACCCAGACGCACCTTCGGGCAATGGATAGTTTTTATATAAAGCATCTGTCGTGTTCATCGGTCCTATGTTAGCAACTTGGGCAGGACCTATGTTAGCAACTTGGGCGGGACCAATACCAACGCCATCAAAATCTGGAGATGGGCCGGATGCAGATGCTGCTGCACCAAGTCCTAATACCCCCATCAAGGTTTTTGCAATAGACACCCCACCAGTTTGGTCATCATCTGTACTCGCGTTCCGAGCTTCAGTTACTAATCCTTTTATGTAACTTGCAACTCCATCTGGTATTTCAGACATTTCTGTTCCAAAAGTGAGTTCTCCAGTTTCTTGATTGAATACAGTTTCCCTAAAACAAAGCGCGACAACATTTGTAGCTTCAATTGCTGCAGCGGAGATAGCGGCATTGGCAATACTAGGATTTACAAAAAACTCAATAATCCACTGAACCATCACTGTACCAGGCCATAAGTTGCTCAGTTGGGTATCTTTATTATCAAGACTTTGACCCGCGGTTTTTTCATCAGCAGTTGCCACGAAAAGAAACGATGAATTGTTTATTTTACCACATACAATTCGTAATGCCCCATCATACCCCGGATCTGTAATTGTGAATTTAGCTTCGCAATTTAGTGTCATATTATCAAGCTGGATGGTCGCATTGACTTCAACCAAATCATTTACCATAGTTTTTAACAGGTTTCGGTCAAATAACATATCCGTGGTGAAGTCAAGTTGAGGAAACCTCGGTTCATCTTTTGGAGGTGAATAAAGCGAATACTCTCCAGGTGTAAAACCCATATCTTTGCTATAAAGTGGTGGTGGTGGTGGAAGATACTGAGACCAATCATCCGTATTCCATTCTCCATCATACATACCCCCCTTCATCTTTTTTGGCGACCTCTTCTTCAAACTACGCTTTTTGGCCATTATTATATATATTCCACATAAATTAATCCTATGCAAAACGACTAAATACATTCAAATAAAATTGATTTTAAACCAACGCAAAGAATCAACTAAAAACAAAAGGTAACAAATGAACTGCAACATCTTATCCTCAACCAACCGCCATGAGCGCGATGCCAACATCAAATTCTTTGAGCAAGACCACAAATACTGCATTACAACGGACCCCGATTCCAAGTACACCTCCGTCACCACTTGGGTTCATTCCCACTTCCCCAAATTCGACGCGGATGATATCATCAACAAAATGATGTCGGGCAAGTCGTGGAAGCCGGGGCACAAGTACTGGGGACTGACCGCCGAGCAAATCAAGAAACAGTGGTCCGACAATGGCTCTGCTGTGAGCGGCGCTGGGACCGACCTCCACTACGATATTGAGTGCTTCATGAACAATGACAAGCTCCCACCCAAGTATACGCACCGGGATTTGCTTGAAGCTGCCAAGGATACTTGTCACAAGAACACCAGCATCGAGTGGTCCTACTTCATGCAGTTCGTCGCAGACACCCCCAATTTGCGTCCCTACCGGACCGAGTGGTGCGTCTACAATGAGGACTTGAAGCTGTCCGGCTCCATCGACATGATCTACGAGAACCCCGACGGATCCCTGAGCATTTACGATTGGAAGCGCAGCAAGGAAATCAGCCCGGTCAACCGGTTCAACAAGTACGCTACTAGTCCGGAGATCGCGCATTTGCCCGATTCAAATTACTGGCATTATGCGCTTCAGTTGAACACATACCGTGGACTCATTGAGTCCAAGTACGGGAAGAAGGTGAAGGAGCTCTTCTTGGTGCGGTTGCATCCGGATGCTGAAGACAAGACCTACGACTTGATCAAGCTGCCGATTTTGAACGATGAGCTAACCCACCTTTGGGAAAGCGTTAAAGCGAAGCAAGATCCAAAAAGCATCGAAGATGCGACCGAATCTAAATTTCATAACTTCGTCTGTAGCTAAAAGACTATTGGCATAAAATCGATATTTCATATATTTTGCTTAAGCACTACACCAAAAATTAATTTTTGTATTTTCATATATTTTTTATTATGATATATAAATGGCATCATTTGCACATTCTAGATCGGATAGAAAACCTATTGTTAATCTAATTGATGTAGTATGTAACGAGCTACTGAGATATTCGCCTAAGATTGATAAAATGTTAAAATTTTTACATGCTCGATGTACAGAATTTATGTATCAACCGGAGATGATCCGATATGATGCTATATTTGAACTTCGAAAAAGGCTTATGATAGATTTTCCAAGAATGGTTGGTTGCAATAAAAGTAATTTTTGTGACTTACGAGAAATAATATTCGATGATAACGAGGAACCACGAAATGCGATAGCCGCCCGCATTTTAGATATGATTAGAGATTCGTGTCCTAGAGAAATGCTACATACAATTCCGCACATAATGACAGATGTTGATGATACATTATTTGCAAATACTGAACATGGAACATTAATTGCAGGCACGGACACCTCATGGCCTCAAAAAGAAGCATATCCGGGAATAAAACAATTTTACGAAGAATTTTATAAAACAGTGTCGGACGATAAATATAAATATACGACGATTTTGTCTGCGACACCTCGTAGTAAAAAGGACAAGAGATTAACCAAAACTCCAGTATTAACTGACATATTACAAAGTTATGATTTTATTGAAGGACCTATGAAATCAATTCTTTCATCTCCTCATCTTACAGTTCCGTCTATTTTTACAGGTTTCAGAAGAAAGGCTGCAACATTTAATCCTTTTGGAATGCGCGATTTCAATGAAGATGAATTCGACGAGGATAGAGGAGAAATGTTGGACAGACCAAGAGAGTTTAATGACAGAGATATAACCAAATTGCATAAGTTGTTTGGTGACACGAAATGGAACCGATATCTGCAATATAAAATGTTATTCCCTGAATATAAAATCTATTTTATAGGTGATACTGGACAAGGCGACTTAATAGCTGCATTTGATATGACTCATGGTTCTTCAGATGGAACGAGTGCGTTTATTCATCGTGTGTATGAAAACAATATAGAAGAACCTATGACAGTAGCAGATAAATATATAGATAACCGAATAAAAGATAAAAGACTGTTCTTATTTAATAATTATTATCAACTTGCAAAAGATTTTGAAATGTTAAAAATTTTTAATAAAGAAGCTGTAAGTAGAATTGAAACAAGTTTTTTTGGGTCTATTCAAGATGAAAGATATAAAGGATATGAAAAATTTTACATTGATGATTTGAACTCAATGGGTGCACCGGGTCGATTAACTGTAGGATTTGGAGGTCAGAGGCGAACCAAGACAAAAAGGCGAACTAAGAGGCGAAAGAGTTCTAATAAGAAAACTATGCGGAGAAAAACTTAAATACAATTCATCTAATACAACAAATGTTCCTATTAATAAGTCTACTTTTTTTTATCACAGGTTCGTCCTACATCAAATTCTTTGCCAGTTTCTTTGAACCCATTGAGCGTCTGACCTACGACAACACTTCGGATGAAGAGGATGAGGAGAAGCCCGAGATCAAATACGAGGACAAGTATTGGGACCTGTTCCGCCGCGTCAAAAATGAGCACACTTATTCCAAGGCCCTCGCGAACCAGAAGTGCGAGGAGCTGACCAAGTCTATTCCGATTGAGCTCCGCAAGGCAGAGCAAGATATGGAGGATTTCTCCGACATGGTGGATGCCGAGAAGTGCGCTGCAATGCAGGCCAAGTTGGATCAACTACGTCAATTGGACCCCGCAACGGAAGCGATCAAGTTCGCGATTGCCCAGCGTCTCGAGCAGTTGGCCACTTGTGTTTTATTTGAGACGACTCCTGTGGGGAATGTGATTATGACCTACAATGCGAAGAAAGAGGTGTTCGAGTATTACAGCGACTGCACTGTTCCGTATCGGTATTTGGACACCGCGTGTCGGAAATATGTACTAACATTTGGGTGCACACCCTTGTATGTGGACATGAACGATGAGGTTAAGGTATCTGAGGCCAAGACGAAACAGCTGCGAGAGGAGAAGGCGAAGGAGAAAGAGAAGGAAAAGGACAACAAAGATACTGGGAAGAAGAAGAATGTGTTTGCAAAGTTCAAGACCTACAATAAGGATTCTGGATTAGGTGGTGCTCCTCCGAAGAACAGTTTGCCGGGCGGGCAGAAAGTGGAGGATTCCGAACCAGTCATTGTCAAGGAGCGAACCAACAAGTTTTTGTTTTTGGGAAAAACTATGAATTTTAATACAGGAAAGAAGGTCGCGCGAAAGGATCTAGATAAACGAGCAAAAATCTCGTTTTCCGATTTTAAGAAGATGTTCAAAAAATAAAACATACGGTTATAATAGTAATGAGTGAAACAAAAGACAAATTGGATAAAAAAGAAGAAGAAGTCGTAACAGTTAAACCAGAAGCCGAAACGGTTAAACCAATAGCCGACAAAGAAGACAAGACAGATAAGCCAAATGCCGAAACTGATAAATCATCAACGGATCCCTCAATAGGTGATGCATTAAAACCAATAACCGATGTGTTTGAGAAAGTTGGAAATGTCCCAGGCGAAATTATTGAAAATATTGAATCCGCGCCTGCTACTTTGGTTAAAGGATTAGAAGATGCAAATGAAGAGCTTGATAAAGTTGTTGATGCTACTGCGGCTTTGGCAGATCCGACAAGAATTGGTAAAATTGTTAATAATTTCGCTAAAATACCAAACAACATTAATTCTAAAGGATTGCAGAATGTAGCCACCAAATTTATTTCTGGAGGATTAATTAATGCTCAGACAGTTTTGGGAAGAGTTTTATATTCGAATCCTCTTACGGCAATACCATTAGCGTCGGCTGTATCTATGGCAAATGGTTTTAAACATACAGCCGATGCTTTTGAGGACACATCAAAAATTTTTGCAGATTCTTTGAAAACAACTGCCGGACAAATGTCACTTGCAGGTGGACAAGCAGGTGGCGCAAAAACGAGACGCCATTTGAAAAGGGTCATTCGTGATCGTGAATTGATTCAAACGAGAACCAATAAGATGATTCGCGAATTTATGAATCCAACCCACAGGACAACCCAGAATAAAAAACATTTTTCTAAGAAGTCCAAACGCCGAAGGAGGCGCTAAACCGAAGGAGACGCTAAACCGAAGGAGACGCTAAACCGAAGGAGGCGCTAATCCGAAGGAGACGCTAAACCGGTTGCTTTTTAAGCCATTCAATAAATCCGTTGCTGCGCCTTATGTTGAAGGAGGTTCCCAAGTGTGACTTGGCAATTTCATATGCTTTGCGCTGGATGTCGTCCAGCTGGGCCAAATATTGCGCTTCCTTATCCACCTTATCCACCTTTGGGAAAGGTGGAGCCAAATCCTTAGCAGTAACAGTATTCGTTGTGTTATCCATTTTTTCTGTTATTTCAAATGAAGAAATAATTTTCAATTTTTTTCAATATTATCAAGACGATGATATTGAATTTAGGTTTTGCTTTTGGCTCCACCTTTCTTAAAGGTGGATTCTCAAAGGTGGGTAATAAAGGCCACAAGTTTGTATTCGTCGTTTATTCGGACTTCACTATCATTCATCATCTTGGTCAAGCTGGTGTCGATCGTGTAACCATTCATCATCAAAAATGAGAATAGATATGGGATTTCATCAGTTGTTGATAGTCTGTTATCATCCAGACAGATACCATAACCACATACTTCCCTCTGAAGTCGTTTGAAAGGACTCAAAGGTAAGAACTTGACGCGCCGAGTGATGTTCTCCAAGTCGCCTGCAGGTTTCTTGTTGATGGTCAATATATTCTTGTATCTTTGTTCGTAAGGGTCATAGTAAGGACGGCTGAATATGGCATAGGATCTCATACAATGTGCCAAGATGTTATATTTATCAATTTTTTCAACTTTTTAAAAAGGTGGATACTGTCGCTTCGCTTCCAGTCGCTTCGCTTCCAGTCGCTTCGCTTTCAGTCGCTACGCTTTTGGCTCCACCTTTCCCAAAGGTGGAACCGAAGACATTCTCGCAGCTGTAAACCGCGTGCAAGAATCCATCCTCCGGATCATGGGACCGATAATAGACGGTGCTCACCAACTCCGAATTGCAAACAACGGCACTATCCACAAACAAAAAAAGTCCCTTTTCCGGGTTCAACTTCAATCGCCTGCGTATCACAAACAGCAGCTGACCCATCGTCAAATCAACCGGCACCAAATACTTGTGTTTATCAATGTCCGGCGTATTGTTTGAGTTTGGATTCTTGTTAACAAGCACAGGGATACGATCAGGATATTTGTTCATTATTCGGTCGGCTTCTTCTCTAGTTTTCTTTTCTCCTCCTATATTCGCATTCATAATTAGGTCGGCGCATTTCATTAAATGATCCATTCCATAGTATCCACAATTTCGTTCTAAATCGTATTCAAGTCAATCAAATTACATCCACCTTTTTGGCCTCGATCTTCGGATTCGCCTTCTCAATCCGATCCTTTCCTTGTTGCTTGTAATCGATGTTGCACGAGTGGCCGCCGGGATCTGTCGGCCGGAACTTCGGAAACCGACACGCAGAGCAGAATGCGCTGCCTTCGCTGCATCGGCAACTGAAGCCGAAGAGGCCGATCTTCGTTCCACACTGCACACAGCACTTCTTCTGCTTCTTGGGTTCACTCATTGTAGTTTGTTTTTAGTTTACAATACGATTATTTAATGTTCAATTTTATTTATCCACCTTTGGGAAAGGTGGAGCCAAAGCCAAAGCGACTACACGTGAAGCTAATCAACCTACTCAATGATAGGAGAGGTGCGGAGCGGGCGAAGCCCTACCGTCGCGCCGTAGGCGCTTGAACCTAGGTTCTCTGCTCTTTAAGTATCAAAATTGATAATATATATAAAACATCGAGTTTTTTTACCCAAGAGTAGTTTCCAAAAATCGATTTTGGACATTTATAAATGTCCTTTTTTCAAAAGGGTCGATCAAGTCTTGGATTTTTGATTTTTTGTGACCATAAAAAAAATTAGCGTCTGGTGACTGAAAAAATATTTTTTGGTTTGTGAGCATAAGAAAAAAATTTTTTGAGGTGGGTTAGAATCCCGGGGATTTTTATATAGCATTATATTAAGGAAAATGGCTATACAAAAGTCCCCAAAAATCCCATCGGTTTTTTCGTGTGAGAATTGTGACTATGTTACAAGCAATAAAAAAGATTATAGTAAACATCTTTTGACATCTAAACATCAAAATGCTATTAAATGCTATACAGATGCTACCAAGCAAATACAGTGTTTTTGTGGAAGAACTTTCAAACACCCACCGAGCTTGTATAGACACAAGAAAAAGTGTGTTATTCCTGATGATAAAACTGAAGACCCCGACGAAGATAAACAGGTTGTCGAACATGACCCGAACCTCATGTCATTTTTACTCAAGCAGAACCAAGAGTTCAAGGATATGATCATAGAGCAGAACAAGACCATAGTGGACGCAATCAAGCAGTGTTCTACAAACATATCACATAGTCAGATCAATTCAAATAACAAGACCTTCAACCTGCAGGTATTCTTGAATGAGGATTGCAAGGACGCAATGAATATAACGGATTTCGTAGACTCCATCAAGTTTCAGCTTTCGGATCTAGAGCATATGGGTCAAGTTGGGTATGTGGACGGAATCTCCAATATCATAATCAAGAACTTGAAGGCGCTCGACATAACCAAACGCCCTGTTCATTGCACAGACCAGAAGAGAGAAACCATATACATCAAAGATGGCGGAGTTTGGACCAAGGAAGATGAAGATAACAAGAATGTCCGAAAGTTGATCAAGAAGGTGGCCTTCCGAAATAGTAAATGTTTATCGCTGTTCAAAGAGAAGTACCCCGACTGCATCACCAGTGAATCAAAGTACTCGGATACTTACAGCAAGATTGTTATAGAGGCCATGGGAGGCGGATACAAGTGCAATGATTACGACAGTGAAACCAAGATCATTCGAAAGATTGCCAAAGTCGTGGGCATCGACAAATCAGAAAACAAAAAAAATTGAGCGCAAAATCAAATAAGTATGTCAAATAAAAAGCTTATAAAATGGACCAGACCAACATCTATCGATACAAGTTCGCAGATGAGGTCGCCCAAGAGTTGGACCGGTTCTCGAAAGTGCATCAATACGACGATCGTCACACTTTCAAAGAGGCGTGGACCGAATGGACAAACGACAACGAAGACCTTATCAGCACCGAGGTGAGACGCCTGACCGACTTGGGGTACGAAGGCGACGCCCTAGACAAAATGTTCAAAAGTGCGCGATACTATCACCGAAAGAAAAGCACTGTGAAAAAGACACCCGCTGTAAGGCGCAATTATGTGGGGGTTCAGAAGGAGCTGTTGGAGGCGATGGACAAGTATATACAGGAAAACGACAGCAAACCAGCGGTTGGATTCGTTGATTTCTGCAAAGCCCACATGGAACTGTTGAAGACGGAAATTGACATACTGCGGACACATGGAATAACAGAACGCCAGGAGATCCAGAATAAGATCAAAAAGACATACAAAAATAGATACTTTATGTTGATAAAAAGTTAAAATGAATCTATAGCGAATATATAAGATGACGATCGATGTTTCATTGATACCGCATTGTTTACCAAAAAGGCGTCAATTTCCTGCAACACCTGTGAAGAATAACATTGTCAAGCAAGATGATTTTTTTCTTCAGAATGAACTGAAAATCACGGGATTTGTCCAGAAAATACGCTATCACTACCTTTGGTTCGACATCATTCAAAAACACACTGCGTTGAAGGTCGGTGAGATGGACGACCGGACTCTCTACCAACATGAAATCATCACGGCAAGAGAGATCCCCAAATATGTCCTGTGTGAGTACCCGACGGAGCGAAGACTGGAATTTTGGGAGTTTATGATGAGCATTCCGACCACGAAACTGGCGATTTTTCACATATTCAATTCGTTTTCTTTGATATTGGACAGTTTGGAGCGATTGAATCAGAAGGGGTTGCATTTTTACGGACTTGGACCGGACAATATCGTCTTTGGACAAAATCCGATCCTGCGAAACCTTGAAACCTGTTTTTTCGTGGACCAATTGCCTCATTTTATTGAGAAAACGCATGATGGCGAGTATAAATCATTTGAATTTCATGTGCTGCAGCACTTGGCGAAGAATAAATGCGCGACCCTGTCGCCTTCGATACTAGATGAAATTGGACCTTTCGGCGAGTATTTGCGCCCGTTTTTGAATAAGCCAATTGCTTTAATAAACGCGGAGTTGATGTCCCGCGCCGAATCGTGGGACAAATGCAATTTGGCTTTGGTGTATTTGCAGTTGATTGAAGAGTTATCTACTGTTTTCTCTCTAACATATAAATTCATGGATGAATTTATAAATTTATTGCAGCAAATCGCGGATCCAGATCCCACGAAGCGATTGTCAAATATTGTTGAAATCCGGCAAAGGCTCAGCTCAATTCGGGTTACTGATATTCATGATTGATTTATTTCTTGTTTTTCCTAGATTTTCCGCGTTTCTTGGATTTCTTGGATTTGCCGCGCTTTTTCTTGGATTTGGAAGGGGCTGCCGCAGACGACGAGGAGGAAGACGACCCCATCTCACTCTTGCGCTTGCTCGCCATCTTGAGCGCATCCTTGAATTGAAACGCGGGGTTCTTCGCGCGCTCCTCTTTAAAAACTTTCGAAACAAAATCGGTCCAGGCAGTCATTTTATATACTAATGGAAGAAATAAAATTTATCATATGTAGTCACACTTGATGGCAACGAGAGAACCACTGGCATCGGCAACAATCCGGAATGGTTTGCCGCACCCGTAAATTTGCTTGGTTGCTGCAAGGGCATCACATATCGCCTTTGGGGCATGCGGATCCATTTGTTGCATAGTCCGTTTGTATATCCCGCAACGAAAGATCCGACAGTTGAGTTCAATGAGTTCACAGGCTTGGCCACAGTGTGGGCAGTAAATGAAGTGACCGGGTGGGAAAACTAAGTGATCCTGAGCCATTTTTATTAAAATTGAGTTTGTTTTTATGTTAAAACTTAATAACAAACAAAAACTTTCAAACAAGATATGTCTTCCTTCAAATTCACTAGGTACTTGTATGCTGCCGATGAGGTCCGCGCCGCCCTGACTGTCGCAATCCTGAACAAGGCGGACGATTCCGCGCTCTTCTGGGCCTACGAGCTCTTCCATTCAGATTACGACCTGATGGGGTTCTTCTGGAAGTTGTATTACGACTTCTACGCCACACTGAATCCGGCCTTCGAGAAGTATCTTAATACAAAGTTCAAGCTCGGGTTAACGGAACCCAAGTTGGTCGCGACCATCGTCGGTAACTTCGTTATTCGACCGCACAACATGGACATCTTCTTGCTTACACACGCATCTAGAGAGAAGGCTTCTGTAGATCTCGTCTCAACCGACTACTATGCGACAGCTGCTGCGGTTATGATCGGTCAAGTCACGCTTGATCAGGTGCTGACGCATTATGCAGCGCTGGGGGTCAAATTGAATAACCCAAAGATCGCAGCTGATTTCGAGAAACAGACGGCAAATGTTGCACCTAACCTCCTGTTGCTGACACGGATAATGCAGTATGAGAGCAAGGCCAAGAAGCTGAAAATGGGGAAGAATATGTATATCCAGGTCGAAGATGCGGATGTGGAGCCATATGCGACGCTCCGGTTGAAGCAGCCGCGCAAGATACTTTCAACAGCGGGGCTCCTGAACATTGACGAGCAGAAGTGCATTGGAGGCCTCTTTCAGCTGACCAGGGACACATCGGATATCGTGACAGCGTATCGCGACAACTGGCTGTATGCGGCGTCGTTCTCGCCGCTGTGGCTTGCACGAATTCAGGGGAACAACGGACAAATTAACGAAGAATCGAAAGAGGTTACATTCAAAGATGATGAGAGTTTGGAGCAGTTTTACGAGAAGTATGGGTTGGAGCCAGATGAGCAGCGACTTGATGTTCAGCAGAAATCGACTGGGACGCTGGACAAGGAAGCAACATGGAGCAAGTTTTACAGCAAGAATGGTCTTGTTAAGGAGAAAGGGGTGGGGAAGGTGGAGTACTAAATAAGCGTAAATAAAATAAAATTGAATACTTTTTCATTTGAATCATGCATTCAAATAAAAATGCAACTACTACTATTCATCTTGTTGGGGTGCAATGTGCCGGCCCTCTTGGAAGGGCGGATCAAGAAGGCGGTCGACTTTGCGAATGCAACGGCGAATGCAACGCAAGTCGATTGGTTCCTGAGTGGTGGAATCAAGAACCCTGCCGAGGATACAGTGACGGAGGCGGAGAAGATGATGCACGCGATTTCATCTGAGAACAATGCGACAGCGTGGAACTTTATTCGCGATGATGTGGCGACGAACACGGCGGAGAACTTTATTATGGCGGAGAAGGCTGTGGACCTGACTAGGTACGATGGAGTGTATGTGATCACATCCAACTTTCATCATGAGAGAGCGAAGAAGATCGCAGACAAAGTTATTGTTGGGAACAACTTCATGTGGGTTTTGGCGCCAGAAGAACTGCACGATTCCAGATACTGGGAGCGAGTTCACATCAGAAATGTGGATGCTGATGTGAATAAGGCGGTGCGCAAATTTAAATATCAATCTTAACAATTTATCGGTCGTTACACTTTATCGGTCGTTACACTTTATCGGTCGTTACACTTTATCGGTCGTTACACTTTATCGGTCGTTACACTTTACCAATCATAACCGAGTTCCATCTCTAGAGAGAACGAAAAATCCATCCGATTTAGATCAATCACTTCCCCAAACAGGTTCAATAGCTGTATTTTGAGACGCTGGATGTTGACGGGTCCAAAATACTCCCTCTTTTTTTCAATAAAATCCGCCCCGCTGTCAAAACAAACGCTGAAGCTGTCGCTCGTCAGAGGAATCATCGCCAGAATATTATCACCGATTATACTTTGAGAGAACATCCCAATTATATTCTGTGACTGCGATTTATTGAAATCATTCATTACAAAATACACATATTCTGCCGAAGCGCCATTGTAAATACCTTCCGTTGTATATGAGTTGCCATCTGTGTACGCCGCTTTCCGATATCCGATGATCCACCCAAGTTGTTTGTATAATTCCGTGATTGGAACACAGTTGTTTTGGCGGTATTCCAAATTTGCCAGGTACTCGGTATTCGAGTCGGTCAAGAACGACATTTTGAAATCAAGTGCCTTATTGGAAATGGTAATCTTTCCACTGATAAAATCAAAACTAACTACAAACCGGTCTCCGGTACCCAATTGCGTATTGATTTCTTGTTGAAGCATTGCCACGAAATCGCACGCCGAATAGTTGCCGTCGGGTATTACAACTGTGCCCTCATTCAAAGTTGTTTCCTCAAAGATATACAGGAAATTGTTCTTGTTGCGTTCCGAAATGCAGTAAATCACATTAGGCAATTGGACGGAAGAGAGACGAACAGAGAGAACATTTTTGAATTGGTATGGCAGAACAATGCTAAAGTCGCTAGGAGAGGTGTTTTCGTAATCGTCCCGATACAGCGAATTCAGTATGATCGTTTGCTTAACAGTTTTGCGTTTCAAGTTATTCAGCATCCCACGGGCGATATTGGTTGGATATGTCTCGATCGGATTCAAATATTCGTCACGCTTGAGCACCTTGTTCAATGAATTCGTCTCGCGATTCATTACGAAGGAGTGGCCGGCGTAGGTGGTCGATGTTTGGTTGACCACATTTTTTTCATCGGCGGAGACGAGCAGCTTATCATAATCTTCGATAAATCCGAAATCGTTGGAAACGGCGGGCTTCTTGAAGCGCCCGACCAACTTATCTTTCGCAGACTCCATGAAGGTCACGATTCCGATCTTCTTATCTCGATCCAATCCGCGATTATCCATAATTACTTTCGACATATCCTTGCAGTTTTTAAGAACATCATTGAATGTATAATCCTCTCTTAGTCCAAGGAATTTTTCCAATTCGGCAATCGTGTAATTATATATATTTAAATCAAAGTCAAAACTCATATATTATCTGTCGGAAATAAAAATAAAATTGAGAACTCATCAAGTCTAAATGACTTCTGTATAAAACTTTGAAAATGGTGAAGAACACAACTGGAGGTAATAAGGCGAAAGGAAAGGCGCGCAAGTTGAATGAGGGGGCACCGAGGCAGAATGCGTATCTTCGGACTTCCGGAAATGAATTTGAACTGTATGCACAGGTGTCAAAAGTGCTCGGAAATGGAATGTGTCATGTGCTGTGCGTGAGCGACGGCGCAACGCGACTGTGTCACATTCGTGGCAAATTTCGTGGACGAGGAAAGAGCGACAATATTGTGAGGAACGGGACTTGGCTGCTTGTGGGGTTGCGCGAGTGGGAGAACGGAAGCAGTGGAACAGCCAAGAAGCTGCAAAACTGTGACTTGCTCGAGGTGTATTCGGACTTGGAGAAGGAGAAGCTGAAGACCAATGTCAAAGTGGATTGGTCAACATTTACTGCGAATGACAACAAGAATGCGAACTTGGAGGAGGATACAACCGACGCATTTGTCTTCTCCGATCAGAAAGAGGAGGAATACAATGAGATCTTGAAGGCCGGTGACACGACGAATACAATCAAGGTGAATGAGGAGGAGGATGAGATTAATATAGATGATATTTAATCCACCTTTGAAAGCGTTAAAGCGAAGCAAGAGCCAAACCAACAATAAAAAATTTTTATTTTATTCGTTATTTCACATTCAAATTTCATAGTGTTCCGAAACTATTGCGGTTGTTTCATGAGCAACAATTGACATTATAAAATATGGCTCAAAATTCTCCATTATATCATTAATCGCATCAATCATACTATCGACTCCATGTGTATTTCTCCCATACCTGTCATGTATTCCGCGAACAACCTGTTCCTGAATGTCTCCCACAACATCAGCCATCAAAGAGTCATCTTCTAGTAAACGGTCAACAAATTCCTCCTGTACCTCATCACTTATAGACTGAAATTGTTTAGGGGCTTCACAGATATCCTCTCTGCAATACGCACAGTTGGCACTCTTGCGCATCCAAGTGACGAAGCAAGTAGTGCAGTAGTTGTGGCCGCAATTAGTCGTAACTAACCCGTTCCCGGTTTCTAGCTGCTCGTAGCACACACAGCAATCCTTGATCTCTCTCTTTGGTCTCTCATACACTCTTTTTTTCATAGGTTTCTTCCAAGTGCAAGTCCTGACATTGTGTCCATCAGTTCCGCATTTGCTGCAAGGCATCTTGTTTGGTTTTTTGTTGATGTACTTATGTAATGTACTAACAAACTATAATCAATTTTATTTACATTTTAAACCGATGAATATTTCAATTGGGACGCCAAAGGCGTCCGATTGAAGACTTATCGGTCAGCACCTTGAAAGATTAAAATGGGAGGCGTCCCATTTTAAATCTTCAAGGGTGTAAACAATATTAAAAGCAAAATATGTTATTATTTATATATCTCATCTGAATATTAATATGAGCGCGACTCCGAACCGTTTTAGTTCTTTGCTAAACGAACCCAAACCTCAATTGGTGCCCAAAACTCAATTGGAACCCAAACCTCAATCGGTTCCCAAAACTCAATCGTTACCAAAATCTCAATTTGTGTCCAACCCCCCACCGGAGCCCATCAAATCTAATCGGTTCAATTTTACTGAAAGTGAGTTACAGAAGAAAGAACCGAGATCCGTAGACCAATTCACTCGTGAAGATTTCACTAGTCGTGAGCGTCCGAATTTCCGCGATCGCGTCCAGTTTGAAAGGGATCGCCGTGCCAAGGACGAAGCCGCAGCAGCCGAGCGCAAGAAGCTAGAAATACAACGAGCACTAACGGACACAGCATCATTCCCCGAGCTAGTCCCGCAACAAAAGCTGGCAAAAACCCAGGACCTGAACTTCTTGGATAAAGTGAAGTGGGTCGAAGAGGAAAAGCCAATTGAATGGAACGATGGTCTTACCATTCTAGGGACCGATGAAAAAGAGTACCCGCGCAAACAGCGACGCCCGAAGACTCCCTACGAGATCATGTCAAAGCAAGTGGAACTGTACGAGACTTGGAAGGCCAACTATATAGCACAGTATGGAGAGTATTACTACGAGAAACACTACCGGTTCCCAAATTACGATTACGAATATTTTGATAAATTGGATGAGAAATATGAAGCAGAATTGGAAGAGTTGGAGCGTCTGGAGGAGGAAAAGGAACGCGACCAGTATATTGAATATAATACTCATTATGCCAACAAGAATCAGTATGATGAATAAAATAAAATAAGTTAGAACAACTAATGTATTATATCCGCAAAATATAATACATTATGGAACTGGAAAATTATGATGAAGCATTAGATGATTCTTGGATAAAAGATTTTGCAAAATCAGACAAACTATATCAAGACTTCTACAAGGACGACAATTATTATACGGAAGTTCATTATGTTTACATAAACACCGATAACAATATTGTAAAAGTAGATCAAGAAACCTTCTTATTCAATACCAAGAATGTCCTTTCAAGAGACGATATTGTTGGGCTCATCAAACGAAATTCGGAAGTGGATTCCGTCAAATACTCGATCATGTCGATTTTAAAGTACAACAATACTCTTGAACCAGAAAGCATAAAACAGTTTGTAATTGATGATCTAGACAACAGTGGATATAATTACATGACGCCAATCAAAAGCATTGACGCGATCAAATTTGAACCAACCATCAACATGTTTCAAGACCTGAATGATCTGTTGTTTATTTTCTACGAGAAGCTGACGAAGACTAGTCATAATTCGACCAAGAAGATATTCATACACCACAAATCGAAGAACAAGAAGAACACGCGCAAACAATATGATTGATGAGGAATATAATTTAGAATAAAATCGCCGACTAATACTAATTATGCCAAAGATTTTAGTCACCGGAGGAACCGGATTTATTGGGTCTAACTTGTGCGCAAGATTGGTCGCTGATGGACATACTGTGCTTTGTCTTGACAACAATTCAACCGGCTCCATTGCCAACATAAAGCAGTTGATGAAGAATCCAAACTTTGAATTTATTTTGCACGATATCGTGAATCCGTTGTTGATATCGCAAGTTGATCAGATTTACCATTTGGCTTGTCCGGCGTCTCCGCCGGCATACCAGACGGACCCAATCAAGACGATCCAGACGAATGTCATTGGAACGATGAATGTACTGGAGTTCGCAACTGCATCTATGGCGCGAGTTCTTTTTTCATCGACCTCTGAAGTATACGGAGACCCCAAAGTGAGTCCGCAGTCCGAGGAGTATTG
>Ga0114978_10001357_pt1 | contig 20590 bp, 31 predicted proteins | sample S_140212_EF_Meta_FD_87027 | JGI IMG/M metagenome (GOLD analysis project Ga0114978, IMG submission 87027) | Freshwater microbial communities from Lake Simoncouche, Canada to study carbon cycling - S_140212_EF_MetaG | ecosystem: Environmental > Aquatic > Freshwater > Lake | place: Lake...
GTCTGTTGAGAAGTTCAAAGGTCTATTGTTCCAAATCGAACGTGAAGCCAATGCTATCGCTCAACAAACTCGTCGTGGTCGTGGTAACTTCATCATCTGTTCTTCAGATGTTGCAAGTGCTTTGGCAATGGCTGGTGTTCTTGACTACGCTCCTGCGTTGACAAACAACCTAAATGTTGATGAGTCTAGCACTACTTTCGCTGGTGTGTTGAATGGTAAGTACAAAGTTTATGTTGATCCATATTCTGCTAACCAATCTGCTACTCAGTTCATGACTGTTGGTTACAAAGGTAGTTCTCCTTTTGACGCTGGTTTGTTCTACTGCCCATACGTGCCTCTACAAATGGTTCGTGCTGTTGATCCTAACAGCTTCCAACCTAAAATTGGTTTCAAGACACGTTACGGTCTAGTTGCTAACCCATTCGTTAACTTGGATAACTCTGACAGCGATGGCGCAATCACTTCAGACGTAAACTACTACTACCGCAAGGTTGCCGTTACTAACTTGATGTAATCAAGTGTCGGCTGATTAAGCCGACGTTAAGATCGGTGTTTTTAGAGGGAGGTCTTTCGAGATCTCCCTTTTTTCATAAGGATAAATAGATACATGGCTACTACACTTACATGTCCGATTCCAAGTAACATTAACCCTTTGTCGCCAAATGGGTTCTTGTTTACAATCCAACAACTACCTGAGATGAACTTCTTTTGTCAGCAAGTTAATCTTCCAGGAATTACATTAGGTGCACCTGAGTTTGGCACTCCATTCTCAGTGCAACCAATTCCAGGTGAGACGCTTACCTATGATCAATTAACTATTCAATTCCTTGTTGATCAAAACATGGACAACTATCGTGCTATCCACAATTGGATTGTTGCGTTAGGCTTTCCACAGGGTTATGAACAGTATACAAGTTTCTTTAATGCACAAGAATCACTTGTAACTTCTGATCTAGCAAAAAACTACTGTGAAGGTTCACTAATTATTCTAGGTACAAATAATACTGCAGTTAGAACGATTACGTTTACTGATATGTTTCCAATTGCATTAGATTCATTAATGTTTGCATCAACCAACACCGATGTTCAATACCTAGTCGGCAATGCAACTTTCCGTTACGGATACTATAGATTTATATCGTAAGTCAAATTTGATTTTTTTGCGAAAGTGTAGTATAATTTCTACACATCATTGAGGATTATTATGAACTTAGAAGACTTGCAAACAATGTGGGATACAGACTGTGGGATAGATGATAACTATCTCGGAGAGCATGCCACCAAAACTCCCAAACTCCATGCCAAGTATGTACGCCATTTAGTACAGGCTAAACTCAAACTGACTAAAGTGCAGTCGGACTATAACCTATTACGTAAAGCAAAGTTTCGTTACTATCGTGGTGAGATGTCACGTGATGAATTAACAGATCTTGGGTGGGCTCAGTGGCAAGGTATCAAACCACTCAAGAATGAGATGGATGAATTTCTTACTGGTGACGATGATCTAAATACATTGAGGGTCAAAGTTGATTACCTTGAGACCATGATTTATTTCCTTGAGTCTGTTCTATCGCAAATCAAAGCCAGAGATTGGCAATTAAAGACTGCAGTAGAATGGAAGAAATTTTTAGCAGGAATGTAGTGAGCACAGTTACAATAGAAAAACTAGATGAAGTTTATGTTAGAGTTTTCTCTGATCCTTCCATTGAACAAGAACTAGCAGAGTTCTTCACCTATGAATATCCAGGCGCAAGATTTACTCCCCAATACCGAGCAAGGTTATGGGACGGTAAGGTGCGCCTGTATGACCAAGTAAGAAAGACTCTTTACGTTGGTCTCGTTGAATACGTTGAACAGTTCTGTGAACGCAACGATTATTTACTTACATGGAAAACTGACTTTAATAAGTTAAACGGCATTACTCATGAAGACGTTGAGAAATTTGCCAAATGGTTAGAACCACATGGACGTGGTAAACCTATTGAAATCCGTGACTATCAGGTTGAAGCAGTAAAGACTGCTCTTGATAAAGAACGCACCTTACTTCTTTCTCCCACTGCATCTGGCAAGTCGTTTATCATTTATACGACACTACGCTGGCACTTAGAACACAAACGCAAATCAATCATTATTGTACCAACTACATCTTTAGTTGAACAGTTGTATACTGACTTTGAAGATTACTCTAGTGTAAATGGTTGGAAGGTGGATAAAAACTGTCAGAAGTTGTACAGTGGCTTTACTAAAGACATTACAAAGAACGTATTGATTACAACATGGCAATCAGTATACTTACAACCCAAATCATGGTTTGCTCAGTTCGATGTAATTTTTGGAGATGAAGCGCATCAGTTTAAGGCAAAGTCCTTAACTACTGTCATGGAAAAGATGGATAAGATTCGCTATCGTATTGGTACTACTGGTACGCTAGATAATAAGAAGGTTCATCGTTTGGTTCTTGAAGGTATTTTTGGACCAATGCATCGTGTTACAACTACAAAGCAGTTGATGGAAACCCAAAAGCTGGCGAAGTTAAACATTACTTGCATTGTGTTAAAGTATGAAGAAGAACTACGTAAAGCAAGAAAGAACAATACATATCAAGATGAGATGGAATTTATAGTTGGACACTATCCACGCAATAAATTTATTTGCAATCTTGCAGTAAAGAGTTCAGGTAACACTTTGGTTCTTTTCCAATATGTTGAAAAACATGGAAAGGTTTTACATGATATGATTAAAGGTAAAGTACACAAAGTAAACGAAGATAGAAAAATCTTCTTTGTATATGGCGGTACGGAAACAACCGACCGAGAAGCTATTCGTCATATTACAGAGGGTGAAACAGACGCTATCATTATTGCTAGCTTTGGAACATTCTCAACAGGAATTAACATACCTTCTATCGAGAACATTATTTTTGCATCACCCTCAAAATCTAAAATTAGAAACCTACAAAGTATTGGTAGGGGATTGAGATTGAAAGATGGTAAAACCCACTGCAATCTCTATGACATTGCCGATGATCTTCATTGGAAGTCATGGAAGAATCACACACTCAATCATGCAGCAGAACGATACAAAACCTATGCTGAAGAACAGTTTGATTTAAAACTAGTAGAAGTAAATATATGATTGATTACGTTTTTATTAAACTTACAACTGGTGAGCAGTTGATGGCTACTTTAGAATCAGAAGATAATTCACATGTTGCAATTTCGCATCCAATGGTAATACGTCTTACGCCTATAGATGATGGTAATGGAAGAATGCATGAGAACGTAACTGCCACTCCATTTTGTAAATTCTCAGAAGGAGATGATTTCATTCTTCCAAAAACTAGCATTATGTTTATTAAACAACTGAGTAGCAATATCGTTAATCATTACAAGACAGTCGTTGAGCAATATGAACATGCTACGCTCCGCACTAATCATGCAAAAGAAAAAAGAAAAGTCTCTTGGGCTGGAGAAGAAGAGGAAATGACTGTTGAAGAAATTCGTAAGCGCATTGATATGCTTGAATCCATCTACGCTGGAGATAGGACAAAAGAAGCAGAGGAAGAAATCGAAAAGAACTTTATAGAAGGAAACGATACACTACACTAAGTAGTCATCATCAACCCTAACACAGTTAGTATACGCCTTCGTCAAATAAAAGACAAATGTATTTTTATGCTGCAATTTGCAAAATAAGATAAATTTGTCTTTTATCACATTATGGTGTATACTTATCCCATAGCCTCGAATAAACAAGAGGAAAGATATTAATGGCACACTATGTAAACAACGCTGACTTTTTAGCAGCAATCAAAGAATACAAAAGACAAGTTCTTGATGCTGATGCAGCAGGGTTGGAAAAACCGCAGGTTAGTAACTACATTGGAGAATGCATTTTAAAAATTGCCAATCACCTTTCATATAAACCTAACTTTATCAACTACTCATACAAGGACGATATGATCCTTGATGGTATTGAAAACTGCATACAGTACATTGATAACTTTGATCCTGATAAGTCTAGTAATCCGTTTGCTTATTTTACACAGATTATTTTTTATGCTTTCCTACGTCGTATTGCCAAAGAAAAGAAACAATCCTACATTAAGAATAGACTTATCAAGGAAATGCCGTTTGAAGCATTTGAACTCCAGGAACAAGATGAAGATGGAATATTCCACAACTCATACTTAGATTATATGCAGTTTAGCCAAAGTGATCTTGACGATTATATGGATAAGAAAACTGCTGCAAAAAAGAAAAAGAACACTAGTTCTCTTGATGAATTTATAAGTGACTCAGATGACCAAATCGATCAAACAACTAATCCATGACCTTCAGAAAGGTACACCTGTACCATCATATCGTCCAAGTGCTGTTGCCAGACGCAGAAAACCTCAACAAAGAATTAAACAAAAACTTCTTCGTCGTCATGTCTGGGACGCAGCTGATAACATGTTATTTTTAAATAAAATTATGAAAGATAAAACAATGAGTGAAAAGATTTTCCTTGGTGTATCAGACTTCGATGATTTAATGACATCTGAAGTTTTACAGCGTCGAGTTGAAGCTGGTGTTACAACACTTCAACGTGAAACAACTGTACTTGCCAATCGCAGCACATGGAAAGAGTGGGCAGAAAAACACTTTAAAGGAATGATGTTTGTGCAATCATCTTCTTCTGATGGTTTTTTAATTGAAGAGGATACCAACAATTTCATTAAGTACAATGTAAACAGCAATTCAACTACTGTTCGTGCTTTTGGTGATGATGTTTTTATTGAAAGCATTGTTGCAGAAGTTGAATCTAGTTTCTCTATTGTAACTTCTTACATTGAGTGGATTTATAGTAGCGATGGTAACTCTGTCAATGTTCCATTGAATCGTGATCGTCTTCCTGTTGTAGAAATGTATCCTTTCCTTAATGGTGAATCTCTGGAAGACTACTACGATCGTTACATGGATTCAAATGCAAACATTCTTTTATTGATTGGTCCTCCAGGAACTGGTAAGACTACTTTCATTCGTGGTTTGCTTGCGCATCGTAATGCGTCAGCCATTGTTACGTATGATGCTGGTATCCTTGAGAAAGATGGATTCTTTGCTCGCTTTATTGAAGACGATGCTGAGATTATGGTTCTTGAAGATAGCGATGCATTCTTAAAGTCTCGTAGCGATGGCAATACAATGATGCATCGTTTCTTGAACGTGGGTGATGGTCTTGTTACCACTAAAGGTAAGAAGATGATTTTCTCTACCAACCTTCCAAGCATTCGTGATATTGACTCTGCGTTGGTTCGTCCAGGACGTTGTTTCGATATCGTTACCTTTGCACCACTTGAAGTTCCTGAAGCACAAGCACTGGCTGACGCATTAGAAGTTAAACTTCCTGTTCGTCCACGTGGTAAAGAAACTGACAAGTACAGTATTGCTGAAGTGTTTAATGTTCAATCTGAAAATACTGCAAAATCTCAAACATCTAGAAAGGTTGGGTTCATTTGAACGCACATCTAGAGATGTTAAGTAATAAAGTTCGTAAAGGAGAACCAATTGGGTTTCTTGAAGCAATCGCAGTTATTGAATATCAAGAGAGATTAAAACAGGAACGAAAAAATAATTCAATTGTCTGTAAGATTAAAAGATTTTTTGGTATTGGACCAGCGAAAGGAACTCCATGAAAGTTGCTATAATAACCGACATTCATTTTGGTGCAAGAAATGATAGCATTACATTCTTAGATTTTTATCAAAAGTTTTATGAAAATACTTTCTTTCCTACTATTGATTCTGCTGGGATTAATACCGTACTTGTTCTTGGTGATACATTTGATCGACGCAAGTATGTAAACTTCTATGCTCTTCAGCGAGCCAAAGAAATGTTTTTCAATAAGCTGGCTGAACGTAACATTAGTGTTCATATGCTGGCTGGCAATCATGATACTTACTTTAAGAATACCAATGATGTAAACTCTCCTGATTTACTTCTGCGTGAATATACAAACATCAACGTAATTGATCACCCAACTACAATTACTATTGATGACACTGCAATCTGCATGATGCCATGGATTTGTCCTGAGAACTATCAAGATTCAATTGATACTCTTAAAGATACTCATGCTGAAATGTGTATGGGGCATTTCGAAATTGCTGGGTTCTCAATGTACAGAGGAATGGAAAGTCATGAAGGGTTATCTAAAGATCTTTTTAATAAGTTTGATCTCGTTTTCTCTGGGCATTATCACCATCGTTCAGATGACGGACACATCTATTATTTGGGAAACCCCTACGAACTCACCTGGCAAGACTATAACGATCCCCGAGGATTTCACCTGTTTGATTTATCAACCAGAAAACTCGAATTCTTCGCAAACCCTTATACTATGTTTGCACGAGTCGAATATGATGATAAAGAAGTTGAACCGATTGAAATCGATAGCTTGGATCTAAAAGACAAATACGTTAAGTTGATTGTTGTAAACAAAACTGACTATTATAAATTTGACAAGTTCATTCAGAAGTTGTATAATAAGGGTTGCTCTGACATTAAGATTATAGAAGATATGTCAGAGTTTCAAGAAGGTGAGATTGGTGAGGAAATCAATCTTGAAGATACAGTTTCTGTTCTCTCTCACTTTATCGATTCAGTTGAGACTGATGTTGATAAAGAACAAATTAAAACTTTCATGAAAAGTCTTTATACTGAGGCAGTTAATATTGAGGTAGTATAGTATAATGCAACAATTAGAGATTCAATACTTCTGGCCACTTACGGAACAGATACCACTTGACTTAGATTTTACTAATTCTGAAAAACCAAAGTTTTGGACTGCTGATGCTTCTTCTGGCACTTTTCTTATTTCTAATGGTAGTGGTGTAAATACATGGTCTACTATATCGAATAAGATATCAACCTTTCAAATAAAATCAAATCCTGAATCTGTTGGGTATTGGGAAGTTAGTGAAGGTGTGAAAGTTTGGCGTGAAATAAAACCCCAATGGATCGTTAGAACTATGTCTCGAGTTTTACTCGGTTGGAAATGGATGGATAAATGATTGTATTTAAGAGTGTACAATGGTCGAATTTTCTCTCAACAGGAAATTCTCCAAACAAAATCTTATTAGACAAGTCACCAACAACTCTTATCATTGGTAAGAATGGTGAAGGTAAGTCCACTATTTTAGATGCTCTCTGTTTCGCCTTATTCGGCAAGCCTTTCCGCAACATTAACAAAGGGCAGTTGGTAAATTCTATCAACGGCAAGAACTGTATTGTTGAGATTGAATTTAGTATCAATGGTAAAGAGTATCGTGTTCTCCGTGGAATCAAACCAAATGTTTTTGAGATTTACGTCAATGACGACTTGATGAATCAAGATGCAGCAGCACGTGATTATCAAAAGGTTCTTGAGCAACAAATTTTAAAGCTGAACTATAAGACATTCACTCAGGTGGTTATCTTAGGTTCAGCTTCTTTTGTTCCATTCATGCAGTTGTCTACTGCCATGCGTCGTGAAGTTATTGAAGACATTCTTGACATTCGTATATTTTCTGTTATGAATCAGTTGTTGAAAGAAAAATCTAATGACACAAAAGCGGAAATTACCAGAATTGAGGAAGAGATTACGCTGGCGAAAACTAAAGTCGATGGACAAGCACTACTCATCAAAACTCTTACTGATGCCAAGTCAGATTCTATTAAATCGTTACTATCTAAATTCGAAAATAATAACGAGCAAATACTCACATGCGAAGGTGTTGTGGCATCATTGGTTGCTGAGATTACCACACTCAAATCACGAACTGCGGAAAAGAGTAGGATTGATAGTGACCTTGAAACAGCGAAGGAATGGAAAACTAAACTTACTTCCAAAGTCGATGATTGGGCGTCACACACAGAGTTCTTTACTGAGAATGAAGTTTGCCCATCTTGCTCGCAAGGCATTCCCCATGATCATAAAGCCACGATTGTCTCAGAGTTACAGGTTAAGATTGAAGTTGAAACAAAACGTCTCGATGACTTGAACAATGTTTTAACTAGGTTGAATGGTGAGTTGACTGAGATCAATAACTTAGTCAATCAAATCACTGATAAGAACATTGAACTCTCTACACAAAATAGTACAATCACTGTTCTCAACCGACAAAACTCTGAACTGCAAGCTGAAATTGAAGCACATAAAACTGACACAACTAATGTTGACGAAGAAAAGCGCAAGTTGAAAAAGTTGGCAACTGATGCACTTGATAAGATTAAGCTGAAGACATCTTTGCTGGATAAACGTAGTCTTGAAGAAGTCGCTGCAATTCTATTGAAAGATTCTGGTATCAAGACTGCCATCATTCGTGAGTATCTTCCAGTAATGAATAAGTTGATCAACAAATATCTTCAAGCAATGGATGCTTACATCCACTTTGAACTTGATGAGAACTTCAACGAATCTGTAAAGTCTCGCTTTCGTGATGCCTTTACTTACGCCAGTTTCTCTGAAGGTGAGAAGATGCGCATTGACTTGGCAATTCTATTCACATGGCGACAAGTAGCAAAGATGAAGAACTCAGTTAACACCAACTTGTTGTTGCTTGATGAGATCTTTGATTCTTCCCTTGATACCGCAGGCACTGATTACTTCTTGAACCTGATGAATACGTTTGGTGAAAATACAAACATCTTCGTCATCTCTCACAAAGGCGATCAGCTGTTTGAAAAGTTCCGCAGCGTGGTCAAATTTGAGAAGCGTAACGATTTCAGTGTTATTGCAACTCCATAAATAACCCTACACCCAGTAGGGGCATGTAAGTTGTTGATTCTACAGGGGAAAATTCTCCTGTTGCCTTTTATTCCGCTTTGATGTATACTTCTAGTATTGATTAGGAGAAAACACTATGTGGAACGACTTTACAGACTTTGACCTTGCTACCCTAGCTGGTCAGTACAAGTTGCAAGATTGCTTGAGATTCAATGATAAATTGCAACTTTCCAACAGGGAAGAAGTTGAGTGCATGATCACTGAGTATGAATACAATCTTGCGTTTGGCGACCCTGTTGACTTTAATTCAGAAGTCGAGTATACTTAATCTATTGACGTTGGAGAATAAATTATGACAAATACCTCATCTGAACTTGGTGCAAAGCTACTTGCAAACGAAGACATCTCTGTTATTCGTGCACGTGTTTCAACAGCATCATTCGATATTAAAAATCGTGTACTTACCCTTCCGCAATGGAAAGATCTTACCCCTACCGTAGAGGGTATGCTTATCGGTCATGAAGTCGGTCATGCACTTTACACGACTGATGAGTACCTTGAACCACTCAAGGTCAATTACAAACTCAAAAGTTATCTGAACATCCTAGAAGATGTGCGCATCGAGAAATTGATGAAGCGCAAGTATCCAGGCATTCGTAAAACAATGAATATGGGTTACAAAGAACTTAATGACAAAGACTTCTTTGGTGTTGGCAAAGTTCAGGATTTTAATACGCTGAATTTGATTGACCGAATCAACCTTTACTTCAAAGCTGGATTCCAGTGTGGTGTTAAATTTGACTCAGAAGAAAAGCAATTCGTAGTTCGTGCTGAACGCACTGAAACTATTGAAGAAATTGTAGCATTGAGTCAAGAAATTTACGATTACTCTCTTGAGAAAACAATTGAGCGTAAGAAAAAAGCACATGAAACTAATCCTACGGATCTTGAAGATCTGGAAGAAGAGATCGAAGATGAAGATGAAGATAATTTCGATGACGGAGATGATCTAAATGATTCTTCTGAATATGACGAAGAAGGTAACTCGATCAAAGAAGATGATGAAGGTGATGTTCGTGATTACCAAGCTAGTCGTAGCCAACCTCAGAAAACTGTAGATGAAAAGATTGAGGAAGAAGCTGAGAAAGAAATTGAAGCTAAGACTGATCGTGTATTCGAAGAAAAGTTAAAAGAACTTGCTGATGAAGGCACTGAATATCGCTACTGGAAACTAGATGAACGTGACCCGATTGTTAATCCAGTTGTAGGTTACAAAACTATTCTGCAAGAAACTGCAGGTGTTGAAGAGTATATCACTGCATCCAATAGAAAAGAAATTGATAAATTTAAAGTTGATTCAAGTCGTGTTGTAAATTACTTGATCAAAGAATTCGAGATGCGCAAGTCTGCCACCATGTACAAACGTGCTCAGACTTCAAAGATTGGTTCTTTGGACATGAAGAAAATTTGGGGTTACCAGTTGAATGATGACTTGTTCAAACGTGTAACTGTTGTCCAGAAAGGCAAGAATCATGGTATGATTTTCCTGCTGGACTGGTCTGGTTCTATGGATGGCGTGATTGATGATACAGTTAAGCAAGTTATAAACTTGGCTATGTTTTGCCAACGTGCTCAAATCCCTTACCAAGTATTTGCATTCACTACGCAATATGACTTGTTGAAGGGTGAGTATGATTCTGGTAAACTGGTAGCGAAGAAACAAGAGTTTTACTCAACAGAAGGTTTGTTGGGTAACGCTGTGAATGGACACTTTGCATTACTTGAATTCTTCTCTCACAAAATGTCGAATGTTGAATTCAATTTAATGGTTCGTCGTTTGTTTAATTCTCGCTACTTGAGCTATTGTGATGGATACTCAATGGGTGGTACTCCACTAAATGAAGCATTGTCATACATGGTTGATTACCTTCCAAAGTTTATGCGCAGCAATGGCGTAGAAAAAATGTCTCTGATTACACTGTCTGATGGTGAAGGTGGTTCTCTTATAACTTCAAGGGGAAACTATTTGGATAACGATCGTTATATCAATAATGTTGATGGTAGCTATAAGAAAGTTAAAATTAAAAACTTTTTGAAAGATCCTAAAACTAAAAAAGATTATTTGGTTGATCGCAGTGGCACTACCCAAACTGAAGCAATTCTTCGTTTGATCAAAGATCGTTATGATGTGAACAGTGTAGGTTTTTATATCTGCCGCAATGGTCGTCGTGAATTGTCTGGTGCAGTACATAACAATCTTGCTGGTTTTACTGGAAACATTGATATCATGATTGACACAATGCGTAAAGAATTCAAAGATAATGGCTTTGCTTCTATCAAAAATACTGGGCGTGATGACTTGTTCATTGTTCCACAGAACAGACTTATTTTTGAAGACGCTGACATTGTGGTTGAAGAAAAGCAAAATGCTCGCCAGATTGCTCGAATGTTCACCAAGCAAATGAATGGCCAGCGTACCAGTCGAGTGCTTCTGAACCAGTTCATCGGATACGTTGCGTAAGTTGTTGATCTAGAAGGGGATTATTTCCCCTTCTATCTGTAAGGTTATTGTCTTAGGTGTTTACTTTAATTCGTACCTGATGTATAATAACTCTATTGAATGGAGAAAACAATGTCGAAACTTACTTATTTTGCTGTATCTACTGAACTGCGTTGGACTTCCCAAGTGTCAATGCAAACCAAAGGTAGCTATGCTTACGCCACTGGGATGTATGAGTCAATTCTTGCATCCTTGGTTGTTGATCTTCCAAAGCACAAGCAGATGGAAGTGATTCGCACTTTGCAAAGCGCACGTGAGCGCATGCAAAAAGATGCTTGACTTTTATTGAGTCTTGCAGTATAATAGTTTTTTATGATGATTTTTTATGGAGAATGTGATGAGTAATGATACCTTCCGTACGCAGTTTGAAACAAAACTGTTTGAGATGTTCCCTGATGTGCAAACGACAGGAACTATTAAAAATTCCCAACTGCTGGACACAATGCGTGAGCTAGGGACTAAAACATCACCCAAGTGGCTGATGGCTAATCGAGTAGGTCGTGGCTTGTATTCAGTCCAAGGATCCAAGTCTAATGTTGTTATGAAAGAAGAAGTGATGGAGTCATTCAAAGTTGACTATACAAATACTGAGTCTTTAATCCCAAGGAAAGATCCAAACTTTGTTCCATTCGGTAACTACACCGACTTAGAGAACATTATCAAATCGGGTATCTTCTACCCAGCCTACATTAGTGGACCAACTGGGAACGGCAAATCTACAATGGTGGAACAGATCTGTGCCAAGCACAAGAAACCACTCATCCGTGTTAACCTTAACATGATGACTGATGAAGAACAACTCATCGGTTCCAAAACTCTAGAGAATGGTAACGTCGAGATTGTCGAAGGACCAGTGCTTATCGACATGCGCAATGGTACTTCCTTATTGCTTGATGAGATTGATGCTGGCTCTGCAAATACTTTGCTTTGTTTGCAACCAATTCTTGAAGGCAAGCCATACTACTTTAAACTCAAGAACGAAATGATCGTTCCTAAAGAAGGTTTCAATATTTTTGCCACTGCGAATACAAAGGGTAAGGGTAGTGACGATGGTCGTTACATCGGTACAAACGTATTGAACGAAGCATTCTTGGAAAGATTTGCTGTTACCTTTGAGCAGGAATACCCAACTGCTAAGGTTGAGATTAAGATTATCAAGAATCTCATGGAAACATATTCGTGTGTCAACGAAGTGTTTGCAGAGACCCTCGTGAAGTGGGCTGAAGCAATTCGACGCACTTTCGATGATGGTGGCGTTGATGAAACCATTACGACTCGTCGTATGATTCACATCGTTCGTGCGTATGCAATCTTCAAGACTGAGAAGAAAGCTGTTGAACTTTGCTGCAATCGTTTTGATTCTGCAACTAAGATGGCGTTCATTGATCTCTACGAGAAAGTTGCGAATCCTGAGCCAGAAACACCTGCGCAACCAGCAGTGGATCCTTCTCAGGAAATTCCGTTCTGATTAAATGCAATAAAATAATTGTTGACTTTAATTCGATCCTGTGGTATAATTGTTACTTGAAACTTGAAAAGGAAATTTGTTATGTTAAAATTTAATGCTCTGTCTGCCTCCCAAAAGAAATGTGTTGTTGCTTTGATCGAGCACTCACCTGCTCTTAAGGCAACTGGTCGTATCACTTTGAAAGAAGTGGTTGCCATTACTCAAGATCTTGCCTCACAGCGTGATGCTGGCGGTGTTAAGATTGGTTATCCAAACTGGTTGTTTAAGAGCAACAAAGTAGAGAAAGGTATTTACCAATTACCTATGCCTACTGAACATGACCTTAGCGATTATGCTAAGTCATCTGTGAAACCTGTAAAGGTTAACAAAGTTGCCAAAGCACTTGCTAAAGTTAAAGCAGTAAAGGCAGCTACAACCAAGAAATCTATCGCTTCTGACGAAGAAGTTGTTTCTGGTTCCCGTCTTGCACGGATTGTTGATGAATCTTCATACGTTGACGAAGACGTTGAAGACTTCAATCAGATCCTGCGTGACAACGGTATCGAAGTTTAAGTTCTCACAGATGGTGGGGGTTACCATCCCCTTACCATTTTTTTTAATGATGGTGTTATTATGGAGATATTATTTAATGTCCAAACAAGCAAAACTGTTGAATTACCTAAGCACTGGTGCTGAAGTAACTGCCAAGCAGATATCTGGATCTTTCGGTTTGAAGAATCCACATGATGCAATTTTCCAATTGCGCAAACAAGGTTACTGTGTATACGGTAACCGAGCAACTCTGTCCAATGGAACAGAGACAACTAAGTACCGTATCGGTAAGCCATCACGCAAGATGGTTCAGCTTGCTAACCAAGTATTTGGTGCACAAGCATTCACGCAAGCATTCACACGTAGTTAATCAGTGAATTGCGTGGGGATATTCGAGAGAGTATCCCCACTCGATTTCCATTGGAGGATTGATGACTTTTAAAGAAGATATTAAAAAGTCCCAAACAGCTACAACTGGTGGGCGAAAATTTGATGGTAACAAACTTCAATATGGTTTGTTACCACCACTCGCATTAAAAGCGACTGTTGAGATTCTAACATTTGGTGCGGAGAAATACGAACCAGATAATTGGAAACATGTTCCTGATTCAAAACGTAGATACTTTGACGCAATGCAAAGACATCTTTGGGCATGGAAAGAGGGAGAGCAAAACGATCCCGAAACTGGTAAGAACCACTTGGCTCATGCAATGTGTTGCCTAATGTTCTTATATGAGCATGATGTAAAGTATTCTGTTGAAAAATAAATTTGACGAATACACTGTTTTGGGGTATAATGTATTATACATATTATTATGTTAATTGAAAAAGGAAATCAATATGAAATTAAGTAAAGAAACCGTAAACCTGTTTAAGAATTTTGCTGGTATTAACAGCAATATGCTTTTGAAATCAGGCAACGAAATTTCAACAATCAGCGCACAAAAGAATGTGATGTCTGATACCATCGTAACTGAACAGTTCCCAATTGACTTTGGAATCTATGACCTCAATGAGTTCTTGGGTGCATTGTCATTGTTCAACGATCCAGACTTGGAGTTTGCTGAGAAGTTTGTGACAATCAAAGAGAATGGTAGTAGCATTAAGTATTTCGCAGCAGATGCTTCAGTGTTGACTGTTCCCTCACGCAAGATTACATTCCCCGAAGCTGAGATTGAGTTCACGTTGACATCAACTATGTTGAACATGATCCATCGTACTGCATCTGTTTTGCGTGCCACTGACTTGCAGATTATCGGTGATGGTAGTAAGATCGTTGTGGCAGTTGGTGATAAAAAGAATGTCACAGGTAACAGCTACAATGCCCATGTTGGTTCTACCGATAAAACCTTCCAAGCTAATTTGAAGGTTGAAAATCTTAAAATGCTTCCAGGAGATTACATCGTTAGTATCTCTAGCAAGAAAATCTCTCGCTTCAAAGCCTCCACAAGTGAATTAGTTTATTACGTAGCAGTTGAAGCTGACTCATCATTCTAATTTGACTTTAGTGAACAACAGGGGTATAATTACCCCTGTTTCTTTTTTATTATGGAGATATTATGGAAGTTCGTGATGAAATGTTTTTGTGGGTTGAGAAGTATCGTCCACAGAAAATTGATGATTGTGTATTGCCAGAAGCACTGAAGAAAACATTCAAAGAATATATCATCAAGGGAGAGTTGCCTAACTTTCTTCTTTGTGGTACAGCTGGTACTGGTAAGACTACCGTGGCCAAAGCACTGTGCAACGAGATCGGTGCTGAGTATATGTTCATTAACGGATCTGAAGAATCTGGTATTGACGTATTGCGCACTAAGATCAAATCATTTGCATCATCAGTTTCATTGACTGATGCAAAGAAAGTCGTTATCCTAGACGAAGCTGACTATCTGAATCCCAACTCTACTCAACCAGCGTTGCGTGCGTTCATTGAAGAGTTCAGTAACAACTGTCGTTTCATTCTTACATGTAACTTTAAGAATCGTATCATTGAACCACTTCACAGTCGTTGTGCTGTGATTGAATTCAAAATTGATAACGCAGAGAAGAAGAACATGCTTGAAGGTTTCTTCAAACGCACTAGGCAAATTCTTCAGCAGGAAAACATTGAGTTCGATCCTAAGGTCGTGGCTGAAATGTTGACTAAATACTTTCCAGACTTCCGTCGTATTCTTAATGAACTTCAAAGGTATTCTGTATCTGGTAAGATTGATACTGGCATTCTTGTTAATGTTAGTGAAGAATCTTACAAGAGCCTTATCAAGTTCATGAAGGAAAAAGACTTTACTGAAGTTCGTAAGTGGGTTGGTAAAAATTCTGATACCGATTCAGTATCTTTATTTCGTCAGTTGTATGATTCTGCATGCACTATTATGGAACCAATAAGCGTACCTCAACTTATTCTTATTCTAGCTGAGTATCAATATAAGGCAGCATTCGTTGCTGACCATGAATTGAATACCATGGCAGCTATGACTGAGATTATGGCAAATTGTAAGTTTAAATAATGCTTGATCTTTTAGCTATCATCTTTACCCAGCTAATTGTTTTGGGTATTGGATATCATCTTGGTTGGAATGCTCGTGAGAGACATGCAAAAGAAGTTTTAAAATCTCTTGTGCAAGGGATAGAAGAAGATACCAACACAGAAGATGAAATTAAAATAACGATTGATAAACATAATGATTGTTATTATGTTTATAGAATGGAAGATCAGACTTTTATGGCACAGGGTAAAACTCGTAACGAACTAGAACATAGTCTCATGAAATTGTTTCCAGGAAAGAAGTTTGCATGTGCTCATGATAATCTAGTCAAAGTGGGGTTCGCTGAATGAATCCATTTGACGTACTCAACTCCATTAACTACACTAAAGAGAATCTTTTTGAAGACCCACAGTCTTTCAAAGAGTATTCTGCCTTTATGGTAAATCGTGGTTTATCATATTTCCCAGATACGATTCTCTATGCCAATGAGATGAATCGTTATTCTTCCATCCCCAACGATTGGCAATTTTTCTATTTCCTAAATACTATACCTAAGAAGAAACGTTTCAGTAAATGGTCTAAAAAGGACAAAGAAACTAAATCACTTCAACTGGTCAAAGAGTATTATGGATATTCTAACGAGAGAGCAAAGGAAGCCTTAAGCGTCTTGTCGGAAAATCAATTGATAACTATTGAAGAAAAATTACAAAAAGGTGGAAGATAATGACTGTCGAAATGATTTACTACGACTGGACGCCAGAGTCCATGCTTGAAGTGACACTACCAGAACCAGATAATTTTCTAAAGGTTCGAGAGACTCTTACACGCATCGGCATCGCATCCCGTAAAGAAAACAAATTATACCAGTCTTGCCATATTTTACATAAGCAAGGCAGGTACTTTATCGTACACTTCAAAGAACTATTTGCTTTGGACGGTAAAGAATCGAATATCACTTCTGGTGATATAGAGCGCAGAAATGCAATTACTACTCTTTTAGCGGACTGGGAACTACTGAAAATCGTAACAGTTGCTAAAGCAGAACCAAAGGCATCTCTGTCTCAAATTAAGGTGGTCTCTTTCAAAGAAAAAGACCAGTGGGAATTAGTTCCAAAATATAACATAGGAAAAAAAACAAGATGATTAAACTTGAATTGAACATTGAAGATTGCAATACTATTCTTCGTGTATTGGCTAGACATCCTTTCGAGGAAGTGTTTAATATTATTACCAAAATCAAAGAGCAAGGCGAACCGCAGGTTGCAGCTTCAGAAGCTGCACAAGCAGCTAGCTCAGCCACCAACGCTGCAGCAGCAGTCATGGCAGCAGAGGCAGCTACTCCACCAGCTGCCTAAATAAAAGAACCCACCTTAGGGCACGTTAGTCGCTACGGTAACAGGCGTCCGTGTAATTACACCCTCGGCACGAAAGTACGAGCCAGTATAAGGTAAGCTGGATTTTAATACGGCTCTCTTCATTTCGCCTTCGGGGATTTGCTTGAGAGTTTTTCTAACTCGCTTAATAGGAGCAAAACAATGTTGAATAACATTAACACAGCCATCGACACTTTCCAAAGTGTCAAAACTAAATTCGTTGAGACCTGTGTCAAAAACGAAGAACTCAAAAAACCCCTCAATGATTTCATTGCAGCGCAATCTTCTTTTGCTAAGATCGTAGCCAAAGCACATGTAGACTTTTATACGTCTCTTGGTCTTTCAGCTTACATGTTCGATGCTAAAAAAGCATTTGCTAAACAATAAGGAGATCATCATGGGAAACAATTTTATCCCCACTTTCTGGGGCACTAAAGACTTGGACAAATTCTTTGTAGGTTTTGATGAACAGTTTGCTCATCTGCAAAAACTTCATGACGACGTAACAAAGAACATCCCCAACTATCCTCCATACAACATTCGTAAAAATGGTGAGAACTCATACACAATCGAAATCGCTGTTGCTGGTTTCGGCGAGTCTGAGATCGATATTGAAATTGATGGTGGAAAGTTAATTGTCAAAGGTAATGTTGATGCAGCTACTGACGCATTAGAAGGTAACTTCTTGTTCAAAGGTATTGCCACTCGTGCGTTTACTCGTGCTTTTGCTATTGATGATCATATTGAAGTTAAAGATGCTGAGATGTTTAACGGTATGCTTAAGATTGCTCTAGAACGTCTAGTTCCAGAACAAATTAAGCCAAAGAAAGTGCCAGTTAAAACTCGTGGTAAGAAACAACTCTTACGTGAGGGCTCATATGATGAAGCTGCTGAACGACTTTAAAAACTTTATGTATGGTCTTCGTGATGGTCTTCATGAATTTAAACTCTTTAAAAGAGGCAAGGTGAAGTGATTTAATCATACAAATTAGGGGGACTTCGGTCTCCCTAAATACTTGTATGATGAACGCAAAAGTCTCACCCAATCTTATATCTTTTATCACCATCCGCAGAGGAAACTGGGTGATGAAGATATCTGTATTCAAACGCAACTATGTAATGATTGTCGCTCAGCATTATTTTGAGACTGACCAATTTTTTGTTAAACAATTTACACATCATAATGAAGCAGTACACTTCATTGATATGTTAGCCCTAAAGGATGATTATGAGAGTTAAAGTATTTAAACTTGTTGATGGCACTGAGCTAATCGCAGAACAAGTCGAAGCATTTGATCAGTTCTTGGAACTTAAGTCACCAGCTGCCATTGTTTTACAACAATCTAAGGATTCAGTTGGTGTGGCTTTGGCTCCATACATGCCATACGTAGAAGGTAACTACAGATTAATGCGATCCGCTATTGCATGTGAAGCTGAGCCGAAGATTCAGATGCAGAACGAATACAGCCGAATCTTCGGCTCAGGCATTCAGATAGTCTCAGCTGGAGCAATCTAAGCCTTCTAGCATGTCCTAGAGCCTTCTCACGACCCGATTAGGGGGTTACCCACCCCAATCGTCCTAGAGCCTTCTCCACCCTCTCTAGGCTCCCCAAAATCCCTGTCAAATCAACAACTTACGGCAGTCGCCCTCTCCACACCCGACAATAACCCTACCAAGTGTAGGGTTTTTGCATTTAGGTGTTTACTTTAATTCAGATCTGATGTATAATAGTCTTATGATGAAAAGAAAAGGAGTCGTTATGAAACAGTTGAATGCCTACGTCGCTAAGATGAATCAGTGGAACGCTATCTTCAAAGGTGAGCAGTTTGAGATCCAATCTGCAAAGGGTCGTCAGCGTCTTGCTGATCGCATCGATGCTGACCTCAGCCCTGAAAATCTTACTTGCGATGGTGAACTTCCACGCAGTGTCGTGCAAGCGAAGTATCGGGAATTGACCACTGTTGCTCGCCAACTCAAACAGTTGGATCCCTCAGTGAAATTTTATGAATTTGAATAAGGAATATATCATGAATGTCGTTTACAAATCAAAGTCTGAACTCCGCACTGAAACTTCCGAGGCATTGCAACAATTCCTCGCATGTGGTGGACAAATCCAAGTGGTGAAGTCTCGCAAAGCACCTAAACAATTGATGCGTGGGAAATCTACAAAGTCTGGCTCGACTGGTACTTCTGGCTTTGCTGTCGGATACCCTACAAAAAGTTTGTAAGCTGTTGACTTTAATTCGATCTTGCGGTATAATAGTTATATTATGATGGAGAATATGATGGACGAATTCAAATCTTGGGAAGAAATGTCTGTGTTGGAACAGATGCAGTGCCAGTACTGGGACATGTACAAAGATGCGTATGGTATGCGTCCTCGTGGCATTGACACCAGCACCTGGACCGAAGCCGAATTCCTTAACGTGTTTGAACAGCTGAGTGAAGTCATCCAGCGTGAGGAAGAACAGCGCAAGATCGCTGAAGTCGAAGCAGCCAAACGATTCGAAATGCAGATCGATTCTTTGATCGCTGCTGGCGCAGTTTCCCGTGATGCTGCACTCAAGTGGATCCACGAAGCCGAAGGTTCCAATGGTGACAATGAGTACCTGTGCTTCCTTTTGGGTCTGCGCTACGGCTACTTTCGGAAAGTAGCATGAGAGTCTTTAAAGAGATAACAAAGGATTGGGTTGGAAATGTATCCAACCACATCTACTACCTGACTGATGACAAGTCAAAGATGGTTGCCTTCTACAACGTGGATACAAAACAAGTAAAGAAGTTTATCAAACCGATTAGGATTGACATGAGATACCGTACGTTTAAGGAATTGAAATGAATATAAATGTTTTCCTCGAGAGCCTTGCTGCCAATAGTTCCCGCAATTTCAAAATCGAACAACTAACCGCAAACAGCGATAACGAAACCCTGCGTGAAGTCGTGCGCATGGCTCTCGATCCTTTCACTCAATTCTACCAACGTAAGATTCCAAAGTATACTCGTGGTCTTCCAGAGAATACTATTAAGTTGGAAGAAGGTATTGATGCACTGTTCGATCTATCGCATCGTATCGTCACTGGCAATGCCGCCATTGAACACCTAACTAATGTTCTCACTAATCTTTCTGAAGATGACGCTAAGGTCATTGAACGTATCATAGAAAAGGATCTAAAATGTGGCGTCCAAGTATCAACTGCAAACAGCGCATGGAGTGGCTTGATCAAAGAGTATCCCGTGATGTTGTGCAGCCAGTTCGACGTAAAGTTGGTGAACAAAGTCCAGTTCCCCGCACTGGTACAGACCAAAATGGACGGAATGAGATTCAATGCAATCGTAAAAGATGGTAAGGTAGAATTCCGTAGTAGAAATGGTAAAGAGATTCAACTGCTTGGAAATTTAGAAAAAGAATTTGCCGCCATGGCA
>Ga0114978_10001360_pt1 | contig 20575 bp, 16 predicted proteins | sample S_140212_EF_Meta_FD_87027 | JGI IMG/M metagenome (GOLD analysis project Ga0114978, IMG submission 87027) | Freshwater microbial communities from Lake Simoncouche, Canada to study carbon cycling - S_140212_EF_MetaG | ecosystem: Environmental > Aquatic > Freshwater > Lake | place: Lake...
ATCTTAATATAATCTTAATATAATCTTAATATAATCTTAATATAATCTTAATATAATCTTAATATAATCTTAATATAATCTTAATATAATCTTAATATAATCTTAATATAATCTTAATATAATTTTAATATAATAATTAGAATGTGCGTATATAAATATACAAAAACTTGGTTTATACACTGTGAATTAAGGTATCAATTAGTAAATTTTTTAGATAAAACCCAAAAAAATAATATATTGGAGATTGGATGTTATGAAGGTTTATCTAGTGTTTTTTTAGCAGATAATTTTCTCAGTAATCAAAAATCAAGTTTAACTTGTGTTGACCCATTTTTGAATATTGATAATAATGACTACAGTCAGTTATTACAGAATGACGAAGAATTAAATTTTGATTATAATATTTCAAAATGTAAAAATACAGATAAGATAACAGTATACAAAATTACTTCTGACATTTTTTTTGAAAATAATAATAAAACATATAATTTTATATATATTGATGGGTGTCGTGAAACAGATTTTATAAAAAGAGATATGGAAAACTCTTTTAAATTTTTGGAGAAGTATGGAACAATATGGATAAATGATTATGAAGGAGAAAATAGTGATAGTAAAAGAATTATGGATGATTTTCTAGAAAAATATATAGGGCGATATATTGTAATTCACAAAGGATATCAACTTGCTATAAGAAAACGCTAATAAATGAATTGAATATAATATTTATAATATTATAAAATAATAAGATGCATGAATGAAAATAAGTAGAGTAGGAAACTACACAACTGGCTTTAAATATTATAAAAATAAGGTTGAAATAACTAATAGTGATGAAATAGATAAGATTAAATTATTAAAAATACCTCCAGCATATAATAATGTTACTATTATTAATAGTAAAAAAGTAATTGCTTATGGGTATGATTCAAAGAATAGAAAGCAGGTATTATATAACCCAAATTTTATTGCTAAACAAAATATTATAAAATATAAGAAAATTTCAAATTCTATTAAATTTTTTTTAAAATTAAAGAAAAAAATAGCAAAGGATTTAAGTAATACAGATGAAAAAACAAAAGCAATTGCGGTAATAATTACACTAATTTTTTCATGCGGTTTTAGGATAGGTAATAAAAAATATGAAAAAGAGAATAATTCTGTAGGACTTACTACATTAAAATATAAACATTTAAAATTTGAAAATAATAAAATTTTAATAGATTTTATAGGGAAAAAAGGAGTCCGTAATTTAGCATATTGTGATAATAGGAAAATTAATGAATATCTTGATAATAAATATAAAGTTGCTTCGTCGTTAGATGAATATATATTTAGTTATGGGACTAATAAAATTATTACATCTAATGATGTAAATGAATATTTAAAAATTATTGGTAATTACTATTCTAATAATGAAAGTAACACTATTATTACAACAAAGGATTTACGCACATGGAACGCTAATATCCTTTTTATTAGTTATTTTAAAAAATTAAGTAAAGATAATAATAATATTGAAAAAAATATTAAGAATGCAATTGAAATGGTTGCATCAAAATTACATAATACTTATAGTATATGTAAAAAAAGTTATATAGACCCTGAAATTATTGCGAATATTGCAAAATACAAATAAAATAAAAATTGATTTATATCTTATATTAATATAAGATTTATATATAGAATATAATAAAGATATATAAGAAATGGATATTAACATCGTTATTGGAAATTTAAAAGATATGCTTAAAAATCGAGGGGATGATATAACTTTATTTGAAGAGCACGAGGCATCTATCGAAAAAGATAAATATGAGAGCGAGGCATGTTGTATTGAATTTGAAACATCAAATACTACACTCATTTTTGCGTTAACAAAGAAAACGCGAAAAAATATTATTGATGAATTGAAAGACGATGATACAAATATAACAAATTTTGTTAAAAAACATAAGGGAAAGCAAAATATTATATTAATATTTAATAATGATTCTGTTTCATTACCTCTTGTATCTCAATTAAATAAATATGATAAATTATTTCAAAAAAATGGAGGGATGCTTCAATATTTTCAAATTAAACAACTTATGTTTGACCCAACAAAACACGAATATGTCCCCGAACATATTAAATTAAAAGATGATGAAATAACCGAGTTTATGAAAAAGTATATGATACGTAGTAAATTGGATATGTCTAGAATATATCCAAGCGACCCAATCGCTAAATGGCTAGGTTTAAAGCAAGGAGATATTGTAAAAATAATTAGATATAATGAAAATAGTGGTGAATCGTTTTACTATAGATCTTGCTTCTAAAATAAAATATATATAGTAATAGAGGATATAATTAAATGAGCACGACACTAACTAATACTTATTTAAACAAGTTTGATGAAAAATTAAAGATATATAATAATGTTTTTTTTAAAAATATTTTAAATAGTTATGATTTACTTAAAGAAGTTGATACAATAGCAAATCAACCAAATTCGCTAAATATACCATCTGATAGTTCAAGTACTTATAGTGTAGGTCAATTTAATAATTTTATAAGAAATATTATTAATTTCAAAATAAAGAATAACGATGATTTGAAAATATCTGATAATAATATGGATTTTATAAATAGGGTTGTAGCAACTAATGGTACAGTAACTTATGATTTTAATGCTAACATTAAAACTAATATTATAGAGACACAAAAAGTAATAAATGTATTTGTTGATATATTAGAAGCATATAAATATTGCATAGACAAGGAAGTAGATACTACGTCACCTTCAGGATATACAAAGGATATTGAAATAAATAGTATTGAATTAGTTTCAGATAAGACAAGATTTTATACTTCAGCAAACACAGGTATGTATCCAGGTGAGGCAATTAAAAATGTAGGTATTATAAGAAATGTAAAAGAAAATGCTACTGCTGGAACATTAGCATATAATGTATTATATCTGTCCATACAAAGTTTTAATACGGGATTTGAAACATCAACTGCAGGTGATATTTCAAATAACTATACATATAAAATGTTCACTAAAACTTCTATAACAGGGACTCCAAGTCATACTATTAATGATAATATTATACCTTCTTCCGCAAAAGCAGATGCAACAACAACAGTTGTATTAACATCAACCACATATGCAAGGCAAAAATATGATGTTAATACTGCTGATTTGACATCTAATAATGTATCATTAGATGATAGAAATAAAGCTCTTATTAATTTATTATTAAAAACCATATTTAATATTCCTATAAATTTTCGCAAGCAAAGTGTATTTGCGCTTTATTATTATTATAGGTTTGTGCAATTATATTCAACACTTATTATAAATGTTTCAAACGTTATGTATGCAAGTGTTACTAATAATACTCCAAAATGTATTGATATATACAATACAGGTCAAGAACGCTTCATTACAGGTATAAAGGTATCTACTGCAGGAGCTTCTTATACTAGTAGCACTAGTCATATAATAACATATACAAATAGTGCAACGGTAGTCGCAACTGCTAACATATTATCGAATGGTTCAGGTGCTATTATTCAAGATAATATTGCTACTATTACAGATAGATCGCCATTTACAGTATTACTGTCAACTTTAACACCCGCTATCACTCCCGCGAAACCTCCTCCTGGAACAGGTGCCGCTGTTGTTTTTAAAATTACAGATGTACCTTTAGCTATTGAAAATACATCGTTAGACCATCTTAAAAATATTGAAAGATTAAAAACAGTAATTAATGATATTACTAATTGTCTTACAACTATAACAAGTGAATTGTCAAAATATTCTGAAAATCTTGATAGTAATCCATTAGTAATTACAACAGATACTGGTTTTGACCCTGCAGAACTGACTGTATCAACAGAAAAAAAGGTTGTAATTAATGTTTTAAACACAGGAATATATGATAAACTTAAAAAATATAACGATAATTATGATTTAGTTAATAATTATATTATTTATGACAATAAAAATGTAAGATACTATGAAATATTAGGGATTGATGACATCGATGTTTCACCTAAAAAGATTCAAATAACTATTAATGCTGTTATTATTAAAAGCGATATTATTAATACTGGCGAATATATTGAAGTATTTTTAAAAGCAGATGGAACAGAAGCAACAAATGGAGCAACAATTCCATCAGCAACGCCTTTTCTCGAAATAAGAAAGAAAGATACTAATGCGTATAAGAATGAATATATATATAATAGAGGTTCGATTGAAAAAATAAATGAAAATATTGCATATAATACTAATAAAGTGCAACATCAAAAAAATTTATATGATAGCGAACATTATAAAAATACCTTTTTAACACGCCAAATATTAATATATAATATTATAATTTCTATTATTGTATTAATATTAATATCAACAAATATAACATATATAACAAATATAACAAATATTGATAAGCAACTTACAAAGACTATTTCTCTTGCTTGTTTAGGAGTTATATTATTATTATTTGTTATATACGTTGTATCAAATATAACATATATTGAAACATTTGCATTATCAACATCAGACAAATTATATCTATTAACAAAAAGTAATTATGATAGTTTAAATTTAAATACACATACCTATAATATGTTAAAAGTAACCACTTTAAATAGTCAGATTGAAGAATTAAATAAAAAGTTTATAAGTTATTTTGAAAAAGTATTGATAATTATTCCTGCATCAGATAATATAGATTTTTATAGGGAAATTAGAGAAGTAACCACGACTGAAATAGATAATAAGAGTTATATTCAAAAATTATTAGAATTTAATAAATCACAAGGTGATAATAATATGGGTTCATTAAAATATGAAATAGAAAATAATAAATTATATATTATAACTTTATTAATATCATCAATAATATTCATAGGTTTATATAATATTTATATTAACTATATTGATAATGATAAATATTTATCATTAATGATATTTATATGTGTAATAATATTTATCGTAATTGCTTCATATTACATAATAAATTCTAACAAACGCGTAAGAACTGTATATAAAAACAAATATTGGGGCCCTGAAACTTCCAGAACTTTTTAATTATATTAAATTTTTATTTTTTTCATAAATTATATAAAAAAATATAACTTATATATCTTTAATGACTACTAAAAAAAATAAGGATAAAAAAAATGGGAAGGGTGATGAAGATGATAAAAAAGAAGATTATGATAAAGACAAATACGGCGAAGATGATTACGAAGATGAAGAAGATGATGAAGATGACGAAGATGAAGAAGATGATGAAGAAGATGAAGAAGATGATGAAGATGACGAAGATGACGAAGACGATGAAGAAGATGAATATTATAATAATAGTAAAAATCAAAAGACCCCTTCAGGTGGTTATTTTAATAAATTTGATGATGATAACAAAAAGCAAAGAGCATTTTTAATATTAAAAACAATACCAAAAAAAAAAAATATTATAAAGAAAATAAAATATAATTTTTATAATAAATATAATAATAATGAAAAACTGTATTTTGATTCATTAACAACTAAGGGGAAAAATAATGTTATTACACTAGAACAAAATTTATCATCAAATAAAAAAATTCATACTATTCCTATGCGTTTTAAGATTTTGGAATTAGATATTAATGAAAAAACTAAGCAAAGCATAATTTTTAAACTAGAGTGTATAAACCGTATGTCATCATCGTCTGGCGAATATCACAAAATAAATAATTGGTTAAATATATTAAATGAAATACCATTTAATAAATATTATAATATACCAATTAAAAATACTGATGGGAATGACAATATATGCTTATTTTTAAATAGCATTCGCGATAGAATGAACGATAAAATATATGGACACAAGGAAGCAAAGGAACAAATAATAAGGGTGTTAGCCCAATTAATATCATTTCCAAAAGCATATGGATATATAATTGGAATACAGGGTTCTGCAGGAATTGGGAAAACAAAATTAATTAAAGAAGGGATATGTAACGCACTTAATTATCCTAATGCATTTATATCATTAAGCGGAACAGATGATTCTTCTTTTTTAAAAGGACACTCATATACTTATGAAGGAGCAACATATGGAAAAATATGCGAATCACTTATAAAAACTGGCATTATGAATCCTCTTTTATTGTTTGATGAATTAGACAAGGTATCTAATACATATAAAGGTCAAGAAATTATAAATACGTTGATTCATATTACAGACCCTGTTCAGAATGATAAATTTAATGATAGATATTTTGAAGAGATAGATTTAGATATCTCACGTTCTATGATTATATTTACATTTAATGATATTTCATTAATCAATCCAATTTTAAAAGACCGTATGATAGTAATAAATGTAAAAGGATATAATAATCAGGAAAAAATAGTATTGGCAAAAGACTATTTAATACCAGAGATATTAATGCAATTTAATTTAAAAAAAGGAGATATAATATTTAGCGATGAAGTATTAATTCATATTATAGAAAATATTGACGAAGAAGAAGGAGTTCGAAATTTAAAGCGAGCAATTAACAATACTATATCTTGGATTAATATGATGAGATATGTGTCTATTGATAAAATATCAATTAATATACCACATGAAATAAATGTAAAATTTTATGATAAATATTGTGGAATTAATACATCAAGAAAAGAAATATTACATTCTTTGTATATATAAAAAATTTTTCTTAGTGTATTTATAAGTGTGTTTACGCGTTTTTAATAGTATAATATGAGCATTAAATGTAATAATGGTATTGATACTGCAACAAATTGTTCTAAATTTATATTTTTTGGTTGCTGGAATAATATAAACTGTAAAGGTGAATATATATATCGTAATATGGTTTTAGATTATATTACTAAAAATGAAAAAGATGTAAAACAATTATACATCGCCGGTGATAATTGGTATAATAATAAGAAAAAGATAAATGAAGAGGAATTTAAATTATATTTTACAGAAATATTGCGCACAGGATATGATAAATTATATAGAATGAATAAAGAAATATATATAGCAGTAGGAAATCATGATGTAGACACAGATACTGCTGATAATGATAAGACTAAATCTAAAAGTGCTAGTACTACTGGAACCTTATCATTAATAACTGAAAATCCCTTGAAAAAAGATTGTAATATTAATACGCAAAAGTATTATTTACAAAAAATAAAAGAATTAGCTGATGCAAATAACTATGATGAAATAAGTGCACCAACATTAGAATTATTGCATGCAAAGAATAGTGAATTATCAGAAGAAAAACTATGCGAAGAAGGGATATATATATATATTGATAATATAGGCGTGCGCTATAATGCAGATAATATAATAATTATAATAAATACCAATAAATTTGATGAAATTAAAATGGGAGAAGCATATTTACAAGATATTATGAAAGTAATTAAAGATGTTTCAATAGAAAGGGATAAAAAAGGAGGAGGAGAGCAAATATTTGTGATGGGGCATATACCTTTATTTACTTATAAGAAAGATAAAATAGCAATTCATGAAATAAATAAAAAGAAGAAGGAATATAGAAAAATAATAGTAGATTTATTTAATATATTTGTTGAATATAATATTATATATTTATGCGCAGATACACACAATTTTAGCATAATGAAAATTGCGCATAATGGCAGAGAATTAATACAGATAACTGCAGGGACAGGAGGAGCAGACCCTGATATAATTAAAGGAGATTTTGCGATAACACCTGTAAATTTTATTGAAAGAATTGTAATAGGAGAGGATAATGAGAGGATATATGATATAACAGCATATGCCTTAAACTCTTATGGATATGTTACAATCGAAATGTATAAAAAACATATAGATGTTAAATATACACAAATTATAACTGATAAGAAAGAATTAGTCGATATGCCTTATATAATGAAAATGCATTCTTTTTCTGACCCAAATAATAATGTTAATTCTCAATTAATTAATAAACAAATAATTCAGCACAAAGGGTCTTTGTCTACATCAAGAGCATCCACGCAAGTAAATAAAAAGCAAGGAAAAATAAGGAAGATAAATTATAAGATAACAAGAAATGCTGTAGATGTAAAGTATGTTAATAAAGTTGTTGAAAAAAGTAATTTTGTAAATAATCCTATATACAAAAATAATATTATATGTAGGAATATTAAAATTAATCCAAAAGGGTATATTACAGACGAAGCAAATAATACATTATGTTATAAGAAAGAGATTAAAAAAGATAAATAATAAAAAAATAAAGGTATTATAATAAGAAGGGAGTTATTATAAATGATTTATATATTATCATCATTAATATTTCTAATTATTGTAGCAATTCTGACATATTTTTATATGTCCTATTTTTTTTATTATAATAATAATTTAGCAAATTTTACTGAGAATAATGAGCATATATATTTTATGTCTTACAAGGAGACATCTGATTTTTTAACAAATGATAAAGATAGATATGTTCGCAATTTTTCAGAACTAGATTTACATGCAAGAAATGTCAAAACATATATGGAATACATAAGTAATATTGAAGATACAACAATTTCATTCACAGAAGAAGAAAAAAAACTATTAATAAAATGTGCTAATAATGCAGATAAATATTTCAAAACTGAAACATATAAAGAATTAAAATATGGTAAACATATAAATGGTAATGATATAGCAGATATTAAATGGATATTTGCAAATACATATACAAACCATTTTAATAATGTAATAATGGAATATGAAGAAGGGTTGCCTCATACGCGTGAAAATATAATATTTGTATCTAAAAATGTTTTAAAATACGATGAATTAAACTTAACAAATACTTTAATACATGAGAAGATTCATATATATCAACGTTATAATTCAGAGTTATTTGATAAAATAATAAGAGAAATGGGTTTATTAGAATTAGATATGAAATCATTTAAATATGCTAAATATATCCGTTCAAACCCAGACACTACAAATAAGATATATTATGATAATGATGGTAATATAGATAGCAATAATAATGATAATGTAATGGTATATTTATATAGAAATGATAATCCAAATGGTATTAATGATGTAATACAAAATAATTATTCAAAAGAGCACCCTTATGAAAAGATAGCATATGAAATTGCAGAAAACTTTTATAAAAATAATAAGAATAAATATATAAATATATAACAGTATATTTACCTATGACTACTTCATGCTACTACATTAAATTAATTTCTATTTTTTATTAATAATAGTAATTTAGATTTAGTTTTATATTTAGTATATCCTTTAATATTTAAAAACTTACAATATTCTTTTATTTGAGAAATACTTAACGTTTTTAAATTTATTTTTATAATATCTTGAATTAATATTGATTTCTTTTTTCCAATATATTTAATATTAAATATTTTAGCAAAATTTTGAAGTTTTTTTATAGAATATTTAAGATGTTGCCCCCCTGTAATTAATGTTTCAATCCTTTTTCCTGCATATCCCCATTTAGGAGAAAATGCATCAAGAACAAAATGACGTAAGAAACAAATATCTCCGATACATTTATTCATTTTACAAATATCTATATCTTCACCGTCTTCACATTTTTCATTACAGCTTTTTAACCATTCAATTGCTGTATTTTCATTATCATTATTTAATTTTCTATCTTCGTCAAAACTAATAGCGAGTTCATCTATTTTAGTATTATCTGTTTTTAATAACTCCCCCATTTTTTCTAAAGGTCTAGTTATGAATGAATTTTTTTTCTGTGAGAAAAAATCAGTTTCATTTTTCATCATAATTGCTACATTTTTAAATAATGTTTTTGACAAACCCTTCTGTTTTACACCACTATAATTATTACCTATACATACACCAACCATAACATAAAAAGCGGCACTTTCAGAAGTAAATACACCAACAGTCATTAAAATATTTGTACTATCAAATGAATTACCACTAACATCCTTAATAAAACACACCCCTTTTATAATATTTTTTAATTTACATTTTTGTTTTACATACGGACTTCCCTTTTTAGATATTTTAATAAGTTGGATAAATCCTTCTGCGGTATCTTTAGAACTTTCAACAATCTTGTTTAATACATCTGTTGATTTATTTACATCACTATAATAGTTAGTTATAACTTGTTTATCATAATTTTTTTTATAATAATCTATCCAATATTTTTCATTCTTTTTATTATTTAAATCTGAATATGCAAAATATAAATTATCCTTTATATTTACTTCAAATAAAATATCATTTGTATATGTGGGATTAGGATTGTGAGTATGTGTTGAACTAGTGAATAGTTTTGTTATATATGAAGATACAGACGAAGATTTAAAAATATTCATTAATAATCTATCTCTATATATATTGATTATTAAAAAAAAGATTTATTATAAATATATATAAATATATAAATATCTATTAGATTTAGAAAGATGGAAGAAGTTATTAAGCAAGCCCCCGATAATATTTTGATTGAAGATATTGAAATTATATTTAAGAAAAATAAAGAGAATGTTCTAGACACTTTGATTGAATTATGGAATATTGATACAAATAAACCTGTTGTAAATGATAAAGAAACAACTGATGACAATACTTTTGATTTAAGCGATCCTTTGAATAAATGGACAAAAATAAGAAATATATGTGATTCGCATGATACAGAAATGCAATCCCAATTGCAAGGGTTAAGAAAACAATAAGATTTTTATATATATTAATATTATAAATGGCTATTAAAACATATGAGTTATATGAGTTGACAAATATTGTCAAAGAAATATTCCCTAAAAAAGAATGCAAAGAATGGTATTGTAAATATAATGTAAATTCATTAAGTGAATATTATCGGTTATCATCCGGGTTTATGTCAGGAAATAATCTTGCTTTTAAAAAATTTAAAAATTATCTACAAGGTAAAAATGGAGATAATGATGGCGGCGATGGCAGTAGCGAGTTTGACTTTTCATCACCTTCTAATTTTTTATATTACAATAATAATAAAGAATTTTAATATCCTTTATATAATTAGATTTAATAATTATTATAAATGTTTCAGAATGCAGAATTAGAAATATTTATAATGATATTATTATTATTAATTATAATATCTATGGTCCCTGTAATAGAATTAAAATATCAAAGCGATATATATGAAAATATTGAGATGTTTAATAAATATTGCTTAAATAACGATATTAGTTTAATAAGTGAATTGGAAGTTAAGAATTCATATATGTGGAATATATCATCATATATTTATGATATTAATAATTTATCAAATTTCTTTTACAAAAAAGATAGCAGTGATATGAATGATTATAAGAAGTTAAATCGCAATCTAAGTATTATATTGAATGATAATGATATTATAAATAATATTATGAAAATATACAATTATTATTTAAATATGTCAATTGGACTTTTTATAATTCTTATTATATTTGCTTGTAGTCAGATTTATATATTTTTCAAGATTAATGATTATGATTATTTAGAATATTGTTTAGAAAGTAGTTATAAAGATATAGGTTTAGAAAGTAGTTTTAGGTATTACCTATATATTTTATTTACATATATATTAATATTTATAATATTATTCTCTATAATATTAAAGAAAATTACAGAATTATATGCAGATACAGATGCATATGAATATATTATGTTAATGAAAGAATTAGATATACTTCTAAAAGAAAATAAACCAACAAGTTTGCCTATCACAAATATACTTAGAAAGTATTCTAAATATAAAATTGATGATATATCATATGCAACTGTAAATAATAGTGCAGTTATAAATGAACTATTGTCTGTTTATAATAAAAATAATTACAAATTATATGCAAACAATAATAATTACAAAATTACATTAAAAAATATTGATAAAATTGAATATTATAATAGTGATGAAGCAAAAGAAAAGGTTAAAAGTAAAATAGATACCATATTTATGTTTATTTATGTTTACATTTTATTATTAATAGTTCCATTATATATGCTCTCTATATCGCTACAAGGAAACTATATATATTTATTAATAATAATAATGATGATGCTAATATTTAGCATATCTGTATATAATACTTATAATACTTTGCATATGTAAAAATCTGTATGTAAACTTACATAAGATACTAGAATATCTTGCAAATTCTTTTTTTCTTTCTAAGGTTTAAAGTTAAAATTATAAATTATGATTGCTTCTACTATAAATCTTACAATATTTATAATTATGATTATAATATATTTAAATGAGATGAGAAATATATCTATGTTCCTTTTAAATTTTAATTACATCAAAGATTTGTCAAAAGTAATAATGGAACAAAAATGTAATAATATCTATTGCGAAGCAGAAACAGATAGATATAATATTGCAAAAAATAGTTATAAATTATTACTTCCAAATGATATATTTAATTCAAAAACTTACATTATATATACATTCTTAATATCAATATTATTATTTGTTTATTATTATTATATATTATTTGATAATATATTAGATCCCCTAAATAAAAAAAATAATATTATACATTTGCTAATATTAACTATTATACTTGTCATAATAATACTTAGGTATATACCAAATGATGGAACAGGATATATAAATTTTTTTAAGGATATTGATAAAAGTAGTTATTTTCGCAGTTTCATAGTAATGTCTTTTTTAATCCTTGCAATTGCAATATATATGCTAATAAAAGATAGAAATGACAATAATAGTTACATTATATTATTATGTTTTATGTTATCACTAATATTATTATTAAATTTAATGACAATTGTATTATCTTTTAAGAATAATACAAAACCTATTTTAAAAACTAAAGAGTTATTATTTTCTCTTAACAATTCCTTGAAATACGAAATTGCAGAATATGATTCTAAACTAAAAGAATCACCTCCAAATTCTTTTGATTTAGTAGCAATAAGATTAGATATTAATGATTTATCAACTAAAATAGATGATGGAACTTATAAAAAAATAACAAAAGAAAATATTGATTATGTATTAAATATTTTGAATATTTTTAGTGAATTATCAAAAATTAAATTTAAGCAAAAATTTAATGATTCAAACAAAATATACATAGATAAACTACGTGCAAAATTTGCAGATAATCTTTCTGAATTTATAAAAACTAGCACTAGTGATTCTAGCAATTATAAAAAATCAGATATATCTGAACTATCTTTAATGTTTGATGAAAAGGTAAAATTACCGGTAAATTACGATGGAGAAGAGCATATGACAAATGAGAATAGTTATAACGATGAATATGTATACACAGCGGATATTTCATATGATAACCCTAATTTATTTTATGAAAAATATTGGGATATTAGCGAAAAAAATATTAATGGGATGTATGGATTACCACAATTTTTATGGGATTATGCTTATTTTACACCAAAGATATTATTTGGCGGATATAACCCTAACCTATTTAAAATTTTAATATTAGTTATAATATTTATATTTATAGTAACAATTATATTTTGGAGGTTATTACCTATAGATGGTGGAATATATAATATATATTATATATTACAACCATTAATAATCTTCATAATTTTAATTATATATATATTAACATTTGTATGTTTTAATACTTGGTTTAATAAATATGTTGTTTATAAATGCCTTGTTTGTAGTTACAAAAGGTCCTTAAATAAATTAAATAATATTGTAACACCATACATCAGACTTTACGATAATAAAATAATTAAAGGTAATAAAAATTACATGCAACATTATATTATTTCAAATGTATTTTATTCAATATTATGCGGATACATTAATTTAAATAATGACAAAAAAGACGACAAATCTATAATTGTTTATGCAGAAGATGCTTTAAAGGCTTCCGAAAAATTAGTAAAAACTATTGATAAAATAGTTATTGGTTTAAAAGTAGATATAGTTAATATAAGTGATGATTTAAAAATTAAAATTTTAAAAGATATTGCAGATGCTATTATTGCGGTTGATGATGCTATTACCAAGACAGATAAAGCATATACTTCATTCTCAAATGCATCAATTGTGTGCGCCTCTGTTAAACCTGAATTAACTAAATTAAATGATAAATTTACTAAATTTAATGTTGCTAACAAAGATAAGATAATTTTAGATGCTAGCCACTCATTCGCAAAAAATGCTAAATCAAAAGCAACTAATGCTTTAGAATTATCAAGAAACTCAAATAATATAGCAAAAGCAAATCTAAGTGCATCTAAACCTATAAATGAAGAAAAAGGGGAAAATACAAAATACTATGATATAAATAAAATAAAATCAAATAGATTAAATTTTACTAGCATGAATAATAGTATTTTAAATAATGATAATGAATTTAGAGAATATTATAAGGCACGATTTAGCAATATATATGATGAAACATATAGTAATGATAATGCTATTGTGTTATATAGCATATTTTCGCATATTTTTACTTCTAAACAAGATAATATTAAGAATATTGAAGAGATTGCATCATACTTTGATAATGATATTATTACAAAAGATAAAGTCACCACTATTTTTAGTATAATAAAAAAGTGTTTTAATTTATTTGAGGAAAATAAATTTAATAACAATTTAGTATATTATAATAATCGCGATAACAAGCATAAGGAAATTAATATAGATATCTATAAAAAATTTAAATTTTATAAATATAATGATAAGATAATTCCTTATAAGTTCATATTAAAATTAACTACATATGCAGAAGTTGAAGCGTTTATTAAAAATTCTGATAGTGAAAATAAGAATATTACAGATACAATAAATATAATATTTCCGGATATATTAACAGTAAATAATGATGCCGACTTACTGACTCTAACACAACAATCAGATATGGAAAAAAAACGTGATAATAATTTAATTAAAATAATTGGTAAATATTTATTAATTTTAGGACATATTAATGCAAATCGTATTGAATATTATGATAAAAAAATAAATGAGGCAAGGCGTAAGATAATATATGAAAGAAAAACATATCATTTATATAAATTAATTTCAAATACATTATACAAAGATACATATGATGATATTAATGATACTTTCAAAACATCAACGACTGACCTTGTAATAGAAGATGAAAAGTATAGCAAATACAAAAATTTAACATATATATATAATTATTTAGAAACAAAATATGTTAATATATCTTCTAATAATAATAATTATTTAGAAAATATTATTAATAGTATTAATAATAAGATTAATGATGATAATAAGAAATTTAATGATGAAACTAAGAGTGCGCAATATATATTTCGTGATAACATAGATAAAATTAGGCATCCAGATGCTTATGATAATGAAGTAGAAATTTTAAATATTGCAAATAATATATCTACATTTGATTTTGGAAGTTCGTATATATTTAATATGTTAATATTGATATTATATTATTATTTAATAGTTAAAAAATAATAAACAATAAATAATCTTTTTAACTATTAAATATAGATATACAATTTAATGGGTAACATGATACCTGCAACAAATAGTAACGCGGAAACTAGTGAAACCAAAGTTAATGATAATTATGATATGATTGGTAAAAAAGGTGAGTTTTTACATTCAGATATACATATGCTAAAATATAAAAATATTAGTAAAAATGATGAAAATATTGATAGAATTAAAATATTATATAGTAAATTTTTCCAACCCTATAATGTAAAACCTGAATTTAAAATTGATTATGAAAATAATGGAAAATATTTAGATACTTTTGGAATAATACCTTTAGAATTACTACCAGCATCTTATGTTCCTTTTAATTATAAAAACTACGAAATGAACTTAGATAGATTATCTAAAGGAGATTTGTTTTCTGAGGATGATTATAAACGAATATTTTTAGATTATAATAAACATCCAGACCCATCAAATAAAAATTTAATTAGTGAAAAAGAATTAAAAGAATATTTAGAGTATTGCTTAAAAGAAAAATTAAATAATCCAAAATCTATATTTAATGCTTACAGCGTAAATACTATTACTGTTTTAGTATGTATATTATGGTTTATTATTATTATACAGTTATTCAATATACTATTTTACTATTATAGAGATATATATTCATATATTCTATTATTTATAACTATGCTAACTATATTAATCGCAATCATTTGGAAAATGATTTATATACTTAATGTTGATTAATAAAATTTATTATCTATAATACGAATAAGGAAGCATAATAATGAATAGTGAAAGTGAAAATTCAATATATAATTATAATATGATATTTAATAAAGTTAATAATGTTAATAACGAAGATGATAATGATTTTAATACAAATGTAATTAGCGATATTAATTTACAAAACTTCGATATAAAGAGGTATGAATATTATACAAATTTAGTATATATATATAAAAAAGACCCTGACACTTTATATAATTTATTAAATAAATATTATAATATCAAAAACTTAAAAAAAAAAGAGAAAAAATTAATTAAATATATATTTAATTATGCTAGATTATTAAAAGATAAGGAAACAAAAACCTCGTCAAAACTTACTGATACACTCTTAGAAGAAAAAACTAACAATGGTAAAGTTGTAGGAGGAGACCCTCATAAATATAAAGATATAATAAGTAAACTTAAGGAAAGTATAAAGAAATCAGAACCATCTATTGTCTCGCGTAAGACTAAAAAAGCTAAGCAAACTATTAATTATGCTAAATCATCGACTAATGATGAAGAAGATTTGCAGATTAAAAAAGAGAAATTAGAAAAAATATTAGAATTACTTACAAAAACACTAGAAGATATTACCAAATATGAGGTCGAATTATCAACAGAAGAAACAGAAAATACACAAAAATTATTAAACAAAACTGTTAAACCTGTAATAGATATTATCAAACAATTATTAGCTTCTATTAATAAGAAAGACATTATAAAAGGAAAAGAAGGCAAAAAAACTGAAGATGATGTTAAAGAAGATGAAGATGTGAAAGATGACGAAGGGCGCAAAACAAACAAATTATTGAACAAAACTATTGAACCTGCTATTAATATTGTAAAAAAAATATTAGGTTCTATTAAAAAAGAAAATAGTTCTATTCCTTCTAAGATATTAGACAAAACTGTTAAACCTGCAATAAATATTATAAAACAATTATTGGCTTCTATTAAGAAAAAAAAATCAACACAACCGGTTGATGTGGATGGTACATCACAAGCAGGAGGTAATTCGAATGAAGGTTTAAAGATTAAATATTTAGACACACAAAAATACAAAGGGTTAAAACATAATGTCGATAAAGATGCACTTGAAAAATATTATAATACACTAACTGAAGATGATAATAACAAGATTGGTCAATTATCAAATGATATTGATGAATATTATACGAATGAAGATACTGAACCTGAAAAAAATGAAAAAAATATTATTCAAAGAATTAAAAATTTTGAAAATGACCCTAAAAATCCATTAGAAGAACTAGAACTCACATTTGATGACAGAATAGTATTTATTATAGCAACATTTTTTATTAGATATATAACAATAATTATGGTTCAATGGTGTATTGATATCAATATTATAAAAACATTTTATGAAGGATTTATATATTATGCTGTTATATATATAACAATTTTTTGGTTTATTGTTTTATTTATTAATATAGATAATAGTTTTGATGTAAAATATATGAACTTTAATGGAATTATAAATAGTATTCGCACACTATTTTACTATTTTTATATGGGAACAAATGGAATATCTAGGTTGCTAATCCATACATCATTAATAATGATATTAATAATAATTCCTATAATATTAAATATTAAAAATAAGGCAGAGTTTAAGGATGAAGATAATGTTGAAATTATTAAAATACTAAATTATGATGAGAGAAAACAATTATCTAAATCATTATCATTATTTACTATGTTTATATGGTTATTTACAAGTATAATAGCAACAAAATTTTAATATATATCTCTAATTATTTTAGAAGGATACAATAGAAAGTAAATGAATGATAATCTACGCTACATATCTTTGCAATATATTAAGGGGAATAATTATGATAAGGTAACTTGTTTTAGTTTTGGTGTTGATGAATTACAAGATTTTTTTAATAAAGACAGAACAGATACCGATACATTTCTTAGTTTAGAAAAAACTGAGAAAAATAAATGTGAGATTGGAGAAAGTTTATTAGATGATTTAATTAATTATATTGAATTTAAAGAATTAATATCTTTATTTGACAAAGAAATTAAATGTGTTGAAACAAAAATAACTGAAGAAGAAGAAAATAAAAAGGCTGAGAAAGACAAATATATAAGTGATAATAAAAAAAAAAAAAAATTATTTTATGAATTAACAAAACTAGTTAAAAAAATAAAAAATAAGAAAGATGTTACAGACGATGATGTAAAAAAATTTAATGATATTGTAAATAATTTAATTAATTTAATTAAAGTTGATTCACAATATAGTTCAGCAAAAAATCCAGAACGATTACAAGAAGAACAAACAAGATTACAGGAATTAATAAATAATAATACTAAAAAAGAAGAAATAATTAATGAATTAAATTATTTTAAAAAAAGTATAATTCTTTCCATAGAGGAAGAGTTAAAATTATTAAAAACAGAAAATTTATTAAAAGAAAAATTAATTTGTGTTGATAAAATATTAAGATATTTTAATTTAATATATGAAATATTATCAGATGAAAATAAGGAAAAAGAAGCATCTATTAGAATTACTAGGGAAAATTCTGATAAATTAATAAAATTATATACTAAGTATATATATATATGCAATAGTAATATTAAAAAATATGAAAAAATATTTGAATATAATGAAATTGATAATATTGATGATGCATTTATGATAGAATCTTATTCAAAGTTTTTAAAAAAATTAAGAAAAATAAAAGAAAGTTTGGAAAGCAAAGACATCGGCAAAATTGAGCGTAATTTAATACATTTTCTTGATAAATTTTTTAATTTGCATGGATTTAATAATCCAGATAAAATAGGAGATGGAGAGCCAGATTCAACAGATATAGAGTATCTAGTTCAACGTATAATAAATTATACTTAAACATATAAATTAATTATTTTTATACTAATTATAAGTTATTTATAATTGCAAAAAAATAGAAAATTACTAATAAAAATATTAGTGGTAAATATTTAATTGGAATAGGCAAGACCGCCCATACCGGAAAGAATACGTAACACATTATAATTAACAGCATATACACTTATAGTTCCTTTAATAGAAGATGAAATAGATAATACAGCAGTATCTATACGAGACATATTAAGGGTTCCGCTTGGTTGATGCTCTTCCGGCTTAATAGCAAACGAATAAACATTAATACCTTCATGAAACTTATCAGGAGTAATTTCATGATGTTGATAAGGTTGAACTAGAGAGAAATATTCGCCACCTCGAGTTGCGAAGCGATCATTTCCATTAAGCATTATTTTAGCTGAACTTACCGGGTTTACAGAGTCGAGATAATCATTACTGAAAGTTCCGGCAGTAGCAATACCTTGAATTCCATTTTTCGCAGCACTTGAGAAATTATTCCAAAATACTCCTGTGTCTTGTGATTTAATAGTCCATATTAATTCTTTGCATGGGTGATTAAAGTTCATTCTTACTGTTCTCATACTATCAGCCGTGGATGATGCTTCTATAGTATCAGAACCTGTGAATTGAAGTTGTTCTATTAAATATTCGTGAGATAGTTGAGCAAAACGACGGCGTTCATCTGTGTCAAGGAATATATAATCAACCCATAGATTTGCATCCATCGTTAAGTTAGCCGCAGTAGCTGCTAAAGTGCTATTATCAACACCACCAGCTATATCGTTTTCATACGTCCAATTTCCGGAAGTTTGATCTCTCATGTTTGCAAAAGTCTCATATTCAATATTAATTTTAACTTCATGATATTGTAATGCAATTAAAGGTAGGGCAAGACCTACATTACGACAGAACCAGAACTCTAGAGGAACATAAAGTTCATAAGAACCAGTTGCTATAAGTTTTGTGCATGCATTATAAGGATTTGCACCAACCATAGCATTATATCCTTCGCGCTTTCCAACAGGAAGTGAAAGTTCATTCCATATATATAGCCATTCAGAATAATGTTTATCGATACGTTGACCGCCTATTTCAAGTTCAACAGTTTTTAATAGTTTTTGTCCAAAATTTGGAACAAGTGCAAATGTGGTTCCTGCAGCTTCTGTGCCAGTATTTGTATTTGTAAGTTTGCAATATAAATATACACGATGAATTAAATCACCATTACGAGTTATTTGGAAACTTGCGCGAGAACCAAAAGTAGAACCACCGTTAGCAGTTTGTTGAATGGCTTCAATCGCAAAATTAGTGTGGCGACGATATACAACCTTGAAGAAGGTAATTTGAGGATTACCAGTTAAATAAACATCCTGTGCTCCATATGCTACTAATTGAAGAAGACCACCACCCATTTACGCTATATTCTTTATACTA
>Ga0114978_10001361_pt1 | contig 20571 bp, 34 predicted proteins | sample S_140212_EF_Meta_FD_87027 | JGI IMG/M metagenome (GOLD analysis project Ga0114978, IMG submission 87027) | Freshwater microbial communities from Lake Simoncouche, Canada to study carbon cycling - S_140212_EF_MetaG | ecosystem: Environmental > Aquatic > Freshwater > Lake | place: Lake...
ATCGCCAAAGTCTGCTGATAATGATCCTAAAGATGGTGCAGGTTTTGATGCATTGATCTGCCTTCGAGGAAAGATTTATCAAATTGATAATGACTTTTCTTGGGTAAGAGATGATCGTGGTATCTATGGAGTTGGATCTGGCAGTTCATATGCACTTGGTGCATTAGCTAGATCATCTATATCTCCAACGAATACAAGAACGGCAGCCAATGAGGCTCGCAAAGCAATAGAGATTTCCATCTCGTTTGATATAAACACAGGTGGGAAAGCCAAGGTAATCACTCAAAGGGAGAATCAAATGTCAGTAAAAGGCGAGAAGTATAAGTCAGGATCAGCAATGAAGAAGCATGAAATGAAAGAAGGCCCTGCTGCTCGTAAGAAAGAATATGGCTCAAAGACAGGTGGCATGAAAGCAAAGTCAATGCCAAAGAAAATGGGCAAGAAGAAGTAATGGCCTCAGCAGCATGGCAACGCAAAGAGGGCAAGAACCCTAAGGGTGGTCTCAACGCTAAAGGTCGTGCCTCTGCTAAAGCACAAGGAATGAACTTGAAGGCTCCGGTTAAATCTGGTGATAACCCACGCAGAGCAAGTTACCTTGCTCGTGCAGGTGGCAACCCCGGGCCAGAACGCAAGCCTAATGGTGAACCAACTCGTTTACTTTTATCACTTCAAGCATGGGGTGCATCATCAAAGGCTGATGCTAAAAAGAAAGCAGCAGCAATATCTAAAAGAAACAAGGGTAAAAAATGAAGAAGAAACCCTCTAAAGCTTCAAAGAAAGTTCAGAAGGTAATGCACGAGTTTAAGACCGGCACCCTTCACTCAGGTTCTAAAAAAGGCCCAACTGTAACCTCAAAGAAACAAGCGATTGCTATCGCTATGTCAGAGGCTGGAATGAAAAAGGGTAAGAAGAAAGGTAAGTAATGGCAACTGGCACCAATGGAAGTACGCTTCATGCAGAACTCAATCGCCTCGCTAATGGTGGCACCTATCCTGCTATTCAGTCATATGTTAGTGCAGCTCAGGCTGCAAACACTTTTGCTGGAACTACAGGACTTAGTGTTGTTGGTGCCTTGAATTCTAAAGCCGGAAACTCTAGATCTGCCTACAAAGACCTTCGTGGTGTTTGTAATCAACTTGGTGGCACTAGTGATAAGGCTGCTGCCGCAGCCCTAAGAGCGAGGACTTCATGACAACTACATTTAATGGCTTAGTAGAACGAGTCCTTGGCCAGATCCAGAACTATGGATCCCAGCAGGAAACAGCCACATGGGTCAATCAGACTGGTGGCATTGCCACCACCACAGCTACAGATTTTATTGTCAATGAGACTGCCCAAATGGGTCGAGGTCTTATTGAGGTAGGCGATGAGCTTATGTATGTAGACCGTACAGACAACCTCACCAAGCAGGTTTACCTAGCCCCGTGGGGTAGGGCATTTAGAGGCACCACAGCCGCTACAGCAGCCAACGAGACCAAGGTTGTGATTGCACCTACCTACCCAAGATTCATGGTCAAACAAGCCATCAATGACACTATTCAGTCAGTCTACCCAGAACTCTTTGGGGTAGGCACATACACATTTTCCTTTAACTCAGCCGTGACTTCTTATTCCCTACCGGCAGCCGTTGACTATGTTCTCAATGTTAAGTGGAAGACCCTTGGATCAACCAAGGAGTGGCTCAATGTCCGTAGATATGACACAGACAAGACAGCCAATACCACGGTATTTGCCAATGGCAAATCAATCAACATCTTTGATGGCATAGATCCCGGAAGAACCGTTCAGGTTATCTATGCAAAGGCACCTTCAGTCTTATCTGATGCGACAGATATATTTGAAACTGTTAGTGGATTGCCATCTTCTACAGTTGATTTAATTACTTATGGAGCTATTGCCCGTCTAATCGTTGGAAGTGATGCTGCACGAGTACCTGCACAATCAGTAGAAGCAGATATGTTAGATCAATCAAAGCCTATTGGCTCTGGTTCATCTGTTGCTCGTTTCTACCTTGGTCTATACCAGCAACGCTTGCAACAGGAAGCAGCAAAACTCCGCGATCTATACCCACCACGACTACATTACACGAGGTAACCAATGGCCCAAAAAAGATATTACGCCTCTACTGCAAAGCAAGCATCGCTATCATCAGGTATCGATAGCGTTGTTACATCTATCACCCTTGACTTAGTAACAGGCTTTCCAAGCAGCTATCCATACACACTTGTTATTGATCCAGATACCAATAAGGAAGAACTTGTAAAGGTAACTGCATCTGGTGGTGGAACCACTCTTACTGTGGTTCGTGGAGATGATTCAACAACAAATGTTGCTCACTCTGCTGGAGCCACAATCCGCCATGTGGTCTCCGGTCAAGACTTTAATGATTTTGGTCAGCATATTGGATCTACTGCTGCACCTACAACAGCAAGTGTCCACGGTGTAACTGGTGATGTTGTTGGAACATCTGATGCACAGACTCTTACAAATAAAATTATATCTGGTGCAGTTATTGCATCTGGTGGTATTGACTTTGAAGGTGCAACTAATAACGCATTTGAAACTACACTCACAGTAGTTGATCCAACAGCAGATAGAACTATTACTCTTCCCAATTCTACAGGCACAGTAACTCTTGATGGAGTTGCATCTACTCTTACATCTAAAACAATTACATCTGGAACCTTGGGTTCTGATCTTGCTGCCGGTGGTTTTGTAGTAAGTGGTTTGGCTGATCCTACTGCGGCTCAAGATGCTGCTACTAAGGCTTATGTTCAAGCTCGTATTGCAGATCTAACTACTGGGGCCCCGGCTCTTATGGATACTCTTGATGATTTAGCAGCAGCCCTTGGTGATGATCCTAACTTTGCTACAACTATTGCTACTAGCGTGGCAGCTAAAGTAGCCAAAGCTGGCGACTCAATGACCGGTGCCTTATCAATGGGCAACAATAAAATTACATCCCTTGGAACTCCTACAGCATCTACAGATGCTGCTAATAAAACTTACATAGATACTCTCTTTGGATCTACTACATCTGCTGCTGTAAGTGCAACTAGTGCAGCACTTAGTGCTACATCAGCAGCTACTAGTGCAACTAGTGCAGCCACCTCTGCAACCTCAGCAGCAACTTCAGCATCATCAGCTTCTACTTCGGCTACCTCTGCTGCTACCTCAGCAACTTCTGCTGCTGCTAGTGAATCATCAGTAACTGGATTGACTGGTTCTGGTCTTGTCCGTGATATGGGATCTGTTGCAGATGCCGATACAACTTCAACTACTTATATAAACATTGCAACCATTTCTGCTGCTGCTGCTACTAGTGCTACTAACGCTGCAACCTCTGCTACAAGTGCAGCCACTAGTGCTACTAGTTCTGCAACTAGTGCAACTAGTGCCGCAACATCAGCGACAAGTGCAGCAACCTCAGCAACTAGTGCTGCTACTTCGGCAAGTGGTGCAGCAACTAGTGCAACTAATGCATCCACTTCAGCAACTTCAGCAGCAACGAGTGCAACAAGTTCTGCTACTTCAGCCACTAATGCTGCAACAAGTGCAACAAGTGCAGCTACAAGTGCAACTTCTGCTGCACTAAGTGCAACAGAATCAGCAACTTCTGCTACAAATGCGGCCACAAGTGCCACATCTGCGGCCACAAGTGCAACCAATGCTGCAACTTCAGCAACAAATGCAGGAACATCTGCCACATCGGCAGCAACTTCTGCTACTTCAGCAGCAACATCCGCATCTTCGGCAGCCACATCAGCTACATCGGCTGCTGCTAGTGCCACTACAGCAGCGAGCTATACACCTTCGCAGACTGGTAATAGTGGTAAATTTCTAACAACAAATGGTACGGTTACTTCTTGGAGTAGCCTCTCAGATTGGGGAACAATCGTATGAGTTTTGCATTTCAACGCCGTAGGGGTACAACTGCCCAGCACTCCACTTTTACTGGGTTGCTTGCTGAGCTAACGGTTGATACCGATAAAAACACAGTAGTAGTACACGATGGATCATTAGCAGGTGGGTATCCTCTTGTTGGTAAAGCAACAACAGATACTCTTACAAATAAAACTCTTACTACACCAGTAATATCTAGCCCAAAGATTTCATCTACCTACACAGTTAAGACCAGCAGCTACACCTTTGCAAGCGGAGACGAAGGCAACTTGTTTTCAATGAACAATGCGGCAACGCAACAGTTCAACATTCCAACCGATGCCACATTTAACTTTGCTGTTGGTACTGAGATCAATGTGTTCTGGATTACAGGTGCAGGGCAGCCGACAATCGGTGCCACGAGTCCGGGAACGACCACTGTGATTTCAACAGGTGCGACCAGTGCCACGCCCAAATTGCGTGTGGCCAACTCAGGTGCAACTTGCAAAAAATTGGCAGCAAATTCTTGGATTATTTTTGGAGACATTTCCTAATGACACCAATGCTAGGAATTACGGCTAGTCAAATCTCAGGGCATTTAGTTACTGACATTCTTGCTTATGATTCTATTCAAACAGTAACTTTAACCACTACTACTGCTTATGTAGATTTTACTTCAATACCAGGAACTTACAGGCATTTACAAATTAAGTGGATAGGTAAATCATCTGCTACGGCGTATGATACTTCAAATACTTATATGCAATTTAATGGTGATACAGCAAACAATTATTCTATGCATGTATTTTATGCTAATCAAACACCTAGCAATGCAACCTATGGTTACTTCACTGGTATTTATGCTCCTGATATTGGTAGTGGTGGACCAAATACTAATGCTAACTTTACAAATCAATTTTCTTCAAACACTATTGATATTTTAAATTATGCTGCAACAGATAAATATAAAACTTCTCAATCTGTTAGCACAAACGCTGCACCTTCTAATTATTATAGTGCTATTGAAAGAAATAGCCATAACTGGCGTTCGACTTCTGCTATTACATCAATTCGTTTTGCTCCCGTAAGTTCTTCGTGGGCAGCAAATACAACTGTAGCACTCTACGGAATAAAGTGAGGAACTAATATGGCTGCTGGAAATACTTATACACCTTTGGCAACTACAACATTTGCTTCTGCTGCTACTAGTTATACTTTTTCATCTATATCTTCTAGTTATACATCTTTAATTTTAATTGTTAATAATCAAATGTCTGGTGCTTCTGGATTTAAACTTAGATTTAATGGAGATACTGCAAGTAATTACAATCAACTACAGCAAACAGGGTACGGGTCAACTGCTACTATTACACCGGGTTATGTAAGTAGTGCTACAAGTATCTATAACAATTTAGTGTTTGGAGATTCAACAACAACTGATGTTTTTACATCAAACATTATTGAAATTAATAATTATCAAAATACCAATATGTATAAGATGGTATTGTGGAGATATGGAACCAATACAACAGATACTAATAGGGGTGAGGTTGGACACATTGGTGGACAATGGCGTTCAAACACCGCGATCAATGCCATTGAAGTAAGTGCTTGGAATGCAGTAAACTTTACAATAGGAACAAGTATGACACTATACGGAATCGTGGCAGCATAATGGCAAATACATTTTATAGAATACAAACAACCGATTTAACTTCTGCACAAACTAATATCTCTTTTACTTCTATACCTGCAACATATACAGATTTAAGAGTTGTTTTAACTGCAAGAAGTTCGCAAACTGGTTATGCACAAAGCCAATTTAAAATTCAATTTAACAGTGATACTGGAAATAACTATAAGCGCCGAGAACTATATGGCGCTGGAACTGGCTCAAGCATTGGCACAAATACAGGTACTGGTGAAGGAGCAATTCTTTATCTTTACATTCCTGCCGCCAATGCTGGAGCAAACATTTATGGCAATGCGGTTATTTATATTCCTAATTATGCTGGCAGCACTCAAAAAACTGTTAATATAATTAATGGACAAGAAGATAATATACAAAGCGCTTACCTTCAAAATGTAATAGGTCTTTGGACAGGAACGGCTGCTATTAGTTCAATACAATTAACAGAGCAAAATGGACAAAATCTAATTGCTTATAGTTCAGCATCACTCTACGGAATCAAATCTAGTTAAGGAGAAATAATGACAAGACCAACAAGAATAGAAATCAACTGCGCCACTGGTGTAGAAACAATCATCGAACTGACTGATGAAGAAATTGCACAGCGTGAGGTTGATGCTGCAGCACACGCAATAGCACAAGCAGAGCGTGAGGCAGAGGCACAGGCTAAGGCTGATGCAAAACTATCTGCACAGGCTAAGTTGGCAGCACTTGGATTAACTGGCGAGGAAATTGCTGCGCTGGGCTAAATGTTAGCTGATCTAAGATGGAAGCAACAAGGACAACCAGTTAAAACTGTTTGGTGGTCAATTTAATTAAGCTTGAAACAGGGGAAATTTGAGGGAGTCCTCGCCCAATGTCATAAGTAAGAACCCTCAATAATTTCCCATAAGGAGACAGCGTGGTATTAAAGGCATCTAAATCTCCGGACATTACGGAGACAGTCATTGTCGACCTTACCGGTCGAAGCTCTCAATACTACGATCCAAACACTTATGCCTTTGATGTAGCTATTGGTGGCTTGCCATTTCTTATGAATGTCAATGACACTACTCCCTATCGCAGATCTACTGCTCGATGGAAGTATGAGCGTATTGACCAAGCCCGTGAACCGGGTGAGCAGACACTTGACTCTGGTCTATGGGTTAGATCTCAGACATCCTTTCACCTTGGTGAAGGTGTTCAGTACCAAGAAGCCTTGTCTGGAAATGTGGATCAATTACGCTTTAGATACTTTACTGGAACAGGCATTGACCCATGGACTCCGGGTCAGATTGGTCTTCTAAAGGATACAACTAAGTTATATCCAGCAGCCACTTCTTCATCTGCAAAAGTCATTGCTCTCCCAGCTACTATTTCTGGCGTAGATTATGTGCTACATATTGATTGTGCAGCAGCAGGTGGAGCAGCAGTAAGAGTTGCTAGGGTTACGGCAGGTGGCACAGCCACTTCACTTATTCTTGGATCTGCCCTATCTACTGAGATCCTTGCAGCAGAAACAGATGGAACATCTCTTTATATTGCTACTGCTACAAAAATTTATGACTATAACTTTGCAGCAGCAAGCCCATCACTTCATGCTCATTATGATATTAACACAGCTAACGCTTCTAGTGTTGCACTTAAGTTTGTAAAGAGCAGAGTGCTGGCTGGTGTTAGTTATGTAACTGGAACTACACCTATTGCTGCTGTGTATGAACTTCCATTTACTAACAAGGGAACTGGGGCAGCATCAACAAACTTGTCTGCGATTACAGCCATTGCCAATACCACCACAGTACCAACTGGTTGGATCTGGTCTGATATTGCTGAAGGTCGTGGAGCAATCTATGTTGCTGGATACGCTGGAGATAAGTCATCTATCTTTAAGATTACACCAGATACAACTGGTGCCTTGGGTGCTGCTGTATCTGTAGCAGACATTCCTCGTGGTGAAACAGTAAGAACAATTTTTGGATACCTCGGAACATTCCTTGCCATTGGAACCAGTCGTGGTGTTCGTATAGCTGCCATTGCAGATGATGCAACCATCGTCTATGGCCCATTGATTTTTAGTACAACTAATCCAGTAACATCATTTGCTGCTCGAGATTCTTATATCTGGGCTGGCGTTAAGGCTGGAATTGGTGGTGCCTCTGGCACCTATCGCATCTATCTTGGTGCATTACTAGATGATGGATCTTATCCGTATGCTACAGATGTTATTGGTTCTGGAACTACCGGATCAGTTGACTCTATCGGTTTCTTCCCAACCTCTGCACAGATATTCTTTTCTGTGTATGGAAGTGGAACATGGCTACAACACGCTACACAATTAGTATCTGAAGGAACCATTACTACTGCAACAGTAAACTGGGGAACCTTAGAAAAGAAAGCATGGAAGAGAGTCCGTGTTGAGACCGGAACCCTTGCTGGAAACATTGAAGTTTATGCTGATGCCATTGAGGGTCGAACTCAGATCACTACTCTAACCGACACAAATGCATACAATACAGACTTTGATTTATCTGCCGCCTACCCAACGACTCAAGTCAATGGACAATTAGCCTTTACTTTGTACAGAAATACAACCACATTATCTACAGGTGCAACCCTCAAGGGATATGCAATCAAAGCTATCCCAAGTCCTACTCGTTCTCGTCTTATCCAACTTCCATTGATGTGCTATGACTTTGAGTCAGATCGCCGTAACACTCGTTACGGAACATTAGGTGGAGCCAAGTATCGTCTCAATGCCCTTGAGGCTATTGAGTCTGCCGGATCTACAGTCCTTGTTCAGGACTTTACATCTGGTGAAAACTTCGATGCAGTTATCGAAGAGATTTCATTCTCCAGAATGACACCACCTGCTGCTAACAATGAGAACTTTGGTGGCATCATTACCATTACTATGAGAACGGTTGTATAAATGACAGCACTTGAATGGGCCGGTATAGCCGTAGCCGTAGCCACAATAGTAGGCAGCTTTGCTGCATCAGTTAGATGGCTTGTAAAGCATTTCCTGTATGAGCTTCGCCCCAATGGGGGCCAGAGTGTCAAGGATCAGGTCAATGCCCTTCAGGTAAAGGTAGACTTAATCTATGACCTCATCATCTCTAAACGAAAGTAGTTACCCTAACTGGTTTGCTATATGTGCAGTAAAATATTTTACTGATCTGTTACAAGAATTCAAAGATAAAGAGAACCTGCACTTCCTTCAGATAGGTGCATTTACTGGTGATGCCAGCATATGGTTGATGAAGAACATACTTACCCACAAGTCTTCCATCCTTACGGATGTTGATACTTGGCATGGATCTGATGAAGAAGCACACCACTCTATGGATTTCTCTGATGTAGAAAAAACATATGACTGGAAGATGATGGATCATTCACGAGCCATCAAGTGCAAGATGGATAGTCACAAGTTTTTAATGCAGTCAGATGATAAAGAGATTTACGATTTTATATACATCGATGGAGATCATACGGCTCAAGCTGTTTACAAAGATGCAATGCTTTCTTGGAAAGCCCTTAAGCCCGGTGGCATCATGGCCTTTGATGATTATGAGTGGGGTAATGAGCTGCCACTTGGACAGCAACCTAAGCCAGCCATCGATCTATTCGTCACACTAATGAAAGACCACCTTGAATTGTTAGGAGCTGGCTCACAAGTATGGATAAGAAAAAGGTTAGAAGCCTACTAGCAGTATTATTTTTAACTTTTGGAACTTCTCTTTGGTTTATCCCATCAGCTTATGCAACTCCTCCAGAGTTAATGGTTAGAAATGTAACCATCATTTGTGCTAACCCTGCTGGTGAAACACATACAGCAACTACTGGTTGGGATGCAGACAACACTTACTTCAATGGTAGAGGTGACATCGCAAGATTGTTTTGCGAAGGTGGATTTATTGGTGAGTGGACTACTTACATAAGTGATAACTACTCAGGCCCCGGAAGATTTTACAATAGTGGTGTAGCACCTACACCTGAGCCAACACCTACTCCTTCACCAACTCCATCTCCGAGTCCAACACCGACTCCAACTGAGACTGCAACTCCTTCACCTGCTCCGACTGTCGAGCCGACACCAACGCCAAGTCCTTCTGCATCATCTGAGCCGACACCTTCTCCGACTCCGACACCATCAAATGTGCCTTCCATTGAACCAAGTCCAACTCCAACCCCTGTAACCTCGCCTTCTGCTGAGCCGACTCCTGCACCAACCCCACAACCCAGCCCATCAGAAACGCCAACCCCAGTAGTAGTGCAACCAGTTCCTTCTCCATCACCTACTCCTTCTCCATCTGTATCACCTACACCCACCCCTGTTCCAGAACCTCAACCTGTTCCTCCAGTTGTACCAGATCCGGTACCAACGCCAACAACGGTGGTTGTTGTTGAACCTGTTCCAAGCCCACAGCCTGAGCCAGCTCCAGAACCTCAGCCCGTACCAACTCCAATTCCTGAGCCGTTACCTGAACCACCTGTTCAAGGGCCTCTACCAGAAGTTTCATTACCGGTAGAACCTGCTCCTGAAGAGCCACCTGTGGCTCCTGAAGAGCCTCCTGTTGCAATTCCTGACCCACCTCCAGAGGTAGATACTGATCCTGTAGAACCTCCGTCATCGATTGATCCTCAGCCAGAGCCAGAACCAGAACCTGCCCCCGAACTTGCCGAGACTGCTCCTGACCCAGAGCCTACGGCAGAGCCTAACCCAGAACCTGCGCCACCTATTCAAGAAGAACCTCCTGTTATTGAACCTTTGCCACCAATGGTAGCAACAGAAAATTCAACACCGGAAGAGCGACAGGCTGTAGCAGAGAACATAATTGCTGAGGCTGTTGCCTCTGGTGAGAATGTAACAGCAGCAGCATTGGCTGAGGCTGGCATTACCTATGCAGATCTACCGCCAGATACTCCGGTTGAAGTTCGTCAAGATAAAAATGGCAATGAAGTTGTTATTACAGCAGAAGTTGCTGCTGCCCTTGTCTTATTGGAAAGTCCAGCAGAGTTAATCTCTGCAATTTTTGAAGATCCCGGTCAAGCATTGCTTGCTATTGCAAGTATTGGTGCTGACATGAGTGATGAAGAAAGAACAGAATCTACTGAAGCTGTTGTTGCCACAGTTATCGCTGCTGGTGCCGCAATCAATGCAGTAGGTGCAGCTACTACCAGAACCCCGTCTGGTGGTGGATCTACCGGTGGAGGTGCCGCATCCGGTGGAGATAGCAAAGGCGTAAGAAGGAGAAAACCTTGAAAGTACTAAGAGACATGGTTGACCAGCTCTGGACTCTACTAGGTATGTTCATAGCATGGGTTGTCCTTGATGGATCAGCAAAGACCGTTGTAGGTATTGCTATCTGGGCAACTTTAATTGTATGGGCTATCACATACCCATTTCGTAACCCAAAGGATAATGATGAGTAATGTAATTGATATAGCCAAGTCTCAACTTGGCTATCAAGAGACCGGCAATAACGATACAAAGTTTGGCAAGTGGTATGGGATGAACAACCAACCATGGTGTGCAATGTTTGTTTCGTGGTGCTTCTCAGAGGCTGGACTAGCTGAAAAAGTAGCAGCTTCTACTAAGAAAGGTTTTGCTGGTTGTGATGCAGGACTTAAGTGGTTTGTTAAAAATGGAAAGACTGTGCCAGTTGGTAAGGCACAAGCAGGGGATATAGTTTTCTTTCAATTCGATGATGATGCACAACCCGATCATGTTGGGATCTGTGCTAGTAACGATGGAAAGAAAACCCTTATGGTCTACGAAGGAAATACCTCCGGGGATACTAAGGGAAGTCAGTCAAATGGAGATGGCGTTTACCTAAAGAAACGGGCATACTCCCTAATCATGGGTGTTGCTCGCCCTTAAGAGGAGAAGATATGAACTTTAAGAAATCACCAGCCGCTTGGGCTGGAATAATTCAGGCAGCAATGGCACTTGTTGCTGTCTATGTACCAAGCTTGCCACAGGGGGCTGTCTTAGCCTTCATTGCGGCAGCAACAGGTCTTTCATTCCAGTCTCAGAAGATTGAGAATCAGAAGACAGAAGCAGCTCTTTGGACAGATCCAGAGGATGCTGACGAATAACATTTCGTTACAAACTAGACGGGGCCCTTTCGGGGGCCCCTCTTTTTTGTTGCCCAAAAACTACACCGGCAGAGGAGCAAGAAGAAATGCCCCCCTACCCCCCATAAAAAACTTATGGTGGTTAGGTGCTACACCGTGTAGTGTCGCCTTGAAGTTTCTGCCCCACCTCTTGCGAGGTAGGAGGAGATTAGCACAGACACGCCGATTGACTTGAAATGCCCAAGGAGATGTCAGTAGGGTGTGTCACACTTTATCCATGACTAACAATCAAAGGATTAGATAATGTTGCTTAAAGATTTTTACATAGATCAGTTCACAAAGAAGATCAAAGCTATTGAACCGCAGCCAACAAGTGAATACAATCAGGGATTAGTAGATGGCTTAGAGTTTGCAATTAAAATTATGCAAGATGAAAGGTCACCAGTTGCCACACAGTAATAAAGAAACACTCACCATTGGATGGTGTGACAACGGAATGGTGGATGGCAAGTTTGCTGAAGGCATTGCATATACTCAGTTGATGGCACCATCTGTTGGTGTTCCTATCAACTCTTTGATGCGAGTCAAAGGTAATCAGCTTGTTCGACAACGCCAAGATCTATTTGATAAGTGGGCTGATGAAGCTAAGACCGATTGGTTATTGTGCATTGATTCAGATGTAGTTCTTACTAAAGAACTTCTAAAAACTTTATGGGATACAGCAGATAAGATTGCTAGGCCAGTAGTTTCTGGTGTGTACTTTATCTGGAAAGATACTGTTGGTACCTTGCCGGTACCAATTCCTGCTCTATTCTGGGAAGGCACACATAAGTATCAGATCAAATCTGTATTGCCATTGCCAGAAAACCAAGTCATTGAAGTAGATTCTGCTGGGCTTGGGTTAGTATTACTACATAAGTCGATCATTCCTGCACTTAGGGCTAAGTTCGGGGATGATTGTTTATACACAGAAGAATATGCTGGTAAAGAAAACTTTGTAGGTGAAGATATAATCTTCTTCCGCAAGGTAAAAGAAGTTGGATTTAAGATCCACGCACATACTGGTGCAGTAGCTGCACACATGAAGACATTTCCATTTGATTTATCTTATTACGCAATGTTCTGGACTCTATACAACAAGGCACAAACAGAAGAGGAGAGTAAACCAAGTGAGTGATATAAAGAATCTTCTGCTTGAAGTATTAAGAGCAAAGGATGCGAGCAAGTCTCGCAGTACACAAGTGCAGATTGGCCCATCAGAATTAGGTGGGTGCAGTCGCAAGGTTTGGTATCGGTTAAACGAGCAACCCGAAACCAACGATGGAGAGTTGAAACTAGCGGCAATTATGGGAACGGCAATCCATGCTGAGATTGAGAAATCAATCGAGGCTTTGGATCCAGAACATAAGAAGTATCTAGTGGAGACTGAAGTCGAATACAATGGAATGAAAGCTCATATAGATCTATTCATTCCTGAAACTGGTGATGTGGTGGACTGGAAGACAACGAAGGTTAAGAACCTAAGTTACTTCCCATCAAAGAACCAGCGTTGGCAAGTTCATACTTACGGCTACTTGTTAGAAAAGAATGGTTACAAAGTGACTCGGGTCAATCTTTGTGCCATAGCCCGGGATGGGGATGAACGAGATGTCAAGGTGCATACTGAAGACTATGATCCAGCGATTGCTGAAGAAGCATTAGCATGGCTTGAAGTTATTAAGGCAACACCTTCGGCACCTGAACCTGAAAAGGATGTCAGCTACTGTCAGTTCTATTGTAAGTTCTACGATCCTTCCGGGGAGTTGGGTTGTACTGGACTAAAAAAAGAACTGAAGAAAACCTCGGAAGTCGCAATCGTAGATACTGAGGTGGACAGTAATGCCTTGCTGTTCTTACAACTGAATAAAGAAATAGATGAACTAGAAACAAGGCGTGATGGTATTCGCTCTTCTTTGGAAGGCATCTTTGGTAGAACTCTAAGCGGAGTGGAGATCAGTTGGACAACTGTCGCTGGTCGCCAAGCTACTGATGAAAAAGAAGTAGAGAAACTGTTGGGCTTTGTTCCTAAAAAGGCAGCCGGAAAAGAATCAGTACGGTTGAACATCAAACACATAGAGGAGATCTAACATGGCCGAACTCGGCTTTCAAGTATCGACTAAGACAAACGATGGAACCATCTTTGTCATAGCAGATGCAACATACGGTGGCTTCACAACTAAATTAGCTGAAGCACTTGGACAATCTGGAGCAGAAAACCTATTGAATAATATGGCTTCTGCATTTGACGGAGGCCCACAGCCAATGTCCATACCTGAAGTGGCGAACGCTTTAGGTGCAACTATCATTCAACCGCAACAATGGGGCAACCAAGCTCCACCTGCATCTGGCAGTCCGGTCTGTAAACATGGTGAGCAAGCAAAGTTAGTTCCTGCTGGCACATCAAAGGCAAGTGGCAAGGCATATCGTGCCTTCTACGCTTGTCAAAGACCGCAAGGCCAGCAATGCGACTTCAGAGCGAACGCTTCCTAACGAGTCTAGTGGAGCCGGGTACACCAAAGTACCCGGCATTCACCGGATCAGAAGCCTGTGCATCAGTTGGTAGTGAACTGTTCTGCACAGATGAAAGAGATTTCACTCACTATCCAGAACTAAATAAGATCTGTAGTGCTTGTCCATTATTAGTATCTTGTTTCAACTGGGCATTACATAATGAAGACCACAACTATTGGGGTGCATCTTCTGCAATAGAACGAAGAGAGTTACGAAAATCATTAAAGCTTGTTAGGAAGAGGAGTGTTGCTGCATAATGTTGAACTTGCTTCAAGCTGTGCATAGCACAAACTCTTCTGCTAAACCCTTACCTGATGTTTGGGAATCTCTTCGGAGATCTGGTATGCGATTCCGTCAGTCACAGTTGTGTCTTATCGCAGGTCAGCCAAACTCAGGTAAGAGTTTGATGGCGTTGGTATACGCCTTGAGGACAGGGGTTCCAACCCTTTACTTCTCGGCGGATACCGACCCCATTACTCAGATGTTTAGAACAGTTGCAGGTCTGACTGGTATATCTCAGCAACAAGTAGAGACTTACTTAGATACAGACTCGCATTACTTCGATCCATTACTGGCAGAGAAGGGTTCCCATATCAGATGGGTATTCGATCCATCACCGGATATGGATTCAATAGAGCTAGAGATTCTCGCTTATGGCGAGGTCTATGGCATGGCACCTGCATTGATTGTCATTGATAACCTAATGAACTGTGTCTCTGTAACTGGAGAAGAGTGGTCAGGTATTCGTGCAATCATGTCAGAGCTGCATCATGTTGCTCGCAAGACTGGTGCTTGTGTGCTTGCACTAACTCACATGAGTGAGGCAGGAACCGCAAGTCCTACATTGCCAGCACCACGCAGGGCAATACTCGGTAAGGCATCTCAACTTCCTTCTATGATTTTATCTATTGCAATGGATCCAGAGTATGGACAGTTCAGAGTTGCTGCTGTAAAGAATAGATTTGGTGAACACTCAGCAGATGCAACGCAGTATGTGACTCTGTTGATTGATCCAGCAAGGGTTCAGATAGCAGATTCAGACCAGCAAGGTAGGGCAGATGTAAGACCGGGGGTGAACTTCGTTGGACTCCAAGCAATCTCGAGCTAACAAACGCAAGGGTGCAACATGGGAAAGCGACCTCGTTGAATACTTTAGGGATAAAGAGTTCACTCCAGTTGAGAGATTACGCCTGACTGGAACCAGCGATGAAGGGGATCTGTGGCTATGGGCCCCAGATATTCAGACCTTCATAGTTGTCGAGGCAAAGAATGAGAAGTCATTTAAGCCCGGGCCATGGATCCAAGAGGCAGTAGAAGAATCAAAGAACTGGGTAAAGAAAAGAAAGTCAACGCCAGCAGTAGGAATAGTTATTGCAAAGCGTAGGCAAGCATCAATAGGAAAATCGTTCGTCATAATGGAACTCGATACATTCGTGGAGGTAGTAAAATGGAAACAGTAGTAAGCGTATTAGTAGTCATTGCAGGTGTTGCTCTCTATCATTTCTTAGAGCATCTGTATTACACATTAGATGCAAGGATTGAACAGAAGAAAATGGAACGACAGGTAGCAGAATTTAATACCTACCTTGCGAGCTTAGGTCAAACAACAAGGAAGAAGCCAGTAAGAAAAGCACACTAATGGCTGCCGATCCTGATCTCCTCAAGGCTGTAGTCCAGCACTACGGAGGAGAAGTAAGAGACGGCTATTCAAAGCCAGTTAGATGTTGCTTTCACGAGGACTCTCATCGATCTGCTGTAATGAGTACAGATGGAGAGAAGGCAGGGCTTTACTTCTGCCACACCTGTGGCATAGGTGGAGATGCATACTCATTACTAATGTGGAAAGAAGGGGTGGACTTTCGTGTTGCTTTCGATAGAGCGGTTGACATTGCTAAACGATCTGGCATTGAACTATCACAAGAAAATAAACGAGGAGACGGTCTCTTATCTAAAAGGCCGGGGCTTCAGTCAAGAACTGGCAAGCGAGCATCTGCTCGGAACCGTACCAGTCGACTGTGATCCCAGCCATTCCCAATTTATTGGATGGCTTGCCATCCCATACCGAGTGGTCAATGGGGTAGCAGGGTTCAAGTTTCGCAGGGTAGATGATTCTCCGGGGCCAAGATACATGGCACCAATGCATCAACCTGCAAGGTTATTCAATGCCATAGATCTACAGAAGCCTAGTGACATTGTTGCTATTTGCGAGGGAGAACTAGATGCAGTCGTTGCAAGTCAGTTGTTACCAGCAGTTGGAGTAGCAGGGGTTAAAGCTTGGAAGCCACACTTTAATAGGTTATTCGGTGGCTACCGAAGAGTTGTTGTCCTTGCAGATAATGATGATAAGAAAGATGGTTCTAATCCCGGAATGGAATTGGCAGAGAAAGTATTACAGGAGGTTGAACACGCTGAATTGATAGCACTTCCACTCGGAAGTGATGTAAACTCTATAGTATTAGATGAGGGTTTAGAAGGATTACGAAGGAGGCTTGGAATCGATGAGCGAATATGAGGATAAATTCAGTAGATCAAATGACAATAGAGATTTTAACGAAATTATTGGAGGACTTAGGTCTCAAAATCCTGAGCGTAAACCCAAGCATCCATCAGCCTTTGGCCCTCGAGATAGTAGTTCAACTACCGCAGACCCGATGATGAACAAGTTTGTTACTGACTCATGGGATATTATCGATGAGCTTGGTAACTTACTCATTAGTAAGCAGCGTGACTACGGCCCCGGTAACATCAACAACGCCTTCGGTGGCCCCATCAACGGCCTAATGGTACGCATAGGTGATAAGTTTGAGCGGCTAAAGAATCTACTGGCATCTGGGCATGATCCAGAGCATGAATCCATTGAGGATTCTTTCAAAGATTTAGCTAACTATTGCATCATTGCCATGATGGTTACTCGTGGTAGCTGGCCAGAGAATAAGCAGCCATGAAGAAGATCATATTTTTTTTGACACCACTTGTTGTAATTACATTGATGGTATTAACTGTTAAGTTTGTTATGGATGCACTTGTTGAGATAGAAGAAGAATGACCGAACGGGCTGACGAGCATATCGAGGATCTAATAAAGATCACATCTGCATTTATCTATCGTAGATTTAATGGGTATGTAGAACGCAACGACCTTGAACAAGAGCTGAGGGTATACATAGTTCAGCGACCCAAGTTAGTTGAGTCATTAGATGCATCGTATGAAGTCAGCAAAGAAGAGACTAAGTGGGTTGCTCGTAGGTTGATGGCTCGGTTTCGTAGGCATATCGAAAAGTATTCTCGCAAGGAGAAGGCATCAAAGCTTGGCTACTCAACAGGTGATGAGTTCTTCTACGACACCATAACTTTGGCATCACTACTACCAGTAGCGTTGCAGTTTGAATCGCAAGGTGCAGTCCTTATTGATCGAGTCGATGATGGCACTCCTCGTAAACCACCGGTGCCTAGTGAAGGTGGCAATGTATTAGGCATGGTCATAGACATACGATCAGCATTTGAATTACTAGATGAAGAACAGCAGCTCATACTCACCAGTAGGTACGGTGCATCTCCAATGATCCTCTCGGATATAGCAACAGAGATTGGGTACTCAGACTCTACAGTTGATAGAAAGATTCAGAAAGCTTTACGCAAAATGATTGACCATCTAGGTGGGCCCACGCCTTGGGGTTAAAGGTAACGCTAGAACGCTACGAGGTGGTACTCGCAGCGAACACAGCGATTGAACGATATGTATCTACCATGAAGAACGCACAGATGCATGGCCTCAAAGATATGAATCCTTGGGAGCGAATACTTTTAGATGTTGATGGATGTGGATCAGAGATTGCAGTTGCTAAGTATCTTGGCCTGTACTGGGGTGCAAACTTTGGTGAGAATGGTGTAGATATAAAGCCGAATATAGATGTGAAGTTTACCAAGCACCAGAATGGCAGGTTACTTATCAGACCTGAAGCCGGTGATGATGTGAAGTTTGTCTTGGTCAAGGGTGGTATGCCTGACTACGAACTCATTGGCTGGATCATGGGTGGCGATGCTAAGAAACCAGAGTTCCTAGACAAACCAGACTGGAAGAGGCCAGAGCTTTATTGTGTGCCGGAAGATGCACTACGCAAGTTCAGAGGGAGTTACATAAACTAATGGCTAAACTATTGGACTTATTTGGTGGTGGTGGTGGTGCCTCAATGGGCTATCACCAAGCAGGTTATGAAGTAACCGGCGTTGATATAAAGCATAGATCCGAGTATCCATTTGAACAGATAACTGGAGATGCTATGGAGTTACTAAAAGATAAAGAGTTCTTGTCGCGCTTTGATGTTATCCATGCCAGCCCACCATGTCAGGTATTTACAAGGGCAAGGCACCTAATGAAGGCACAAGGTAACGAGACATCCAAACCAGATCTTGTAGCTGCAACACGAGAAGCCTTGATTGATTGGGGTGGTATCTATGTTATGGAGAATGTTCCCGATGCCCCAATGGATGGCATAACACTATGCGGATCATCATTTGGCTTAAAGGTTAGAAGACATAGAATCTTCGAGAGTAATGTGGAGCTGCATACTTTGCCATGTAATCACAAAGAACAAGGCAAACCAGTAGGTGTGTATGGTGCAATGGGAGACCAGCCCCAAGGTGTAGATAAAACGACAGGCAAGTATGTATATGGTGGTCGAGTTGCCCAAAGTATTGAAGAAGCAAGAGATGCCATGGGTATTGACTGGCTCAAGTGGCAAGCACTAAAAGAATCTATACCACCTGCATACACAAAGTTTATTGGTGAGCAGATAAAGGATCTAAATGGCTAACTACGAATACAAATGCCCGGTGTGCCAAGTAAGTTACATCGTTGAAAGATCTATAACAGCAGATGAGATACGACCTATGTGTGAGTGTGGTCAGCAGATGGATAGGGTGTGGAGTGCAACGCCTACAGTATTCAAAGCTAGTGGCTTCTACTCAGTAGAGAATCCAAGGGGATAAAAAGACTAAGCCCCCCATGGCCTACAGTCCGTGAGGGGTCTTAGTTGTACCAGTCTAATGCCGCTTACGGCATTGTCAATTACTTACCGTAGTATTCCTTGAGAAATTTTCCACAGTAAGGCCAAGGCTTATAGCCACGATCCACATAAATATGCAGGGCTACATCGAACTGTTCTCTTAGCGTTGCATTCTTGGGTTGTGTGCCGCTTGTGCCGCCGTGAGCTTTCCATGTTCTTGGATATTCAATCTGAAAATATCCTTGGAACTGATCGCGTTTGCCGCTGACGGCATTGTGTCTTTGACCGGACTCACAGGTGGCAAGTTTTTGCCAAGCCAATGGTAAGTCGGTGAGTTGAATGTCAGGCTCTCGGATCAAGATAGGTGCTTGAGTCGGTAGCGATTCCATTCTTGCGGTTATGGGTGCAGTTGGGGCAAGCATAAGAGCCAGCCCCAACGCCACCAAACCGAGTGTTAGTCGGTGCATTTATCCCCCAAACAAGATAGCCACTCCCCAAGCGAGAAGAGGTATCATTATTAGTAGCGGTTGCCTCTCAGTAATTCCAAGAGGAAAGGTAAAGAATGTAAGTATGAATAGTCCAAAGCCTACCAATTACACCCCCTTATTCTCGAAATTGTAGCTTTTATACTCATCTACAAGTTCGATAATTTGATCTAAGCATTCGCCATCATTCATGTTCTCGCCATTAGTAGCGACAACCTTTTCAATAGCGTCAATCAGTTCATAATCTCTCATAGTTGAACCTCTCTCAAGACCCGAACTCTCGGTTCGGGGCAATCTGAGTATGGCTTCTGACCTTCTTCACATAGGCAGAAACCAAACCTCATTACCTGAGTCTTATGAGTTAGTTCCGCTAACTCACTCCATGAGATTGACTCACTCTCGTAAGCCAAGCATTCAATGTCGGATAGGTGATTTTCTTCGACCTTACACCTATCGCAATACTCTTTCTCAGAGTTTTTCATTGAACCACCCTGCAATCTTGCCTTCTCGGGTTGTGTATTCCTCATCATTACCAGCACGATTGACAGGTTCTTCAATCTGTAAGAGTAAAGAATCGGTGAGTGTATCGAACTCGTTTCTATCAAGTTCTCTATCTGTTATGAACTCTAAAGAAATTGTGTATTTCATTAGAGGTATCTTGCTATGGATTTCATGGTAGAAGCATTAACTGTTTCCTCATCTGTCATACGCAAGATACTAAGTGCGTTAGTGATGTCCTCAACCATTTCTTCCATAGTGTGCTTATGGATAGTAGTGAAATCACGCTGTGGTTCTTTTGGAAAGCCATCACCTGAAACTGTGATGTCAAAATCCACATTGAGTGTCTTGTTCCACTCACGATAATTAGTCCTGATGTTCTCAGCCTTTGAGAAGCGGTCAAT
>Ga0114978_10001362_pt1 | contig 20567 bp, 25 predicted proteins | sample S_140212_EF_Meta_FD_87027 | JGI IMG/M metagenome (GOLD analysis project Ga0114978, IMG submission 87027) | Freshwater microbial communities from Lake Simoncouche, Canada to study carbon cycling - S_140212_EF_MetaG | ecosystem: Environmental > Aquatic > Freshwater > Lake | place: Lake...
CTTGTTCATTGGCTTTGGCATCGATGAAATCGGCATAGACCTCATGGAAGTCTTGCGCACGCACCGGTGCCTCACGCTTCTGCGGCGTGCGGCGCGGCACAACGGTGAATTTCAACATGAGCTCAGCCATGCTGGCATCCCCTTGAGACGGGTTTCAAAAAAGTCGGTACGCTATGGAACAGCGGCGTAATAAGGCGGACGACCGCCCTGCGAAACCATGTAGTACAATATATTGACTAATATTGAGACGAATTTGCGGGTGCAGCGCACAATTCCATCTCGCCATACGCTATTTAGTCTATTTTTTTTATATTAATCCGGGGAAGCCTATGCCAGCCTGGCTGGACGCCATCATTCTGGGGCTCATCGAGGGCCTAACCGAGTTCATTCCCGTCTCCTCAACCGGCCACCTGCTGTTGGCCAAGCTGGTGTTGGGATTACAGGGTGCGACCTGGGACACCTTCATCGTGCTGATCCAGCTGGGCGCCATCCTGGCGGTGGTGGCGCTATATTTCGGTAAGCTGTGGTCAGTGGCGCTGCGCTTGCCGACCGATCCGTCAGCGCGGCGGTTCGTGCTGAGTGTTTTGGTCGCTTTTTTTCCCGCCATCATCGCGGGGGTCGGGCTGCACGACATCATCAAGCAGGTTCTGTTCGAGAGCCCCCGGCTGATCTGCGTCTCGCTGATCGTCGGCGGGGGAGTGCTCATTGCGCTCGACCGAATGCAACCGACCCGCCACATCGATGCCATGCATCTCCCGCTCGTCAAGTCGTTGCTGATTGGACTGTTCCAGTGCCTGTCGCTGATCCCAGGTGTGTCGCGCTCCGGCGCAACCATCGCCGGGGCCGTGCTGCTGGGCGTCGAAAAGCGGGCGGCGGCGGAATTCAGCTTCTTCCTGGCCATGCCGACCATGGCGGGTGCCTTCGCCTATGACCTTTACAAGAGCCGGGATGCGCTGAACCTGGACCAGGCTGGGTTGATCGCCATCGGCTTCGTGGTCGCCTTCGCCTCGGGCCTGGTTGTGGTCAAGCTGATGCTCGACTTCGTCAGCCGCCGGGGGCTGACGCCGTTCGGCATCTGGCGCATCGCCTTGGGGGCGATCGGGCTGGTGCTGTTGAGCCGAGGGGGTGGCCTAGGCTGATGCCGGTGCCTCGGCGTATTGGCCGCCTTTGCGATAGCGGTAGAGGTAGGTCGGAGCGATAGCCTGCATCGCGGTTGGCACAATGCCAAGGTCGGTCAGCCCCAACGCCTTGCCGGTCGGCACATTATCGACCAGCAGCAGCAAGACCTGGTCGGACGTAGGCGGGACCACAGGCAGGAGGGCACTGAACGGTGCCAGCAGGTCGCCGATCTTGCCCATCAGGCCCGCGACCTGAGCCGGCAGGGCCAGGATCGGGCGGCTGCGATAGGTATCGCGCAACACCAGTTCGACAATTTCGCGCAGGGTCATAACCGATGGCCCACCAAGCTCCAGAGTCTTGCCGGCCAGCGAGGGGTCTGAAATCGCCTTGGCGATGGCCTTGGCCACATCGGTGACGAACACCGGCGCGAATTTCGTGTCCGCGCCGGGCAGCGGCACCACCGGCGCGAGCGCCGTCATCTTGGCGAAACGATTGAGCAGGCCGTCTTCCGCGCCAAACACCACCGACGGACGAACAATGATCGCCTCGGGCAACACAACGCGCACCGCGGCCTCGCCGGCGGCCTTGGTGCGAGCGTATTTCGACGGGCTGTGCGCGTCGGCACCCAGGGCCGACATCTGCACAAAGGTCTTCACCCCGGCGGCCTTGGCGGCCTTGGCGATCGTCTCGGCACCCATGGTGTGCAGGCTCATGAAGCCCTGGCGGCCGCTCTCGTACAGCACCCCAACCAAATTGATGCAGGCCTCTGCACCCACCAGCGCCCGCTGAACCGAATCCAGACTGCGGATATTGGCCTGGACCACCTCGATCTGGCCGACATCACCCAGCATACGCAGGCGATAGCCCCGGCCGGGCTGGCGCACCGCCACCCGCACCCGATAGCCCGCCTTGGCCAGAGCGCGCACGGTCTGCACCCCGACAAAGCCCGAACCGCCAAAAATCGTGACCAGACCCTGCATCGACAAGCTTCCGTCCAGCGCCCGAAATGGACCGCAACACATGCGGGATAGACGAGCCGGAAGCGCCGCGCAATCTCATGCCTCACCCCTTGTGGCCCCAGCGCGCATTGTTGCGCATTGACCCCGCAAAGGCGGTGCCCTAAGAACCGCCCCTCGCGCCGATCCGGCTTGTGGAACGGGGCCCAGGTGGCGGAATTGGTAGACGCGCTGGCTTCAGGTGCCAGTGGCCGAAAGGCCGTGAAGGTTCGAGTCCTTTCCTGGGCACCATCACTTTCCGATCACGGGAGGTTTGAGTCCTCTCCGGGTGCCGCTGTTTCATTATAGAGTGGTTGCCGAGAGTTCGATTCCTTGAAGGAGCGACGACTTGGCTTACCATCTGCACGAAGGCGACCTGCCGGCTGGGCTGTTCGAAGGCACCGCCGCCGTAGCCATCGATTCCGAGACCATGGGCCTGCGCCTGGGCCGCGACCGGCTTTGCCTGGTGCAGATCTCGGCCGGCGACGGCGACGCTCACATGGTGCGGCTCAGCCAGGATGCCTATGACGCGCCCAACCTCAAGGCTCTGTTGACCAACTCGAAGGTGCTGAAGATTTTTCATTTCGGCCGTTTCGACATAGCCATGTTCCTGCATCACTTGGGCGTGGTGACCACGCCGGTCTATTGCACCAAGATCGCCTCGAAGCTGGCGCGGACCTATACTGATCGCCACGGGCTGAAGGATGTGGTGCGCGAACTGGTGGGGGTGGAAGTTTCCAAGGCCCAACAGAGCTCAGACTGGGGCGCGGCCGTGCTGACGCCCGACCAGTTGGCCTATGCCGCCAGCGACGTGCTGTTTCTGCATCAGGTCCGCGATAAACTCGACCTTATGCTCGCGCGCCAGGCCCGCACTGCCTTGGCTCAGGCCTGTTTCGACTTCCTCCCTAGTCGCGCTGCGCTGGACCTGGCCGGCTGGGAAGAGACAGACATTTTCGCCCACACATGACCCTCGCCCTAGCCTCCGGCTCGGCGCCCCTGAGCAGCCTTCGCGCCGACATGCTGCGCTGGAAGCGCCGTTCGCGGTTGATCACCCTGCTGCGCGGCCTGCTGCCGGCGGCCATCGCCCTGTTGATCTTGGCGCTCGCGGGTCAGGTGCTGTGGACCAGCCTATCGAGCAAGAAGAGCCAGGCGAAGGACACGCCGGTCGCGGTCCGCATGCTGAACCCACGCTTCTTCGGGCGTGACGAACAGGGGCGCAGTTTCATGATCTCGGCCCGTGAAGCCACACGCGATGATCGCGACCTCAAGCGCGTTTCCTTGGAGCAGCCGATGGTCGCCCTGGGGCTCGACACCCCGGCACCCAGCCGCGTCTCCGCCAACAGCGGGCTCTATACGGAGGGTGACCGTATGCTGCGCCTGACGGGCCAGGTACGGATCGCGGATGGATCAGGCTACCGGTTCGCCACCGAAAACGCCCTGGTCGATACCCGTGCTGGGGTGGTGACGGGCGATACGCCCATGGTGGGTGACGGCCCCATCGGGCAGGTTACCTCGCGCTCCTATGCGGTCTACGACAGGGGCGACCACATCGTTTTCAAGGGTGGAGTCCATGCGGAACTCAAACGGGACTAGCAAATCCGATGCGTAACGCTTAGCTCTTGATCGCAATGCACAACGCCCTCGCCCCAACTCTAGGTCGCACTCTGCGCCTCGCTCGCCCGGTTCTTCTGGCTGGTACCCTGCTGACCTGTGCGGCTCCGGGGATCACCTTGGCGCAGCTGGCGTCCAATTCCACCGCCCCGGTGGACATCACCGCCGACGAAGGCGAGGTCATCAACAGTCAGTGCCTGTCGATCTGGCGCGGCGACGCCGAAGCCCTGCAGGCCACCACCCGCCTGCGCGCTCGTGAAATCCGCGTGATTTCCATCCCCCGTCCGGGCGCGGCCCCCAACGACCAGGGCCGCTGTGGCCCGACTCAGCGCCTCGAAGCCGAGGGGGACGTCTACTATGTGACCCCGGCCCAGACCGTTCGTGGCGACAATGCTGTCTACATGGCCGACAGCGACACCATCACCATTACCGGCGGCGTCATCGTCACTCAGGGCAAGAGCGTGGCCCGTGGCGACAGCATGACCGTGCAGGTCAAGAGTGGCCATGTACAGCTGAAATCCTCGGCCAAGGGCCGTGGCAACCCCGGACGGGTGCGCGGCGTATTTTACCCCGACCAAGGCCAACCCGCCGTGGCGGCAAAGCCCTAAGGCCGCAGGTATGACCGTGCAGCCTCTGTCTTCGGATACGTCCGAAGGCCTGTTCGTCGATCAGATCGGCAAGTCGTTCCGCGACCGGGTTGTCGTCAACCACGTTTCACTGCGCCTGCGTCGCGGTGAGGTGGTAGGGCTGCTGGGCCCGAACGGCGCGGGCAAGACCACCTGTTTCTATATGATCACTGGCCTGATCGCCGCCGACTATGGCCGTATCGTGCTCGACGGCGAGGACATTACCGCCCAGCCGATGTACCAGCGCGCCCGCATGGGCCTGGGGTATCTGCCGCAGGAAGCGTCTATTTTCCGCGGTATGACCGTGTCGCAGAACGTCATGGCCGTGGTGGAACTGCGCGAGCGTAGCCCATCGGTGACCCGCGCTACGGTAGAGCGCCTTCTGGACGAACTGCGTATCAGCCACCTCAAGAACGCTCCCGCCTCGTCGCTGTCCGGCGGTGAACGACGGCGGGTGGAAATCGCCAGGGCTCTGGCCAGCGAGCCCAGCTTCATGCTGCTGGACGAACCCTTCGCCGGTATCGACCCCTTGGCCATCGCGGATATCCGCGAGGTGATCAGCTATCTCAAGCGCCGCGGCATCGGCATCCTGATCACCGACCATAATGTGCGCGAGACGCTCGACATCATTGACCGGGCCTCGATCATCCATGCCGGTGAGGTGCTGTTCGAAGGCTCGCCGCAGGAAATCATCGACGATCCGGAAGTGCGGCGCGTTTACCTTGGCGACCGCTACGACCGGTAAGTTTGATTACCAGAAACTGGGGAGAAAATGGTAAGCAATCTTCGGGCCATTAACCAACCGGTTGCTCTTGCCCGTCTAACCTAAGCGCGTTGAATTTTCGTTTGGGGAGACCGGCACCTTGGCCCTAGGTCCAAGACTCGAGCTGAGACAGGGGCAAGGCCTCGTCATCACGCCGCAACTCCAGCAGGCCATCAAGCTGCTGCAGTTGTCGAACCTGGAGCTGGAGGCCTATGTCGAAACCGAACTGGAAAAAAACCCTCTACTGACCCGCGAGGACCGCCCGGCAGAGCCGGCGGCCGAAACGCCGGCAGAACCGCTCGCGGCTGAGTGTGACCTGGATGCGATGAGCGATTCCGCCGCCAGTGCAGATATGGACGCCATCCGTGATGACGTATCGCCAGGCGAACGCGCCACCGGCGACGGCCACGATGACTCGGCCGCAGGGCCGGTCGACTGGTCCAAGGCGTCCAAGGGCGGCAGTTTCGAAGACAGCGACAGGCTGGACGGCTCACGCGCCAAGGAAAACAGCCTTGCTGAACATCTGCATGACCAGCTGGCCATCGCCGGTCTGAACGGTGCCGAGCGGGCGATCGCCGCGGTCCTGATCGACGGCGTGGACGAGGGCGGCTATCTGCGGCTGGACATGGCCGAACTGCCCGAGTGTCTGGGCTGCAAGGCCGAGCTGATCGATAGCGTGCTTAGCGTGTTGCAGGGGTTTGAACCCACAGGGGTCTTCGCCCGCGACGTGCGCGAATGCCTGGCGCTGCAACTGAAGGACAAGAACCGGCTAGACCCGGCCATGAGCGCCCTGCTCGACAACCTACACATGCTGGCGCGGCGCGACCTCGCCGGTCTGAAATCGGCCTGCGGCGTCGACGCTGACGACATGGCCGAGATGATTGCTGAGCTTAAGGCACTAAACCCCCGCCCCGGTGCGGCGTTCGGGGCGGAACCTATCGCGACCCTGGCACCCGATGTGTTCGTCCGCGAAGACCAGGGCGGTCTTTGGCGTGTGGAGCTTCATTCCGACACCCTGCCGCGCGTCCTGGTCGACCAACGCTACTATGCCCAGGTTTCCGGCGGGGTCCGCACCGATCAGGAAAAAGCCTTCGTTACCGACTGCCTGTCCACCGCCAACTGGCTGGCGAAGAGCCTAGACCAGCGCGCCAAGACGATCCTGAAGGTGGCCAGTGAGATCGTGCGCCAGCAGGACGGATTCCTGGCCTTCGGGGTCGAGGCCCTGCGGCCGCTCAATCTCAAGACCGTCGCCGACGCCATCTCTATGCACGAGAGCACGGTCAGTCGGGTGACATCCAACAAGTCGATCTCCACACCGCGTGGGGTGTTCGAGATGAAATTCTTCTTCACCGCCTCCATTACTTCATCGATCGGCGGCGAGCCCCATTCGGCCGAGAGCGTACGCAACAAGATCAAGAAACTGGTCGAGGCCGAGGCCAGCGAAACCCAGGTGCACTCCGACGACCGTATCGTCGACATCCTGAAAGAGGCCGGCGTCGATATTGCGCGCCGTACGGTGGCCAAATATCGCGAAGTCATGCGCATTCCGTCGTCGATGGAGCGCAAGCGACTGCTGCGTCAGGCCTAAATCTCTAATCCATTGGGCATAATGACCGCTTCTGTGGCGGTTATGAGGCTCGATCTGACCAAATCCGAGACAATCCCGCTCCTAAACCCTGCCCATATCGGGTTGCCGGGGTTGAATCTTGGGAAAGCGGGGGCTATCGGCTGGGTCGATCCCCAGCGCACGGTTTCCACCGGAACAACGGGGGTACCGCGACAAATCGCGCCACGGCGGCGCTGTCGTAGAAATGGCACCGACTCGGGTCTATTAAGCCGCGATCGGCTTGAGGTCGGGGTTGGGGGGCTTCCCGCTTCGGCGGGAAGGGAAAGAGGCTCTGTGACGATAGATGATCTGCTGGATCGCCGCGCTATCGCCCCGCGGGTGACGGCGACGACCAAGCGCCAAGCCCTGACCGTGATCGCGGAAATCGCCGCGCGCACCTTCGATATCGACGCCAGTGAGGCGTTGGTCGCCCTGACGGCGCGAGAAGTCATGGGATCTACGGGTGTCGGGCATGGCGTCGCCATTCCGCACGCTCGCGTGGCCGGATTGAGCGGCGTTCATGCTGTGGTGGCACTCTTCGAAAAGCCAATCGACTTCGATTCCCTCGACGGCGAGCCCGTCGACCTGATGGTCGCCCTATTCGCCTCGCCGGACGTTGTGTCTGAGCATTTGCGCGCCCTGGCGCGCGTCTCGCGCCTGCTGCGGCAAGGCGAGGTGCGCGAGCAGCTGCGCCAGGCCCACTCGGCCGATGCCATCCTCGCCCTACTGGTGCGTGAAGCGACGCCTTCCGCCGCCTAGCGCGCGGTTTTAATCGGGATACTGACCGGCCGAGTCGTCGGGCCGGGCCACATCCACATGCAGCAGGCCATGTTCAATCGTGGCGCCGAAGATCTTCATGCCGTCGGCCAGCACGAAGGCGCGCTGAAAGCCGCGAGCGGCGATACCCCGGTGCAAAAAGGCGCGGGCGGACTCGCCGGCGCCGTCGCCAGAGGTATCGCCCTCGCGGCGACCGTTAATGATCAGCTGGCGGTCATCGACCAGGACTTCCAGTTGGGATGCGGAAAATCCGGCCATGGCCAGGGTAATGCGCAAGGCACCGTCGTCTCGTGCCTCCACATTATAAGGTGGATAGGCTTCACCTGCCCGCGGGCGGCGCGTTCGATCAGCCGCTGGGTATGTTCGAACCCCAGCAGAAAGGGGCTGTCCAGCAGCAGGGTGCGTGTCGTCATGGCGAAGCCCTTTGAGGGAGAAGCGACTTCGTTCGCCCCCTAAGGCCCATCAGTGGCACCGTCGGACGCGACCCCTCCCAGATGGTTATCCGGCGACCGCGCTGCAAGATCAGAGGAAAAAGGCGATCCAGCGGCCCATGGCAATGACCCCGACCCAGAACAGCAGCGATAGCCCACCCGCCAGCTTGGCCTGGATAGGCATCACAGCCCCATCGCCCCAACCATCGACGCTGCGCCAAATCGTGTGGTGGAACACCAGCATATTGGTGCCGGCCAGTACCAGCAGAACTATCTTGGCTACGAAGGCCGGATTGGACGCGTAGTACGTCGGGTGAACGATCACCAATAGCAGGCCGGTGACGAGCGCCAAGGCGAAGGCCCCGAACGTCCAAGGCGTCAGTTCGTCCGACATCCGCCGCACGCTATAGCGCCGCGCCGCCAGGCCCAGGAGACGCAGGTCAACCATGAACAGCGAGCCCAGCAGCATGCCGACGGCGAGTACGTGCAGCGACTCGAAGGTCGGAAAAAGCTTGCCCGCGCCGATCTGCTCCGAGACTGGCCAGTGCTCTAGATTGTACAGGACGTCTTCGATCACGGCAGGTATGGGAACGTGAATCATGCGGCCCTCATCGATAGGCAATCCAACGGCCCGCCAGGACGATAAGCACCCAGGCCAATACGGAAACGCCGGCCAACAACTTGCCGGTCAGGACCCGGGCAGGCGTCGAAGTCCAATGGTCGGGATCGCGCCGCAGACCAGAGGCGAGCACCAGGGTCAGGACGATGCCGATGATCAGAAACAGCATCTTGAACAGGAACGAGGGGTTGTCAGCGTACCGGATCGGACGGTTCAGCACCAGCATGCCACCGGTCAAGAACTGCACGGCGAGGGCGCTCCAGGTCCAGGGCAACAGGCGTCGCGCCATTTCAGCCGGCACCTGACTCGGTGCGGCCCAACCCAGGATGCGCAGGTCCAGCAGAGCGGCTGTGCCAATCACCAGGGTGATACAGACAATATGGATCGACTGGATGGTGGGGCTGACCCAGCCCACGGTCTGAAGCAGGTGGCGGATGGACGTATGCAGGTCGGTGCCGTTCAGCCAGCGGCCAGCCTGGTAGATCTGATCAAGCACTTGGTCGAACAACGCACCGCCCCGATCGTTGCTTCGGCCCGCTGCATCCGGCGGGCCTGGAACACGGGATCGAGCAGGCCGGGCCCCTTGTCAAGGGTGGGCACCGGCACAGGCTTAGCGTATGAGGGCGATCATGGACGAAACACCCCGCCCCCGCAAGACCCTCAGCCTTAAAAGCGGCGTGGTTCCGGCTGCCCTTGAGGGCCTGCATCCCGCCGCCCCGACCTTCGGTGCGCGCGACGTCTGGAAATGTAAGCCCTGTGGTGCCGTTGTAGACCTGGCCAACGGCCAGACGGGTGAGGCCGTACGCTGTGTGTCCTGCGGGGCGCGGCTCGGCCTCTTTGAAGAATTCCTCAAGTCGGACGATGAGTCGCCCAAGGTGCGCGCGCGCCGCGCCGTGTTGCCGCCCCCACCGCCGCCCAAGCCGGCGGCGATCCCCGAGATCAAGGTTCGGCCACGCCGGACGACCTAGCGGCGATCTCCATGGCCCGCGCTAGGTCCAGGTCCAGCGGCGTAACGCCACCGGCCGAATGGGTCGTAAGCTGCACCTCGACCGTGGAATAGACATTCGACCATTCCGGGTGGTGGTCCATGGCCGTCGCGCGGGCCGCCACGGCGGTGATGAAGGCGAAGGCGCGGTCGAAATCAGCGAACTTGAAGGTCTTGGCAATGGCCAGGCAATTCGGCGCGGCATGCCAGCCGGTGGCACCTTCGGCCGTCAGGACGGCAATGGCCTGTTGCGGGTTAAGCGTTGCGAGCATGGCTTAAGATTGCAGCGTGAAGCGGCGGCTGGCGAGGCCGTTTTCGATCTCTAACATCACCTTGGCCGTTATTTGGCGCAATGTGGCAGAGGAATAGCCCTGCAGTCAGGGTTGCCGCCTATGGAAAACCCCCCGCCGGGTTGCGACGGGGGGTTTATGGTGGAGCTAAGCGGAGTCGAACCGCTGACCTCTTGAATGCCATTCAAGCGCTCTACCAGCTGAGCTATAGCCCCAAGCTTAAGGCCTGGTCTGGTCTTCCGATAAGCCGGGGCCGGATCGGAAGGCGCGGAACCTATGGCGCCGCCCTTCCCCAATCAAGCCCTATTGGACCCGACTCGGCCCGCGACTAATCTTCCTTACCATCGCCGGGCAGGCCTTCGATATCGCCCTCGTCGAAATCGTCGTCGTCGTCGATGAAGGGCAGGTCGTCAGCCTCTTCCTCGACCAGTTCTTCTTCCTCGGCGAAGTCTACGCCCAAGTCTCCGGCCGGAGCGCTGGGGGCACCCGGATCATCCACAGCGTCGTCGTCCGGTTCCACCGGATCGAGAACGGCTTCAGCGTCGATTTCCGGGGTCTCGTCCACCTCGTCTTCGAATCCTTCGGCGTCCGGCTCCTTAGCCTTCACCACGGGTTCGTCATCTTCGTAATCGGGCACAGCGCCCGAGCGAGCGCGCACACGGCGCGAACGCAGGGCTTCCTCAGGGTCGAAACTCTCCCCACACTTGGGGCAGACCGCCGGGCGTCGGCGCAAGTCATAGAATTTCGATCCGCAGGAGGGGCAGAGCTGTTTGGCGCCGAGTTCAGGGCTGGCCAATTGGCGTTCCTTGCAGGCTAAATGTTAAGCGGCGGCTCCCTTGCCACGCGGCGAAGGCGCTGTCAAAAGCCAAACCCTGCGCCAAAAAGATTTACCCACGGCAGGAGGCCGACATTCCATGGCTGGGCCGCATCCAATATCATCCCACCCGACCGGCCTAGGTCGCCTGAGCTCCGCCCGCAGCGGCCCCCTGAGCGGCATTGTGCGCGCGCCGGGGGACAAGTCGATCTCGCATCGCTCGCTGATGTTGGGTGCCCTGGCCAGCGGCACCACAACGGTTGAGGGCCTGCTCGAGAGCGATGACGTGGCGCGCACCGCCGCCGCCATGGCCGCTTTTGGGGCGCAGGTAGAGTATCAGGGCCCGGGGCGCTGGCGCATCGAAGGCAATGGCGGCTTTCGCGAACCGTCCGACGTGATCGACTGTGGCAACGCTGGCACGGCGGTACGACTGATCATGGGTTGCGCGGCCGGCTTTCCGCTGACCGTAAGCTTCACCGGCGACCCGTCGCTGCGCGGGCGGCCGATGGGGCGTGTGCTGGAGCCCCTGGCGCGCATGGGCGCGACCTGGCTAGGCCGCGATGGCGGGCGCCTGCCCTTGACTTTGAAGGGCGACAATCTGCGTGGCATCGAATACAGGCTTCCCGTGGCCTCCGCTCAGGTGAAATCGGCGGTGCTCCTGGCGGGACTGCATGCCGAGGGCTTGGTCACGGTGATCGAGCCCGAGCTGTCGCGTGACCACACCGAACGTATGCTGAGCGCTTTTGGCGTCTCACTGCGATTCACCCCCGAAGGTCATGGGCGGCGTATCGAGCTTGCTCCGGGCCAAAAACTGACCGGAACCCATGTGGCGGTGCCGGGCGATCCGTCATCGGCGGCCTTCCCGCTGGCGGCAGCCTTGGTCGTACCGGGCAGTCAGGTGACGGTTGAGAACGTGCTGCTTAATCCAAGCCGCATCGGCCTGTTCGAGACCCTCGAAGAGATGGGTGCGGACCTAACGATCTCTAACCGCCGCGACGCCGGTGGCGAGTCTGTCGGGGATGTGACCGCCCGCTTTGGAGCCTTGAAAGGCGTGGAGGTTCCGCCTGAACGCGCGCCCTCTATGATCGACGAATATCCGGTATTGGCCGCCATCGCCGCCTTTGCTGAGGGCAAGACCGTGATGCGCGGCATCGGCGAGATGCGCGTCAAGGAAAGCGACCGCATCGCCCTGATGGCCCGCGCCCTGACCGATAGCGGCGTGGACGTCGAAGAAGAGCCCGAGGGCATGATCGTGCGCGGGACCGGCGCGCCACCGCGTGGTGGTGCCAGCGTTACCACCCACGGCGACCATCGTATCGCCATGAGCAACCTGACCCTGGGCCTGGGCGCGCAGCAGAGTGTGACGGTTGACGAACCCGGCATGATTGCCACCAGCTTCCCTGGCTTTGTCGAGATGATGCGCCGACTCGGGGCCCCGATCGAGGATATATGAGTTTGCCGCTCAAGCCCGCAAACCTGATCTGTCATCCTGGCCGCAGCGAAGCGAAGCGCCGGGACCCAGACGGCAGTGCGCTGGTCCCTGGGTCTAGTTTCGGCGCGGCTGGTGCCGCTTGGCTGGGATGACGGAGACCATGAATCTCATCATCGCTGTCGACGGGCCCGCCGCCTCAGGCAAGGGCACGGTGGCCGGTGCCTTGGCACGGCACTATGGCCTGCCCTATCTCGACACCGGTCTGCTTTATCGCGCCGTCGGCGTGCAGGCACAGGCGGCCGGTGGACTGGACGAAGCGACGGCGGCCGCGGTGGCCCAAGACCTGAATGCGGTCCTTCTGGATCATCCAAGGGCGCGCACCCGCGCGGCCGGGGAATGGGCCAGCCGCGTGGCCGCACATCCGAGCGTGCGCGCCGCCCTGCTAGATTATCAGCACCAGTTCGCCGGGCAGCACGGCGGGGCCGTGCTGGATGGGCGCGACATCGGCACGGTGATCGCCCCGCGGGCCCCCGCGAAACTGTTCGTCACAGCCTCGCCGGAGGTGCGCGCCAATCGCCGCTGGAAACAGCTGAACGAACAGGGCGAACAGGTGAGCTATGATGAGATGCTGGCGGACATCCTTCGCCGCGACGAGCGCGACAGTGGCCGCTCCGCCGCACCCCTGGTCCGCGCCGCCGACGCGGCCTTGCTCGACACCTCGGAAATGACTATAGAGCTCGCCTTCCGCGAGGCTCGCCGCCTCGTCGAGGAGGCGTTGGGCCGATAAGGCCTAAATCCAAGCGCCTTCCTTCGAACGCCGCGGCCGATGCGAACTTCCCCCTTGAATCCGAACGGCGCGTGGACTCCTTCCTGCGCCCCCAACCCTTTGAAAGACACCTATGGCTGACAAGCTCAACCCGTCTCGCGACGATTTCGCCGCCCTGCTTGAAGAAACCCTGGGAGGCCGCGACTTCGCCGAAGGCACCGTGGTTCAAGGCAAGGTCGTGGCGATCGAAAAAGACTTCGCCATCATCGACGTCGGTCTGAAGACCGAAGGCCGCATTCCGGTGAAGGAATGGGATGCCACTGAAGACGGCAAGCCGGGCGTGAAGGTTGGCGATACTGTTGAGGTGTTCCTGGAGCGTCTCGAAAACGCTCTGGGCGAGGCTGTGATCAGCCGCGAGAAGGCCAAGCGCGAAGAAGCTTGGACCCGCCTGGAAGGCGTCTACGCCAAGAACGAGCCGGTGATCGGCTCCATCGTCGGCCGCGTGAAGGGTGGCTTCACGGTCGACCTCGGCGGTGCCAGCGCCTTTCTTCCCGGCAGCCAAGTCGACATCCGCCCGGTGCGCGATGTGGGCCCGCTCATGGGCAAGGAACAACCGTTCGCGATCCTCAAGATGGACCGCCCACGCGGCAATATCGTAGTCTCGCGCCGCGCCATCCTGGAAGAAGCCCGCGCCGAACAGCGCACAGAGCTGGTGGGCCAGCTGCTCGAGGGCGAAATCCGCGAAGGCGTTGTGAAAAACATCACCGACTACGGCGCGTTCGTGGACCTGGGCGGCATCGACGGCCTGCTGCATGTCACCGATATGAGCTGGAAGCGCGTCAACCACCCCAGCCAGGTTCTGGCCGTGGGCGATACTGTCAAGGTGCAGGTCGTCAAGATTAACCCCGACACCCAGCGCATCTCGCTCGGCATGAAGCAACTGCAGTCCGATCCGTGGGATGGCGTTGAAGCCAAGTACCCGCCGGGCGCGCGCTTCACTGGCCGCATCACCAACATCACCGACTACGGCGCGTTTGTTGAGCTGGAAGCCGGCGTCGAAGGCCTGGTCCACGTCAGCGAAATGAGCTGGACCAAGAAGAACGTCCACCCGGGCAAGATCGTCTCCACCAGCCAGGAAGTCGACGTGGTGGTGCTGGATGTCGATCCGTCCAAGCGCCGCGTATCGCTCGGCCTCAAGCAGGCCCAGCCAAATCCGTGGGAAGCGTTCATCGAATCCCATCCGGTGGGCTCGGTCGTTGAAGGCGAAGTCAAGAACGCTACCGAGTTCGGCCTGTTCATCGGCCTGGACAACGAAATCGACGGCATGGTGCACCTCTCCGACCTCGACTGGAACCAGTCGGGCGAGGAAGCCATTGCCAAGTTCCGCAAGGGCGAGATGGTCAAGGCGCAGGTTCTCGATGTCGACGTCGAGAAAGAACGCATCAGCCTGGGCATCAAGCAGCTGGCCGGCGATCCGCTGGCGAGCGATGACACCTACCGCAAAGGCCAAACCATCACCGTGCAGGTGGTGGAAGTGACCAGCGGTGGCATCGAGGTGAAGTTTGGCGATGATAGCGCGCCGATGACCGCCTTCATCCGCAAGACCGATCTTAGCCGCGATCGCCAGGAGCAGCGCCCAGAGCGCTTCGCCGTTGGCGACCGTATCGACGCTCAGGTGACCAACGTCGACAAGGCGGCCCGCCGGCTCTCGCTGTCGATCAAGTCGCTGGAAGTGGCCGAAGACAAGGAAGCCATCGAGAAGTTTGGCTCCTCCGATTCGGGTGCCTCGTTGGGCGATATCCTCGGTGCCGCGCTCCGCGAGAAGGCCTCTAAGGAATAGTTCAAGCGCTCCATGCGTGAGAAATACAGCGGCGGCACCCTATTTGGGCGTCGCCGTTTGCTTTTTTGCATTGATCCCCTTGATGAAATCCGCTGCGTTGGGCAATGGTCGATGGCGCAACCGAGGCCTGGGGTTTCATTGATAAAGTCAGAACTGATCGTGAAGCTGGCTGCGGAAAATCCGCATCTGACTCACCGTGACATTGAGCGTGTGGTCGGCGTGATTCTGGAGCGGATGATTACCGCGCTGGAAGAGGGCGGCCGCGTGGAACTTCGCGGCTTTGGTGCCTTTTCAGTGCGCTCCCGTCTGGCTCGCAATGGACGCAATCCGCGCACGGGCGATTCCGTCCATGTGCCGGCCAAACATGTGCCGTTCTTCAAAAGCGGCAAGGAACTGCGTTCGCGCCTGAACGCTGACGACGAATAGCCCGGCTGCGGAAACGCCACGCCGCCATAATTGAGGGTACCCATGTCCGTCGTGGAGGAATTTCGCGAATTTATTTCCAAGGGCAATGTGGTTGATCTCGCCGTTGGCGTGATCATCGGTGCCGCCTTCGGCAAGATCGTGACAAGCCTCGTCGAACAGGTGGTGATGCCGCCGATCGGCCTCGTTCTGGGTAAGGTGGACTTCTCCGACCTGAAGATCGTGTTGGCACCGGCCGATCCGGCTAATAAGGCCGCCGAGGTTGCGATCCAGTACGGCGCTTTCATCAACACCATCATCCAGTTCATGATCGTAGCGTTTGCGGTGTTCATGCTGGTCAAGCTGGTCAACGCCCTGCGCCGCCAAGATGCTGCCGAGCCGGGGCCCGCGGGCGTGCCCACCACGACCCCGACCGAGGCCCTGTTGATTGAGATTCGTGATGCGCTTCGGGCCTCGCCGCCAAAGGCCGCCAAGTCTCCCGCGAAGGCGCGGCCTGCCAAGACGGCCTAAACCCGCAGCGGGCGCTTATTGCAGCGAAAGCCGCGATGAAATGCGGTTGGAACTTTCCCAACGCCGCTTCACGCCCTATCTAACCCATCATGACCAGGGCTAAGATTTGCGGACTATCGACAGCTGAGACCGTGGTCGCCGCTGTTGAAGGCCGAGCCGACTATATCGGGTTCAATTTCTTCCCCAAAAGCCCGCGCTATGTGACCCCCGAGCAGGCCGCCGCCCTGGCTGAACCGGCCCGCGGCAAGTGTAAGATCGTCGCGGTGGTGGTCGATCCAGGCCACCAGTGGGTGCATGACATGGTCACGATCCTGCGCCCCGACTTCGTGCAGATGCACGGTGCCGAGCCGGCCTATCGGGTCAGCGAGGTGGCCCGCTATAGCGGCCGGCCGATCATCAAGGCCGTACCGGTCAGCATTGAGGACGACATCAAGACTGCCGACACCTTCGACGGCATGGTCGACCACCTGATGTTTGACACCAAACCCCCCAAGGACGCCGACATGCCCGGCGGCACCGGCCTGACCTTCGATTGGGACCTGCTGAAGGATCGCCGGTTCCAGCGGCCCTATTTCCTCGCTGGTGGCCTCGATCCCTGGAACGTCGGCGAGGCGATCGCCCGTTCCGGCGCTCCCGTGGTGGACGTTTCTTCTGGCGTCGAACGCGGCCCCGGCCTAAAGGATTCCGCTCTTATCGCAGCGTTTCTAGACGCCGTGCGCCGCTCCTGACCGTTTCGCCCCCGCCCCAGATCGAGCCGTGACGATAAAGCCCAACGCCTATAGCGCCTATCCTGACACCTATGGCCGGTTCGGGGACTATGGCGGCCTGTTCGTTGCCGAGACCCTGATGCCGCCCGTGCTGGCCCTCGGCGACGCCTATGAGGCGGTCAAGGCCGACCCTACGTTTCAAGCGGAACTTGATGGCTATCTGACCCACTATGTCGGCCGGCCCAGCCCACTCTATTTCGCCGAGCGCCTGACCCAGCACTTCGGCGGCGCGAAGATCTATCTGAAGCGCGAAGAGCTGAATCACACCGGTTCGCACAAGATCAACAACTGCATGGGCCAGATCCTGCTGGCCATGCGCATGGGCAAGACCCGCATTATCGCTGAGACCGGCGCTGGCCAGCATGGTGTAGCCACGGCCACCGTCTGCGCGCGGTTTGGCCTGCCCTGCGTGGTCTATATGGGCGCAGTCGATGTGGAGCGGCAGAAGCCCAATGTGTTCCGCATGAACCTGTTGGGCGCGGAGGTGCGGCCCGTGACCAGCGGGGCCGCCACCCTGAAGGACGCCATGAACGAGGCCATGCGCGACTGGGTGACCAATGTGGCCGATACCTACTACCTGATCGGCACGGCGGCGGGTCCGCATCCCTATCCGGCCATGGTGCGCGACTTCCAGTCGGTGATCGGCCGCGAGGCGCGCGAGCAGATTCTGGACATGGAAGGCCGCCTGCCCGACGCGGTGGTGGCCTGTGTGGGCGGCGGATCAAACGCCATCGGTATTTTTCATCCGTTCCTCAATGACGAGGGCGTGCGGGTGATCGGGGTCGAGGCCGCTGGCGATGGCATGGACACCGACCGTCACGCTGCGGCCATCAATGGCGGCCGACCGGGCGTTCTGCACGGCAACAAGACCTATCTGATCCAGGACATCGAAGGGCAGATCCTGGAAGCCCATTCGATCAGCGCAGGGCTCGACTATCCGGGCATCGGCCCCGAGCATTCCTTCCTGCACGATGCGGGACGGGCCGAATATATGACCTGCACCGATGCAGAAGCCCTCGCAGCCTTCAAGCTCACCGCCGAGCTGGAAGGCATCATCCCGGCGCTGGAAAGCGCCCACGCCCTGGCCCGCATGGCGGATATCGTGGCTCAGGTTCCAAAGGACGGCATAATCATGGTCAACCTGTCGGGCCGTGGCGACAAGGACGTCAACCAAGTCGCCGCTTTCCAGGGGCGTTCGATTTGACCGCCACCCGCATCGAAGCGCGGTTCGCCGCGCTAAAAGCCGAAAACCGGGCAGCCTTCATCGCCTACGTCATGGCCGGTGATCCCGATGCGGCGACATCGCTGGACATTCTTCGCGGCCTGCCCGCCGCGGGTGCCGACCTGATCGAACTGGGCATGCCCTTTTCCGACCCCATGGCTGAGGGCCCGCCGATCCAGCGCGCAGCACAGCGCAGCCTGCTGGCCAAAACCACGCTCAACAGCACGCTGGGAATCGCCAAGCAGTTTCGTGATGGTGACCAGACGACCCCAATCATCCTGATGGGCTATTACAACCCCGTGCTGCACCACGGGCTGGAAGCCTTCGCCGCCGACGCGGCCGACGCCGGTATCGATGGCGTGATTATTGTCGACTGTCCGCCCGAGGAAGCCGGGCCACTGGCCGATGCGCTTGACGCCGCTGGCCTCGCCCTGATCCGTCTGGCCACGCCCACCACCGACGACAAGCGCCTGCCCGCTGTGGTTGCCCGCACGCGGGGCTTTATCTACTATGTTTCGGTCGCCGGCGTGACGGGGGTCAAGGAGGCCGTAGCGGCCGACGTTGCGCCGGCCGTGGCGCGGCTGAAGGCCGCTTCGGGCCTGCCCGTGGCGGTGGGTTTTGGCATCAGAACCCCGCAGCGGGCGGCTGAAATTGCTCGGGTTGCTGACGCGGCTGTGGTCGGGTCTGCCCTGGTGGACGAAATTGCTGCCGCGCTTGAAGGCAACGAAAACGTTACCAATAGGGTTCTTTCATCCGCCGCCGCCTTGGCTAAGGCTGTGCACGCGGCGCGAGTCGAAAACCTTGAGGCTTAGGTAGTAATGGCGACGGCGGAAAATCCGGAATCTCGCAATGGCGATAAGCCGGAGCGCACGGTCCGCCAGGCCGGTGGGCCTCGCGAGCGCGGCGGCTGGCTCGCCGGGATAGCACCGGGCCCGCGTGTGATTGAGCAGACCATTCGTGAGACCCTGCCGCCGGGCTTCCAGCGTTCGGAATACCTGGTCGAAAAGGGCATGGTCGACCGCGTGGTGCCGCGCAAGGAACTGCCCGCCGTGCTCGGCTCGATCCTGCAGACCCTGATGATGGGCTGCGCCCGGGCGGCGTGAGCCACCCGATGCAATGACAGACTATCTCGCCCCCCACGACGCAGCATTGGAGCGGCTACGACGGCTGCATCCGATCGTGATTGACCTGTCGTTGAATCGCATGGCGCGGCTGTGCGCCGACTTAGGCCATCCCGAACGCAAGTTGCCGCCCATGATCCATGTGGCCGGTACCAACGGCAAGGGATCGACCCTTGCCTACCTGCGGGCCATGGCCCAGGCGCAGGGCCTCACTGTCCATGCCTTTACCTCGCCGCATCTGGTGCGCTTCAACGAACGCATCCGCCTGGCGGGCAGGCTGATCGAGGATCAGGCCCTCGCCGACCTGATCGCACGGGTGGAGGCGATTAACGGGCTGAAGTCGATCACCTTCTTCGAATTCGTCGCCGCTGCCACCTTCCTGACGTTTGCCGAGACGCCGGCGGACCTGGCCCTGATCGAGGTAGGACTGGGCGGGGCCCTGGACGCCACCAATGTGATCGACCCGGCCTTGAGCGTGATTGCGCCGGTCGCCATGGACCACCGCGAGTACCTGGGCGACACCATCGCCAAGATCGCGGCCGAGAAGGCGGGGATCCTCAAGCCCAACCGTCCCGCCGTCATTGGCCGCCAGCTCGAAGAGGCGCTGCAGGTCATCGAGGCGCGCGCCGAGGCGATCAACGCCCCCCTGACCGTGATGGGTCGCGACTTCGACGCCTGGAGTGAGGGCGGACGACTTTTGGTGCAGATGCCCGACCGTCTGCTTGACCTGCCCGCCCCGGCGCTGGCGGGCGCGCACCAGATCGACAATGCAGGCCTTGCGGTGGCCGCAGCTCTAACCTTGGGCGGCATCACCGACGAGGAGATTGCAGAGGGCCTTACCCGCGTGGATTGGCCAGCCCGATTCCAGCGCCTGACCGGCGGCCCGCTCGGCCACGCCGCCGCCCAGGCCGACGCCGACCTCTGGCTCGACGGCGGACATAACCCCCACGCCGGACGGGCGCTGGCCCGCGCCGCCGCCGCCCTGACGGCCCGCGACGGTCGGCCCCTGACCCTGGTCGTCGGCATGTTGGCCAACAAGGATGCTGAGGGGTTCCTGACCCCCTTCGCCGAGCTGGCACCCAAGGTGATCGCCGTCACCTTCCCCGGCAATGCCGCCCCCGCCTATCAGATCGCCGAGGCGGCGATGGTCGCCGGACTCAAGGTACAGACCTGCGAGGACGGGGTGGAGGCGGCGGTAGCCCTGGCCCTCGCAGACCGGCCCGCACCGCATGTCATTATCGCCGGGTCACTGCACCTGGCCGGAGCGGTGTTGGGCCTGGATCAGGAGACCTGGCCGCGATAGGGGGGATTGCCTTTTTTGGTCTAGTTTCACGCTTGCCCTCGCAACCAACGCCGCTCCTCCGCAAAGGGAGGAGCGCGCCTAACAAAAGCCGACTTAGCGCTTAGCCCAGGCCCGCCTCGCTGAGCCATTCCAGGATCTTCTGCTTGGGCATGGCACCGACCTTCATCGAGGTCATCTGGCCATCCTTGAACAGCATCATGGTGGGGATGCCGCGCACGCCATAGCGGCCCGGGGTCATGGGGCTGGCTTCGATGTCGACCTTCGCCACGGTGACTTGGTCGGCCAGTTCTTCGCTGATCTGCTCCAGGGCAGGGGCGATTTGTTTGCAGGGTCCGCACCATTCGGCCCAGAAATCGACCAGGACCGGACGGCTGGCCTGCAGCACATCCTTATCGAAGGAGGCGTCAGTAACGGCGACAGTGCTCATTGTTGGCTCCTACGCGAAAACAGCCGCGTGTTCATGTTGTCCCCAGAGTCGTTGGCGCGCTGGAGTTTCGTATTACGCGCGTTTTATCCGAAAATTGGCACCCACTTTTCGAAAAGCAAC
>Ga0114978_10001363_pt1 | contig 20563 bp, 20 predicted proteins | sample S_140212_EF_Meta_FD_87027 | JGI IMG/M metagenome (GOLD analysis project Ga0114978, IMG submission 87027) | Freshwater microbial communities from Lake Simoncouche, Canada to study carbon cycling - S_140212_EF_MetaG | ecosystem: Environmental > Aquatic > Freshwater > Lake | place: Lake...
AATTAAATAAATAATTTAGTTTTCTATTTTTTGTAATAGAAATCTACTTTAGAAATAAATATATAAAGACAAATATATAAAATATCATATATAAAATGGAGAACCTTACTATTACAGATAAGACAGTAATCGCATTCTATAAAGAGAACCCACATCTAGATGTGAATAACATAAATTGCGTTTTTATAGATATATTGAAACAACTTTCCACTAATCTATCGAGTAAAATAGATAGCACAATGACAACACAAATATTATCTATTGTATCCGAATTAAAAGGAGAACTATATAAGTTGAATTCCGATATTTCGACAAAATTATTGAAGTTGAATGACGCAAAACGAGAGTATATTACCGATATTAAGGAGTTGTTCTCTCATTCTCAGCTATCCACTACTGATACTATCAATAAAACACATGAAAAGATTAGTAGTGTTCTAGAGAAAAGCAACGAATCACTTCTTAACAAGACCACCTTACTTATGAGTGAAATTATTCCCAAGAGTAATGATAAAAATTACGCATCAATTGAGAGCTGCATAAAGCAATTCTTTGGAAGCATTTCGGAGGATACGAAAGCATTATTGAAGATGAATTCGGGAGATAAATCAGATGGATTGGCGGATGATATTGACAAAAATATTAATAAAATGTTCTCAACTATTCAGACATCTTTATTTAATGCCATCCAAGCAAGTGAATCGAGAACATTCACCAATATCCAGCAGATTCATGAAAATATTCTTAGCCAAAAACAAATCCAAGAGAACCTTTCAGGAGAACTAGCTGTATTTTTGAATAAATATAAAAATAATTCTTATACCAAAGGAGCTGTTTCGGAGAATGAATTATACACTCTTTTACAATATGCTTTTCCAACTGACTATGTAAGAAATACATCTTCTGAAACTGCTTCGTGTGATTTTTGTTTGACAAGAAAAGATAAATCCTTACCTACTATTTATATTGAGAACAAAGATTACACTACTACAGTGGATTCAAATGAAGTTGATAAATTCATTAGAGATCTCAAAGAACGCAAATCCCATGGAATTTTTATTTCTCAACATAGTCCAATCGTATTTAAATCCAATTTTCAGATTGATTTCATTGAGAACCGAATTCATTTATATATCCCTAACGCAAGTTATGATATAGAAAAAATTAAATTAGCAGTTAGCCTAATTGATAGTTTATCTATTAAATTAAATCTCATGATTGCTGAAGCAAATGACGAATGTTATGAGTTGTCGATTGATGATTTTGATAATCTTAAAATAGAGTATCTGGATTTTGCACAAAAGAAACTAGATATGTTGGAATTTATTAAAACTATCACAAGACAACTTACTACCAAATTAGATGCCATTGAGTTGCCTACTTTGAAAAAAATTACTATTGGAAATACTACTTCTACAAATACCGGATATCTATGTGAGATTTGTAATACATTTTATGGAAAAAATAAGGGTAGTTTATCAGCACATCAAAAAAAATGTCGTTTAAAACATGCTGAAGGTCAAGAGTCATCAAATATCTTTGTTAAAACCAAATAAGTCTACATACAGAAGTACAAATTTTGTGTATTATCAATATTTATTTTGGAAATAATCTAAAATTTGTCATACACTTATTTTTAGTCTCTGTTAATAAATCAAAATTTAAATATGCTCCTAGATAGGATAGGTTGAATTGGTTTGTCTCTGATTTAATATCACGAATCTCAAACAATTTATGTTTATTTAATGGCACTAATACAATATTATTACCCTTTTCAGTATAAAAAGGAGTAAATTTACCTGGTTCTAATACATAATGATACGGAAAATGACCACTCATATAAATATCAAATTCAATTGGCGTATCACAATAGAACCCAAAATATAAATCAAATTTAATTGGATTGTATAATTCTAATAAACAATAGTCATTTTCAAATTGGTCTTTTCGGATTGGTTTTGGACAATCACATTCTGTTACAAATTTATCATCTAATTCTAAACATTTTCTGCAGTAATCAATTTTGACTTTTTGTTCTGTATCGTCTTTTGTTTTATATCCAACCTGATATTTATTAATTTGCTTTATAGTTATATTCATTGTATATACTCCAAAATTAAATATATTATTTGTCTTATTTGATTCATCTAAGCAATTATTGCATTTGGGGAATGATGTATAATCATCTATTTGAGAAAGATTATTGAAAGCAGATGCTAAATCATCAATATAGGATAAACTCATTGTATATAAAATATGCTTAATTCTAAGTATATGTTATATAGAATTTATATGGACGTTTTCAATGCGAAAATGTGTAAAATTGAAAATTTCTGTAAAACATATAGAAACTTTCACGATTAAACTTTATATGTCCGAAAAATTAATGAAGAATATTGCCATCGACCTCATTTGTATTACCACTGTTTGGGGTTTATTGAATAATCCATACGTGGCTTTTAGCAACCGTCCTTGCGCTTTAATGCCAATGGCTACTACTATTATTGGCGGAGGTATTTCTATTTTTGCTATTAGCAAATATTTTTCATAAAATTGATTGCCTTTTTTCTGAGTCGATTAGAGGTATAAATTCCCAAGCAACAATCAAACTATCACCAACATGTCAAACACTACTCTTGCCAACTCTACCATCGCCGATAACTACGATGAAGAGATATTGACTTATGAAGAATCCATACTTGACGAACAGTATGACTGCACACCTCGCTTCAAAAAGCTTAAGGTCTGTCAGCAGGAGCGCAAACAACAGATTAAGGAACGCCAAATCGAAAAATGTACCGAACGTATATCGAGAGAACCTGGGACCCGTCTTAGTAAAACCGCCAAGAAAATCGCTGGTCGCAGGGCATTCATTAATAACTGGTTCGAAATTACAAGTATTCACCCAGAGGACTCTGACAATGTGGAGCAGTCTGACATAGACAAAACAGAACAGAAGACCTTTGGCCGAATCAAGAGAAAGCCTGGACACCGCCAGAGAGAATGGGCTTTTTACAATAATTAAATGTTTCATAGAATACAATGTTTAATACTACTTCGAATGTTTAATACAACTTCGAATGTTCAATACAACTCTCGAATGTTTTATAAAAAATAGTTAGGTAGGTAGATAGGGTAATAGTTATTTTTTTGAAGTTTTTACTGGTAATATAAAGACATTTTGTTTTATTTATTAATGAGTGATAAATCACCTTATACATATATTTATCTATTTACGAAAGACGGATACTCTTGGGACCAACAAGTTATATATCTTCATTTGGACCAAGCAATCAATGCCAGTTGTAAAGACCCACAAGGCCGTGTGGAAATATTTGTGACAAATTGTTTATATCCTGGGTATGAACCTATATACCAATATTATAAAGGAGGTATTTTATACAAAGATGGAGAACCAGTTTTTATAGATTCATAATATATATATGGCCTCTGTGCCAATTATTTTATTAAAAAATCGAGTTTTATTTCAAATCCCATTTCAAGAAAACCAATTTGAAAATTATGAGAACTTGAGTTCTCATCCAGAAACCGATTGTTTCTTTCAAACCGTTTGTTCTCTTGGTTTACGAAACCCTGAAGTGTCAAGAAGAGAATCTGATGCCATCAACCAAAATAAAGATTATCTTGTAAAATACACGGAAGCCGAAAAATATTTATCTACCAGTTTCGGTATTAAAAGAAAAAACATATGTTTTACAAAATGTTTTATAGAAAATAAGAGAACCTGTCAAAAAGAAATGAATGCGTTTTTTATGAAACGCCTCCAAAATAACCATGCAACTATCTTAACCGTCGATCTAAAAACGAAAAAAGACTGGTGGGGTCATTATATGGTTGTTTATAAAACAAACGACAAAATCTTTTTTTTTGACCCTCAGAGTAAGGGATTTTATAAAGATGTTCTCATAAATAACCAAAATATTTATACTGTTTTATCCTTTTATGGCTCTATAAAAATAACTGGTTTTGGTTATTTCAAAATAAAAAATATAAATAAATCTATGCCACTTTTACACGATGATTGTTCTGTAGAATACCATATTGAATAAAGGTTAAAGAGAACTAGATAAATATACTAATGTTTATTTGGGGTCTTTTTTTTATGTTCTCATTGGTGAATTCTGAGAACTTCATAAAAAATATTAATATCCCATCTTGTAAAACTTGTATTCATTATAAACCATACTCATATAAGGGAGATTATTCATCATTAAGTAGATGTAACAAATTTGGAGAGAAAGATATTATTAGTGATGAATTGAAATATGATTATACTTATTCTTGTAGAAATGATGAATCCAAATGTGGTCACTTAGGAAAGTTTTATGAAAAAGATGAGAACATGGAACTTAAATATATCTATTATGCTATTCTTGCAAACCTACCAATAGGGATTATTACTATATTAACGTTTGTTTCTATTATAGCGAATATTTATTATACCTTGAAAAATGGGTCATAAAATTGATATCCTAATATGGGTCTAAAATATATCATATATGAACTATGTCATACACTTGTATCAAAAACATGTATAAAGACCTTTCGGTTGATGAATTGGGAGACCCAACCACAACACAAATTGATAGGAAAGCTATAAAGAAACTTCGTGAAATAGAGGCTTTAAAAAATAAGCCGAATCCAACCGCTGAAGAACGTCATAAGATTGCGTCTGAGAAATACTGGCAGAATATTCTTCGTCCTGAAGAGAACAAGCAAGACAATAAACCAACCGCAAAGGAACTGAAGAAACAAGCCGATAAGGAGAAACGATGGAAGCGAGAAGAAGAAAAATATAATAAAAAGGTGTTACAAGCTCAACAAGAACAGGCAGAAAGGGACAAAAGAGAACAAGCCAGACTAAAAGCAGCAGAAGAGGCCAGGAAGGCTAGAGAAGAAGCCCGAGAAAAAGCTAGGATTCTCTTTGAATCACAAAGAGAACAAATGGTATTAGAAGAGGTTCTCAAACCCTTCCATGAAAATCGACTAGCAATCGCCATATATAATGAATATATGGCTATCTCGAGAACAGAAAACCATAAGATGGCGTTCAGAAAATTGTCTATGAAGTACCATCCTGATAAAAATCCTACAAAAAATACTACGCTCCATCAACAGATTCTTCATCATATTCATGACAAAATTGTTAAAAAATAAGTCCCTAACTCTTGGGATTCTTGAAATATAATTATCCCACCATGGGAAAAATAGTTAAAAATCTTTTTTTTTGTTGAAAAGTAAAATGAATTTTCAAAAATGGACAAGCTCGAGTTTGTCCTTTTTTTAATATAGAAGGGATTTATTGAAAAATAAGTGGTTGTTACTGGGTCAGTAAGGAGGTTGTTAAATATTTTTCTATATGAGACCATAAGATTCACTGCATAAAATTTTAGGATGGACTACTCAACATTAAATTAAATAATGTTGAGTAGTCAAAAATATATTTATTTTATTTAATAATTATCACACCATATATGAAGTTGATTTAATAAAACTTATTATAATTATTTTTAAACTACTCAACATTAATTATTTAATTCTGGGTTGTGAAAAAAATGCACAAATAAATCATTCATCCGTGCATTTTTTATTGTTTTATTAATATTAATTTTATTATCATATATAGTGTAAAATAAATTAATAATTAATTAAATATAATTATTATGGTTTCACGCAAAATGCACAGATGATTTATCTGTGCATTTTTTGTTTAAAAAATAAAATCGCTTTTTTAGAAAAAAGTAAAATGAATTTTCAAAAATGGACAACCTCGAGTTTGTCCTTTTTTAAATATAAAAGGGTTTTATTGAAAAATAAGTGGTTCTTACTGGGTCAGTAAGGAGGTTGTTAAATAATTTTCTATACGACACCATAAAATTCACTGCATAAAATTTTAGGATGGACTACTCAACATTATTTATTTAATGTTGAGTAGTTCAGACAACCGATAATTATAAAATAACTAATACATAACCCATAATACGTATCATTTTATTAATATTTTAAAATAATTAACGTTTGACTACTCAACATTATTTTAATTATTGTTGAGTTTAGAGAGTTAAAGAAAATATTATTATAATTCATATGATGTCCAGGCAAAGAAATTTTACTTATTGTATTAAAATACCTGATATAAATTCTATTAGAAATATATATTGTAAATATCATATTTATGGTTATTATAATAATGAACTTCATGGATGTGTCACATTTGATAACTCTAAAACAATACTTTCAGCAGAAACTATCATAGGACACCCAGTAAAAATAATTGAACGAAATATGGTTAAACATGAACATAATAGAATTTTACAAATGGAAAATGTATGGGAAAATGGAATAATTCCCAAAAGAGGACGTAAACCCAAAAATAATGAAGATAATAATATTGAAGTTAAATTTTTATGTAATTTATTACTTAAACAACAAGAAGAGAATATTAAACAAAAAGAAGAAAATATTAAACAAAAAGAAGAGAACATAAAACAACAAGAAGAAAATAGAAGACTACAAATGAAATTAGAAGAAAGTTATAATAAACAACTTACATTAGCAAATACTACGATTCAACAAACAATCAATAATGGAGACACCGATAACTCCACAAACAAGAAAATAACAAATATTAATCTCTTCTTGAATACTGAATGTAAGGATGCTATAACCCTTTTGGAATTTGTCAAACAGATTGTAATAACCGATGAAGATGTTCTCCGTATTAAACAGCACGGATATGCTGAATCAGTCACAAAATTACTACAAAATGCTCTCAAAGAATGCGACCTACATGACCGTCCAATTCATTGTTCTGATGTAAAACGTGAAATTCTTCATGTAAAAGACGACGAAGGTTGGAAAAAAGAAACCCCACAAGGCGAATCTACAAACATCGATAAAGCATTTCGTCATATATCTTCAAAACAAACCAAGAAAGTAGTAGATTATTACAAAGATGTTTCAGTTGAATCAGAAGAAAAAATGGGTATGATGCATATAATTGCGAAAGCAATTGGTTCAGAAAAAGAAAAATCCAAAAAGAAAATTATTAAAAACATCGTTGATTCTATCCATATTTAACCCAATTTGGACAATATTGAAACACATAAAGTCGCCAACTTTTTCAAGTTCTCCAATATAACCGTATTTACTGAAGAAGAACCTACAGCAATATCATACATAGTTACCTTGACCTTATTTCTAACAGAATCGTGTAGCGTCTTCAAAGACACCTCATTCTTCACCTTTTCTATATTCTCATCGATATAAGTGAATATGTCGATGATAACACCAATCCTCTCTATAGGACACCCACTCCATTTCGAAAGTTCATTGAATAGTTCCTGAAGTTCTCGGATATATTTATTTACTTCTTCTGAACGCTCTTCTACTGGTTTTACCGATGCTACATTTTTCATGCTTCTTAGATTCATTGTCTCAAATATATACATTCTATATATTTGATAAAAAGTCATCAATTTTTTCGCAATCGCAAACAATACCTCTCACGCAACATATTTCTAGCGATTTGTAGTATCTTAGAATCCGGTTGTGTCTGACGCCGTATTGCGGAATATATAATATGAATCTCTTTTTGACTAATCCCGAAAGGTTGATAGATGGATTCTAGCGCAGGTAGAGATAAATAACCAATCGCCCTAACAAGAGTTCCTGAAATAGGATTCTTCTTTCTGTCAAGAAGAATAATATCCACTGATTTATCGAATGGGATCGAGGAATCTTCTCCCCCGATAAATAATGACTTTTTGTTCTCAGTTTGATTCAAAACGAACCTAATACTCGCCCATATATCATTAGGATAAAAGTAATTGTGCTCGTGGGTCATAATAATATCGACCGCAATATTATCTGTAAGACCTGACAATTGCCTTCTTACCCAAGGAATCCCATATGTTTCCAATATATATTTCTTTTCTTCGGGTTCCAAAGGGTTCTTTAAATCATCCGTTTTCGAAGACAATATAATATATATCTTCTTGACGTCGTGCTCAATGGCTTCTTCGAACATTCTTTTTATTAATCCAAAATGACCGGGCGTAGGTGGGTTCATCCTCGCAACTGTGAATATTAATTTGTAGGGCATTTACGTGGATATAACATAGGTTCTCTTTATGTTATTTTAATTACATCTAAAAGCAAACGCTATCAACCCAACAGCTACTATACCAAATACTAGAGAACTATGATAATAAATTTGCATTGTTCTGTACATATCGAGCCATGCCTTCGTTTGTTCTTTCGTGTCAATGTGATTCAACATCCAATCTGTTTTGGGAGTGAGAATATAATAAAAATAATTCGTTATGAATGCTATAAATACTGTTATACAAACCATCGATGGCCATCCCATTCGTTTGTTTATGACTTTTGTATTATAGAATATGAGAACAAGTGCTAAAAATAACCCGATAGAATATCCCGTATAAAATATCTGTGTTCTCTCTTTAACGATTTTAGAATATATTAATTGTAGGGATTCCGGTAATTGTTCTTTGTATTTAGGATACCCTACAGCCATCATATTTGTCATAAAAATCATAGCAATAATAAATCCAGCGGAAACAATACAAGTAATAGAACACGGCATTGTATAAAATTGATTTATATTTTCTTTTTGAGACAAATGATACACCATCATATATGCCTTTTGAAAATCCAATGGAATCTTATACTAGAGAACAAGCGACTGGAGCACCCGATATCGAGATGGGTATTCCTACTGTAAAAAAGACTAGGTGTTGTTGGGAGGAAACTGATAAAAAGCAGGTTATAATCCCTACAGCTAAATCTGAAAAAGAATACCCAAATGCTGTCATAAAAGACCTAGAAAGTCAACAATTACCAGTTATCCAAAAAGCGATGGCTACGCCTGTTAATCAAGCGGGAGATATCCTTATGGGCTTCATGTCGAATGGAGCCAAAGATTTCGAAAAGAGAACTGGCAGACCGATGACCTATGGTGAAATGAGAGCTGCTTGGGGATAAAATATATAACGGTCTTAAAAATTAATATTGTAAATAATTTTTTTATATCTGTTCATACAGATATAAAAATGCGCACAGAGGGAATCGAACCCTCGTTTCAACCTTGGAAGGGTTACGTTCTACCACTATACCATGTGCGCCAAACGAGTTGCTAGTATCAATATCAAAACAATGTGTTATTCACACAAAGTAAACCATTTTTCGTAAATTCCCTCTGGAGAGCTGACTAGAGGGTTTTACGAAAATGGCAAATCAGTCAATGAAAATGCTGTAGGATACTACATATACCAATGTGTATCTTTCTTTATATTGTTTTTATATGTTATTTTTCATTTCACTATGTAAAAAACGCCCATTCTTTATTAGAAATTGTCTTATTAATTTTCTGAATAAAACCTTCTCCACAAAAAAAATCACCACAAATTACTTTATAATTTAAAAAAAAATCATCAGTATTAAATTGTATTGCGTTTATTGTAAAATAATTAACATCATAATACCCAGATAACGTGTCAGATGTTTTAATTAAATAATCTGACGGTTTAATATCTGAATATTTAATATAAATTTTATCTTTTTGTTTCAACATTTCAATATATTTTTCTGAATTATTTATTATTTCAATATACGCCATATATATTATATTAAAATACTTTTATACTTTTACACCTTTTCTCATTTAAAACGCCCATTTTTTACATATTGTGTTTACGAAATGTAAATGAAATTCTTGGTTCTTTAATTTTTTTTTGTATGGGTATTTCGTGTGTATATAACTTTTGAAAATCACCTCCCATATGTAATATACTACAATGTGTAGTTGATTCATCACACATAATTTCCTTTGTTTCTTTATTACGAATACGGAATATTCTTTCGGAACCATAGGAAATTGAAATTACCCCTACCGAATCTAATCCGGTTTCATCGTCACAATGTGCGCTAATATAATCATTACCATCCATATATTTATTTACTAATATTCCGTTAAATTTCGCACCAATTACCATATTAATTACGAGTAATAATTCACTCATAGATTGTGATAGAGGTTTTGCCCCCATCATTTTTTTTGAATATTTGTATCCAATGGATTCATTTGAAAAGAATCCAACATTTCTTTGTTGTTTACATTTCTTTCCAAAAATAATTATTTCTGGGCGTTGTTCTAATTTTGGTTCAATATCTATAATACATTTCTCTAATAATTCTTTATTTATGAAATTACCCTTATCTAAAAACGCTGTTCCTTCTATGTTTTGAAAAACCCTATGCATTTTGTGGTATGATAAATTTAATAATTAAAAAGTAAATCAATTTTATTAATAATGGGCGTTTTAAATGAGAAAAGATGTAAAAAATTTGCTTGTATAATGATAACCACCATAAAAAAATATCCAAGAGGGTATTTTTTTATCCGAACTGCCGGAATCGAACCAGCGACCCTTTGATACCAAAGGCAAGAAAACCACTACAGTCAAATGCTCTCCCAACTGAGCTAAGTTCGGAGACCTCCCTCTCATTTATAAATAAAACGATTTCTTTATATCCATTTTTGAATCATACTATATGTCAAAACCTGGCGTAAACCACCATAATCATCCGCAACTACATCCCATTTATGGATTCCATAATTCCTAGCAAACCGGACATTCAAAAAAGAATGTTGATTCAAAGATAATTGAAGCGCGATTTTTGATTTGGGAATACCAAATATAACAAGTGAAATCAATAAATTCATAAATTCATCACAAGTAAGACTAGCGCACGTGTCACAAAGAGATATTTCATCGAAATTATATTTATGGTAATATTTACATATTTCATGTAAGGTCAAATCTATATCAATTGGTCCAGCATACGGGCATTCATTCAAACAAGATACATACAATTTTTTATAGGAATACGGGATTTTTGATAAGGCCTCGAATTTTTCTTTAGTTTCTTTCATTGTCATGTTCTCTGTTTTCTTTTGATAAACGGGTGAAATAGATGTCCTGTAGGATATCATCGGGTATTTATCAATCGGTGGCTCAGGATCCATTTTATAAATCCCCAAAAGAGATTCGCATTTATATGATTTGTTTTTGGTTTGTAAAAAATCATTAGCATATGAATACATTAGACCGGTGTTTACTAGAGTCTTTCCTTTATCGGTTTTCTTACCAGTATCAATATAAGTAGGAGAATGATTCGTAATAATATTATGGAATCGATCAATAGAAGAAGAATTTTGAGAACCGGTTATCAGTGAAACGTCGGTTAATATATTCTTCGTGACAGGTTTCGAATAACTTGATGATATGGTTCTCAAATTACGTAGCATCTATATTATATCAAACAATATATCTATATTATTTTCTTACATTCTAATAAAAAATCGGCTTCTGTTGAGGGTGGAGCCCTTTCATATTTTCCTTTAAGAAGAGAAACTACTATGGTAGTCAATTGTTCTATAGAAGCCTCTAATCTAAGAACCAGTCCCAGTCTTATATTAAATATTTTAACAGATTTTGAGAACACTGGATCGATTGTTCTCATTATCCAAGCATAAATAACTGTTTGAATCATATGTTCGGTAGTTATTTCTCCTGTACATTTCAATTCCCATAGAGTTTTATGAGTAAGTAAATCGACTCTTGCTGAAAAGGCAAATCGGTCGGTCATGAAGGGGCCTAATGCGTCGTTTATTCGGTCAGTTGCGTATTCATCGTCATATGTAACTATGGGATGTTCCATCTTAGGTTCTCTCTTTTGTATTTCTTTTCCAAGAATATTCATCATTATTTTTTTACATTGAATGAGAACACTAGAAGATAACCACGTATATTCGTCGCGTTTTATTTGTTTGACTTTGAAATAGAGTTTTTCTTGAGCGGCTTCAAATACATTTGCCATATATAGATAATCTCCAATGTTCTCACACTCCTTAACTAGAGGTTGGTTCTTCAAGAAGAGATGTTTATTAGGTTTCGTTTGTGCTAGGTTCTCACGAATCATTTTATAAAGGATACATGGAGAACCATCGGTAGAACCTTCCTCTGAGTTGTCATAAAGAGCTGATATATAATCGTATAAGAGACATGGGATGGCTATACCATTCAAATCACTGACATCTTCATAGAATCCAGAGGATGTCTGAACGGTTGTGGGAAGAGGAATCTCTTCGGGTTCTTCGGATTCTTTTATAAAAAGGGTTTCTAATAGAGCAGTTATTTCTTCGAGAACTGATTCGGAAATGAATTTGGTTAATTCTGTAGGACTCACTTTATGAAGTGGTTTTTCATCGGGATTCTGGTTCTTTTGGACGGATTCTTCTTCGAATCTTGCTCTTGGCATACCACGAAAATCGATATAGGGTTTTGAACGCATTTCATTATGAGTCATTTTCAAAAACTTGAAAGGCCTGTCACTCGACCATTCATCGCTTTCTAATAAGAACATTTGTTGAGAAGCCCTAGTGGTGGCAACATAGAGAGTGTTCGGACACTGGGTCGGGTCTAATGTTCTCGCTATTGTCTTAAAATAAGAATGGTCGAAGCCAACTACGAAAACAAAAGGTCGCTGACGCCCCTTAGATGTATGAAAAGAAGAGAACACGATTTTACCCTTTATGACATCTTCTTCCATATTTTCAGCATTCTCCATCATTGGAACATGACACGGAATATTTGCGTCGACAAGCGCATTTTCTATCCTACGAATAGGGCTATTAGGACCCTTTACAGAACCACCCAAAATGAAAAAATCCGACGGTTTTGCGTCGTGTTCTCTAATCAAATCCCGAATAGTACATACAACGAATCTTTCTAAATCGTGTATTTTTCTTCGGATGTATAATACAGGTTCTCCTTCTCTACATGCTTGAATCCTTTCTTCTCCAATCATAACTTCATTAACGAAATCGGCCATCTGGTTAGTTATTCTGTAGGATGTTCTCAATGTTCGTTGTTCAAAAGTCTGATTTTGTAAAAGAGAGAACCCTCCCCAGATTTCTTCGGCTTTTGTCAAGAATCGAATATCGGCCCCCTTGAATTCATAGAGTCCTTGCATGTAATCACCGAGAACCATCATTTGAACGGGTTTGTTTATGTCCCGAATATACTTGACAATTAACCGAAAATACAAAAAAGTCATATCTTGAACCTCATCTAATACCATGATATCAATATCGATGAGCCTACTAGGTGGTTTATTCTGTTGGACTAGTAAACGCATTACTTTATCGACATGTGCTTCAGCATCATAAATAGCCACCGCAAGACTATGATACGTATGAACGGTTATATTCTGTAGACCAAGTTCTCTTACTTTTTCTTGGATTTCTTTTCTCAGTGATTTATTGTAGGTTATCAATAAGAACTTCTTTTCAGGATACGATTTTGCTGTGGATAAAATTGTAGTGGATTTTCCTGAACCAGCACAAGCATCCACTACAACATTATATCCTTTTTGTATAACATCAATGATGGCTTGTTGCTCATCACTTACAGGATTCATCTTATCTATCATAAAAAGGTTGATTATTTTATATTTTTTATGATAGTTTATTTACGAATACGTCTCGTAGACCTTTTTTTGGTAGGTCGGTGAGAACTTGTTTTTCCACCAAATAGTACTGAATTCGCACCTCCACCAGCGTAATATGTTCCATCCTTTTTCATAGCAGCATCTGTGCTATCATAATGATTCTTCACCCAATTCAATGCACCTGATAATTCAGTATTACTTGGTGTACCAAATATATTACCATAATAACTAGCAGGCATATTTATTTTTATGACACCACCTTCTTCTTTTATATATTCTCCAGCAGCTTTAATCTTTATAGGAAATAGTTTAAAACCATCTGTCAATATATTATCCTTTGTTATGAACAATAATCTTGTAACAGAAGGTTCTGCATTAAGAACTTTATGTTGGTATGTTCCTAGAAGTCTAGCCCCGGTTAAATATCCAACTAATTTCGATTGTTCTCTATCTTTTTCTTCGATTTTTTCTTCATCGAGAACATGCGCAACATATGTTTCGGCACCGGCTGATGTTAATTTACCTTCTTCATCAAAATCTACTTTATATTTTTCAAATGTTCCATCTGTTTTCGTTTGATCGTATAATCGTCTGATTAATTTTTTTTCATCCAATTCGGGTCCTTCGAGTATTTTCCATCCAAAAACATCATCATTCGATACTTCTACCTTTCCAGGAAGAGCCTCTTCTGTTGTCAAATTTTGCGCTAGTTCTTTATATTCTTCTTTTGTGGGTCCATCAGAAGCAGCCATAACAGAAGTGAGAACCAATTGTTGAGCCTTTACTGTTTTTTGTAAAAGGTCGCTTTTTGTTTCATCTGTTTTTGAAGAATCTTTACTTATATGAGGTAAAACATTTTTCAATACAGCAAGATGTTTTGTTAAATCCTTGGTTAATAGATAGAAACTATCTTCGGCCAAATAATTTACACAATGAAAATCCCCAGAGGTATAAGTTCCATCAGCAATCTTTACATGGTCTACAATTTCATATTTTATTGGGAGTAATTTCCCATTACCATTCAGTAATTGATTTGCCGGAGCCAATGTATCAATCGAACGTTTGTATCTATCCCCTATTTTTTCTGTATTTTGTTCATCAAACATATCAGCAGGGTTTATATTACTAGTTTCATCTTTATCTGATAAACTAAAAGTAATAGTAAATATTTTCCTATCTCCCATTACACTATAAACTAACGATATATTTTATGATTATCATCTCCGGCGCACAGAACGACGAGAACCTTTGGGTTTCAATTTAAAAGATTTATTGAATTCAATAGCACGTAATAGTCTTAACTGACTATTTGCGTTTTTATAACTACTACATTTAGCAAATACCTTTTTAGTGTATTTGTTTTTGACTTGCCAGCATTTTTTTCCACGAACTTTTTTAAGAATATATGGCATATATCATAAACAAATATAATTTGCTAAAATCATCTATTGGTTTATAGTATAAGATGGCGGAAATGGACCTGAATATTGATAACTATAGTAAAACAGATTTGGAGAACTTTTTCAAAGTCCGACCAAAAAAATACTCGTTTATGGATATTGAAAAACGCGAATACGAAATAAGAGAACAATTACTTTCTTCAGGACATATAGATAAAAAATTCAAACGTGAACTCATAGAATTTTTAAAACAAGCTAAAGATAGATTATTTCAAAGGATACCACAGATTCCACAACCAACATCGATTGCTAAAAATGCAATTTTAGACACAGACCAAATACCAAAATCTGAAGAATTGGCTACTTCAAGAGTCCCTTTGGTAATCGAACGAGCACCTACAAATTATATCAATATCCAATCATCTGAATTTTATCAAGGAACAATTAACCCTTTAAATAAACGGACTGTAACAAAATATATAACAGTCGATACTAGATTTCGAGATAGATATTATGAAACATGTAGCAGCGATTTTATGATTAATTTACCTACCAGAATCAATAAAGTTGTTTCTATGCAAATGACTAGTCTTGAATTACCTACAGATTTCTATAGTATTTCATCTAATTATGGAAATAATTATTTCGTCATGCAGGTATTTCAAAATATCGAAGGTGTAGGATACGAAACAGACCGAATTATTGTAGTTCCTGACGGAAATTATACAGCAAAAGGACTTATTAGTAAAATAAATAGTATATTATGTCCAAAACTAGCTAACGGAACATTACAAAATGACGACGATGTTTTTTCATATATTCAATTTTTATTAATAACTGGTCCTGATGGAAGTGGTTCAAATAAAGTTATTGTTCAACCTAACCCATTATATCCAAAAATAACATCGCAAATAGAAGAAATAGTCCTTAATTTTGGAACGGATATTTTTGGAAATAATGATACAAAATATTTAACTACAAAAATAGGATGGAATCTAGGATTTACAAATACACTGTATCAAGGAAGTTTCGAATATGTCGGAGAAAAATCTATAGAGCCTAATGCAATAAAATATATATATTTATCGGTAGATGATTACAATAAAAGTGTTAATACAACCTTTATGCCAGCATTCGAGAAAAACGGATTGAAACCCAATATTTTAGCGAGAATAACAATGCAAGGCAAGGGTTATGAGAACGTAATAATAAACAAAGAATATGAAATAATTTCTGAACCAAGAATATATTTTGGACCAGTAGACATTCAACGATTACATATAAATCTTTTTGACGATCACGGGAGAACATTGAACCTTCATAAGTCAGATTTTTCTTTTTGTTTGAAATTGACAGTATTATATGATTTATAATCATACCATTTAGGGGTAGACTTATAATGTTTTAATTTATTCAATCACTTAACTGAGAGACCTGATAGAATTATTATGATGAAAGAGTTAATACAACATATATATTATATGTTTTATTAATATATAAATGTCGTCTAGTGATGTAACACAAAAGAAACGACTTGCTACATTAATTAGGTCAAGTTCGATAATTCCTAAGTCGTGTGACGCCACATATACGAATTCATGTGGTCAAATGGCACAGTCACCCGGGTTAGTAAATAATCAAGAACCACCTATTGTAGTAACACGATATCAAGGAGCAACTGGACCATCAGGACCAACCGGTCCATATGGTATAGGATTAACAGGTCCTACAGGTCCTACTGGACCTCATGGAGTTACTGGACCAACAGGTCCTACCGGACCTACTGGACAAATGGGTCCAATTGGAACAGGTGTAACAGGATATACGGGTATGACAGGACCAACTGGTCCAGCCGGATTTGGAGATACAGGACAAACCGGTCCAACAGGACCAGTTGGACCAACAGGGTACGGTGACAGAGGTTCAACCGGTTCGACTGGATTAACAGGATATACAGGCCCGACAGGACCAGCAGGATATGGTTCTACAGGACCCACAGGTTCAACCGGTTCCGCTGGATTAACAGGATATACAGGTCCAACAGGACCAGCAGGATATGGTTCTACAGGACCCACAGGTTCAACCGGTTCCGCTGGATTAACAGGATATACAGGCCCGACAGGACCAGCAGGATATGGTTCTACAGGCCAAACAGGGTATACAGGTCCAACCGGACCAGCCGGATATGGCTCTACAGGACAAACAGGCTATACTGGTCCAACTGGAGTAGCTGGAACACCCGGACAAACAGGTTATACAGGACCAACTGGATATGGAGCTACAGGCTCACCTGGCCAAACAGGTTATACAGGACCAACAGGAGTAGCTGGAGCACCCGGACAAACCGGTTATACAGGACCAACAGGAGTAGCTGGAACCCAAGGAACTCCCGGTCAAACAGGTTATACAGGTCCTACTGGAGTAGCTGGAATAGCTGGAACACCCGGACAAACAGGTTATACAGGACCAACCGGAGTAGCTGGAACCCCAGGAACACCTGGACAAACAGGTTATACAGGACCAACAGGAGTAGCTGGAACCCAAGGAACTCCAGGTCAAACAGGTTATACAGGTCCAACCGGAGTAGCTGGAACACCAGGAACACCCGGTCAAACTGGTTATACAGGTCCAACCGGTATTGCTGGTCCAATGGGTCCTCAAGGTCCAGCTGGTATTGGATATATACAAAGCACCTATATTGCGCAAGGTATATTAACAACAGACCAATTAATTCCATATCAAACACCTACATATATTGGGTTTTCAACCCAATATGACCCTAATTCGTGGATTTTAAATTCAGGGTCAGCCGTTATTGGAAATCAAATGATGTTTTATCCTTTAATACCTGGTTATTATTTGATAACAATAAATGGATTATGGTCTTCAATTAATACATCCTATCATTACGCATATATACAAGCATTAAAAAATGGATTTGCATTTATGAATTGTGAATCAGTAGCTTATAATGATACAACTCCATTTTCACAAGGAAATTCGAAATTAATTTACTTAGATGGTGTTAGTGATAAAATTACATTCGTAGCATATACAACTGATACAAATGGTGCTAATTTACAATATTTGAATCAATCTGGCGCAGGGACATGGTTTTCAGCCACATTACAAATGACTGGGTCTGTAACAGGTGCAACAGGAGGTATTGGAATAACTGGATATACAGGACCAGCAGGTACAGGTTTTACAGGTTCAACCGGTCGAACCGGTCCTACCGGCTCAACCGGTCCTACAGGTTCAATAGGACACACCGGTTCTACCGGTTCTACCGGACCAACAGGACCCACAGGACCCACAGGACCAACCGGTTCAACAGGACCAACAGGATCAACCGGTTCAACAGGACCAACAGGATCAACCGGCCCAACAGGCCCAACAGGACCCACTGGCTCAACAGGACCCACCGGAACAACCGGCTCAACCGGTCCTACAGGCTCAACAGGTCCCACTGGAACAACCGGCTCAACCGGCCCAACAGGACCCACTGGCTCAACAGGACCCACAGGACCCACAGGCTCAACCGGCCCTACAGGACCCACTGGATCAACTGGTCCTACAGGCTCAACAGGTCCCACAGGACCCACTGGAACAACCGGCTCAACCGGCCCTACAGGAGCCACTGGCTCAACAGGACCCACCGGAACAACCGGCTCAACCGGCCCTACAGGACCCACTGGATCAACTGGTCCTACAGGCTCAACCGGACCCACAGGACTCACTGGAACAACCGGCTCAACCGGCCCTACAGGACCCACTGGATCAACTGGTCCTACAGGCTCAACCGGACCCACAGGACTCACTGGAACAACCGGCTCTACAGGCCCTACAGGTCCCACTGGAACAACCGGCTCTACCGGCCCAACAGGCCCTACAGGACCCACTGGCTCAACAGGCCCTACAGGACCCACTGGAACAACCGGTTCAACAGGCCCTACAGGACCCACTGGAACAACCGGCTCTACAGGCCCTACAGGGCCCACTGGTTCAACCGGTCCTACAGGCTCAACAGGCCCTACAGGACCTACTGGCTCAACAGGCCCTACGGGACCCACCGGCTCAACCGGTCCTACAGGCTCAACAGGCCCTACAGGACCTACTGGCTCAACAGGCCCTACGGGACCCACTGGAACAACCGGCCCTACAGGACCCACTGGACCTACAGGATCTACAGGACCTACAGGATCTACAGGACCTACTGGAATAACAGGCCCTACAGGACCCACTGGAACAACCGGATCTACAGGCCCTACAGGACCCACTGGCCCAACAGGTTCTACAGGACCCACTGGCCCAACAGGCTCTACAGGACCCACTGGAACAACCGGCTCTACAGGCCCTACAGGACCCACTGGCCCAACAGGCTCTACAGGTATAACAGGCCCAACAGGACCAACCGGACCCACTGGCTCAACAGGCCCAACAGGACCCACTGGAACAACCGGTTCAACCGGTCCAACAGGAACAACCGGTCCAACTGGAACAATCGGACCTACAGGATATACAGGTGCTACTGGCGCAGCTGGAGTGACCGGTCCAACTGGTTATATGGGTCCAACAGGCTATACAGGAGCTCAAGGACCAGCTGGTATAGGATATGTTCCAAGTAATTATATTGCACAAGGTATATTAAGTCAAAGTCAAACTCCACTTGCTAATGTAAATACGCCTATTAAATTTATACAGCAATATGACCCACAGAATTGGATAACAATTGATTCTTTTCAAAATACGTATTTTAAACCTAGTATACCTGGTTATTATTTAATAACATTGAACGCATTATGGTCTACTGATTATACTACAACAAATTATACGATTATACAAATATTCAAAAATGGAACTTCTGTTATGTATCTTCGTAATTCAGCAGTTTCACCAACAACTTCCGGTTATCCGAATGCTAGCCCATATTCACAAGGAGATTCTAAGCTTATATACTTAAACGGGACAACTGATAGTGTATATTTTACAGCATTAACTACAAATACAAGTGGAAACTCTTCATTATTAACTGATTCAGCATATGGTCCAGGAACATGGTTTTCAGCAACATTGCAAATGGCTGGTTCATTTACTGGTTCAACTGGTTCAACTGGGTTGGCAGGAACAACAGGACCTACAGGACCTGGTGGTACCGGATTTACAGGTTCAACTGGTCCCACTGGGACAATAGGCCCTACAGGACCTACAGGACCTACAGGAACATTCGGACATACAGGCACCACTGGTCCAACAGGCTTTACTGGCTCTACAGGTCCCACAGGAACAACTGGTATAACAGGACCAACCGGTCCTACAGGTCCTACAGGAACAACAGGTTCCACAGGACCAACTGGACCAACAGGTCCAATTGGACCAACAGGTCCAACAGGTCTAACTGGTTCAACAGGACCCACTGGACCCACCGGTTCTACAGGACCCACCGGTTCTACAGGACCCACAGGTCCTACCGGTTCAATCGGCCCAACAGGACCCACTGGACCCACTGGATCCACCGGTTCTACAGGATCCACAGGCCCTACCGGTTCAACCGGTTCAACAGGTCCTACTGGAACAACCGGTTCAACCGGTCCTACAGGAACAAC
>Ga0114978_10001366_pt1 | contig 20535 bp, 31 predicted proteins | sample S_140212_EF_Meta_FD_87027 | JGI IMG/M metagenome (GOLD analysis project Ga0114978, IMG submission 87027) | Freshwater microbial communities from Lake Simoncouche, Canada to study carbon cycling - S_140212_EF_MetaG | ecosystem: Environmental > Aquatic > Freshwater > Lake | place: Lake...
AAGGGCTATCCATTCTACAAGGCTGTTACTCTTCCCATGGAGATCACAACCGATGATATCAAGGCGTTGTTGGTTGAGTCAAAGGTTGTAAATGAGTCTTGGCGCCACCTGTACACGTAATCAGACGCACTGAAGAAAGAGGAAATGATATGATAAGAGGATTATCGTCAAACGTTGAAACAATACACGAAATTACACCATCAACACACCTAGAACTCAGGCAATACTCAATAGTTTTTTTCCTGAATACAAATGGCAGACTGACTGATTTTAGCACATAGTCTTCGGTCATAACTACGTAACAATGGTAATATATACGCGGTTTCGTGTTTTCAACATAATGTGTGAGAAACCAAAGATCATTTCCAACTTTCATTGGGACAGCAGAACCACGTAGATTCTTGAAGAACCATGGTGTATTGATTCGCGTGTGAATCTTCAGAGAGGATCCTTGAAATGAACCAATTTCTAAGGGGTGCCACTGGTAGACAATATCATCTGTCATATCGATAGGAATCCAGTTCTTTTCACAGTCACGATTGTATGGAGATTCCATGAGAACACAGTTTTTATATTCGTCATCATACACACCTCGGATAATAGAAACATTTGGACCATATTCTAGAGTAGTTGCAGTAAAACACAACACTCCTCCAGAATTCCTATATAACCGAATGTCTTCAAGACCGCGAATTTTTGAGTCAATTTTTTGGAGTCCAGTTTCGTCTTTCATAGGTCTCGGTTCTCCACATACAATGGACAAATTCTGTGTACGAATGATTTCACCTTCGCTGTAACAACCCTCCTTTGCTGTATATGATCCGTCGTGGTAGTTGATGGAATAGTTTACAAACCGAACATTATGAACAAAACCTATCGCAGATACCGATGATGGATGATAATTTTGTCCAAATGTATCATGAATAACTGGATACGGATATACGTTTGAAGAAATTGGCTCAACATAAAACTTCATGTTTGAGTAGACAACATCCTTGAATGGGTTTTCTGTAATAAGGTACTTGAGTGAACATTCAAGACCCTCGTGTTGAGGACGCTGAGTATAAAACCGAAGAATGGTGTTTTCAAAGTCAAATAAACTCTCGTAGACATCTCGTTCGATAAAGAGCGTGTCTGTCGGATAGGGTATCTTCTTGCCCATCTCAACATAGTGCGCAGCCTTGAAAAACTGACCCTTTTCTCGGAAATACTTTGCTAAAACGTAGATTGCCTCTGCACGAAGAGGCCTGTACTCAAATGCCTTCAGAACCCAACTCTCAAACTCAATTGGCTTATTAAGTTCTTTGTAACATTGTGCAATGATGTAATAGGAATACCAAATCTCTTCATACCATCCACCCGCTTCAATTCTGCGTTGATACATATCAATTGATTCTTCATACCGTTTGAGACCATGATAAGTCTGGCCAAGATAGAACATATACCTTGCATTATCAGGTTCGTCCATCAACCCCTGTTCAAGAAGGTCTGTATCTCGTTCAAATTTATCTGATTTACAACCACCATCATTCAGATCGTTGATATGAACACCCTCAAGAAGAGTAGACTCGATCTCCCAGTATTCATGTGTAACACCCCTGCAAGTAACGTCACGATCCATGCGAATCAAGCGGGTGTTAGGGTACTCCAATGTTCCAGCTTTTTGCACAATTTTATAAGCTGGCTCAGTGAGTTTCATCTGTTTCAATACCCCTGGAACAAGAACCATGTCTGCATCTAGCAAAAGGCCATATGTGTCAGTTAGATCACAACCAATGCGTCGCAATTGATCTTTGGCATTCAAGAAACTGATTGTGCGATTATATCCAAAGTTTTTCCATTCACATGTATGAAGAGATCCATTATGGGTGTCAAGATACTTGTTCACAAGTTCACATGTTGAATCAGTTGAACCCGTATCGGTCACGCATACTGCATCAACAACACCCTCAACAGAGTTTAGACACCGTTCAATGATTTTAGATTCGTTGCGAACCATGAGAATAAGAACAAACTTAACCATGCGTCCGTATTGGAGTAACTCTTCACCCTTTCTCTAAACAAATGAGCACCGAGTTTGTCAAGCAGACTCTTCGTGAGAATCTCACTCGCGTTCTTGTTCCTCATGTAGCAGATGGACTTTGGAGTATCTATGACAACGCAAAGACGGCATGCGAGCGAAACAAGCAGCCCGATCAGATTCTGCGCACATTTCAGAACCTGCTGACACGTGTTCCTCAGTGGTCCGATGAGATCCTGACAGCCGAGGTCTCTCGTATTGAGAAGGCTTCCAAGTGCGATTACATTGAGGATCTCCTTCTCGGTGTATTTGTGAGCTATATCCGCGCATTCGCTTCTTTGCAGCAGGTTGATACCTCTCATGTTGAGATCCCATTTGAGCGCCCCAGTGTTCACAAGTTCATCCATACGTTCTATAAGTCCTCTGCGCGGGCTTCGTGGTCAGCTGCCTATCTGTTCAAGACTGTCGGAGTGACAAACGAACAGCAGTCTCGTAACCGTCGTGACATTGAAGTGATGCTTGCAAATTCTCTGAATGAGGTCATTGATGGATTCATTCCATGGAAGGACATCAGCAAGGCGTACTTTCGTGGCCCCGAAAGCCTGCCCCCCGTTCCGGCCCCGGTTCCCGAGCCTGAGAAGCGCCCCGACACGCCTATGCCACCTCCGGAGAAGCCGTCTATCCGCTTTGATGAGGAGAATGAGGAGGTTGAATTTGAGGCCGATGAGGAGGAAGAGCGCCCTAAGCTTCAGCTTGGGGAGGATGTTGATCTTGGACTGAGCGATGACGAGGAGCCAGCATCAAAACCGTCTGGCACAATGACTCTGAACCTCTAATTCGTTCGCAATTGACAAATGAAAACACTGCGAGCCAACAAATGATGGAACTACAGACGTTTGGAATGATTATCGGCGCCGTGATGATTGTCGCCGCCCTTCTCTACGTCCTTGATCGCCGCTCGAAGAAGGCGCCTGTTGACTATTCTGATCTCGCCAAGCTTACAGTGGGAGCAGGTGCCGTCACTGGAGGTGTGGTGTATGCAGTTGGGTCCGATGCCGTTGCAGATGTTGCCGAGACTGTGACCACAGCCGCTCAGGACATGTTCGTTGGAAAGCCTGACTTTTAAGCTCAATGATAAACAATGTCTCGTGTCGTTCGTGTCGCAGGGAGAATGGTTGAACTTGCTGGATTAGATCAAGTTTGGTTGGGATTTGACCATTTAACTAACGCCAAACTCACACTCTACTATCCTAAAGGACCTGTAGTGACGTTTGAATATAGGTGTGGTGATTACTCAGCCGCAAACGACAAAAAGATTATAGAGGAAGCCAAAAAGGAATTTGACTTAATCCCACTGAACTCTAATGTGGGGACTAAACCAATTCTTACGAATCGTACATCCGGGGAAGGTTCTGTGTAGTCCTGCTATAGCTTCTCTAGGTTTCACAGATGGTGGAACTTCTACCATAACATGTGTTTCTCCGTGGTTAGCAGCAGACTTAACTTCGGAGACTGCTATATCAAGAAAAATCTCAACGGCATTTTTGTGTCTTGATATTTCTCTTAGTTCTTCAGCCGTGGGCATTATTTCTTACACTAAGTGTAATCGTAAATGAAGTGTCCTTATGCTACTGCTCTCGGTGAACGAGAGAAGGGATTTCATGCAAAGAGAATCTTTGGACTCGCTTTGAATGATATTTTGGGAACAATTGGACTTGCACTGATTACTACGTTTCTGTTTAAGGTTCCTCTTTGGAAATCACTGGTCGCTTGGTTTGTTGCTGGCGAGGTGTTTCACTATTTGTATGGCGTCAATTCAGCATTTCTTGAAGCAGTTGGATTAACACCCTCATGTGTCGATTAACAATGCATCACCAAGCTGAGCAGCCGAGGGTGTTGCCTTATAATGGGTCATTCGCATAATCTCTTTGCGAGGAACGGCTGCACTACAGTATCGGACAATTGCCTTGTACAAGTCAAATCCGTGGTATCGGTCATGATTATCCCTCTTTTTCCTAAACATCACAGATGTTCCATCAGGCATGGTCATCCATTCTTTGAAGATCGCAAAGAGCGGATGGGTATACTCGTGATCAGGACCTTCTGGGAACAAATCCCAAAACAAGGACGTTGCAAAACGTACAAGATCAAACGATGAACTAGGTCCAATATAGGGATGGTGGTGATCCATAAACGGATCCATATTGTATTGGCCACCAGCCTCCTCGTCGGCCTGGAACTGATTACTCATGAATGTCTTGCTTTCCTTCATTCCGACCAGCTTCAATGATAGAATTGCGCGGTCAAAGTCAATAATCTTCATGACGTATCCAAAGGTTGGAACCTTATATGCAATACCATTGTGTTTGTAGAAAAGGAATGGCTCATTCGTCTTCACATACATCACATTATTTCCATGGAGATCATTGTGAGTCAGACCGTAGTTTCGCTGAGCATACGCCAGTGCAAAAACAAGCTGTGAAACCCAAGCAACGTGCCTTTCCGGCTCAGTGTGTTCTGTGATCAAATCATAGAAGGTTCCTTCACACTTTTCCATGACAGTTGTTACAACAGGTACATCCGTAAAGGTTGCCCATGCGAATGACTCATCTCCTTCTTCCTCCCCCTCTTCATCCGTGTCCGAGCAATCACATGATTCAATCTCAAACACATCACTACTGTCGGATGATGCATCCTGTTCAGATGTCTTCTCCGAGTTCATATCAATCTGCTCTGGCTCGTCATCAAACGATGCATCGCTAACATGGTCAGCGATCACATCCTCAATCTCGCCAATATCTGCATCATCGCCCATTGCAAGAGCCACACGTTGGCTTCGGGTATGAGTGAATTCTGCATCCGTGTCTCCTGTACGGAGCTTCAACTCAAAAGTCTTGCCAATATTATCAGCAAACCAATTCTTCTCCGACAGATCCTCGTAATCATCGGAGATGTCAACTGTATGCTTTCCTGCCATTCCAACAAATACGCCGTAGACTTTGGGAAAGTGTTGGCAACCTGACTCAGATAGAGCAATTGAGGTCATTGCACCAACATATGCAGCGGTATGTGGGCTCTGCAACCTACTCTGCATATCTTCTGCCATATTGGTGGGGCTCGGCACACCAAATGAACCGTAGTCGCCACGCATCGTCTTGAATGGAGAGAGAATCATCGTTGTCTTGCGATGAATCTCAACCTCCCGTCCGTTAAGACGTACCGAAGACGGGCCAGCAACTGACTCCATCGGAGACGAAAGCTTCACTCCATACTCGCGGAGATTGGACAGATTTTCCGTCTTAAAAAGCTTTTCAAGACTCGGAAAGAACGGCTGCATCGTCTTCATACTCCACTGGCTACCATCCATCTTGGGCATCCGATGAATCTTGAGTGGAACTGGCGTACTTCGCAAGTCCTTTCCCATTGTCTTCCTTCCTCGGCAATGAATGTTGAAAACTAAACGACACAGTTAACAATGAACTTTCAATTGCGAAAGTTTGATATCAGCATGATCAAGGATCGAACTGAGATGGATTCTCGCAAAAGTCCTATGATCATTGTGATCGGGAAAAAGGACACGGGCAAGTCTTTCTTGGTACGAGACATCCTCTTTAACTGCCAAACTTCATTCCCAGTGGGTACAGTCATCTCGGGAACTGAGGTAGCGAACGAGTTTTTCCAGCATATGGTCCCATCCAAATTTATTCATGACAAGTATCGTCCTGAAATTATTATGAATGTCATCAAGCGTCAATTGAATGTCAAGCAGAACCGTAACAAGGACAAGCTTTCAAAGGGTGGCTCTTCATCGATTGACCCCCGTGCGTTTCTAATTCTTGATGACTGCTTGTATGATAATTCATGGATTCAGCAGGAGTCCACTCGCTATGTATTTATGAACGGTCGTCACGTTGACTTGACAACCATGATTACTATGCAGTACCCTCTTGGTATTACGCCTAACCTGCGTACCAACGTGGATTTTGTATTCATTCTCCGTGAGAATATCCTAGGTAACCGTCGTAGGATTTACGAGAACTACGCAGGTATGTTTCCTACATTTGAGATGTTCTGTTCATTCATGGACCAATGTACCGAAAACTATGAATGCCTTGTGATCTGTAACAACAGTCCTAGCAATAAGCTGGAAGATCAAGTATTCTGGTACAAGGCATCGGACCACCCTCCGTTCAGATTGTGTGACCAGTCTTTGTGGGCTAACAATACGCCATTCCACTCTGCTATGCTCGCTGCAGACGAATACAATGCTGCTTCAATGAAGAAGAAAAACACGCCCTCTGTGTGGGTCAAGAAAGAAGGAGGACGAGACTAATTTCGTTTCAACTAACAATGAAGGAGGCGACATTTATGTTCGTGTTTAGTATTCCTCCAGGTGGAGGAACGAATCCCGATGGAACAAAGAGGTTAGTTCCTTACGGAACGAACATTACTTCTTTTCCTGAACCGGCTACACTTGCTGCTGCCGGGTTTACTCCTACCGAGACAAGACGTAGGATTACGTTCAAGATTTCGGTTCCAATAGATGGAACAGCTATCAAAGCCGCAGATGTCAAAAAAATACAAAATATGCTAAACAAGCTATTACCTTCCCGCATCTCCAGCTATCGTCGTATTTGGAGTGAGGCATTGAAGGCGAGTCCTAACAGTGGCGCAGCTCGTGACCGCTTGATGGCTGTTATTTCTGCGAAGATTCCTGCTGCTCTTGCGGCATATGCTGCCTTTAACGCTGCTCCTCCAGGACCAGACGTTGATATGGGTGAAATCCCAAACGTCCCAGCCCAGGCAGTTCCGATTGATCAGGTGATTGAAGTTAACGCGGGACCGGCGGCGGTTCCTCCTCCAGTTGCGGCTGCAGTTGTTGAGGATTTAGAATGGGGTGGTGAGGGGGCATTCATAGCTAGCCAGGGACAGGGTGACGAGCTCGCCAATCTGTTCGGGGGTTTAGCTGTTGCTGGGGATCCTGATCAGGAAGGTGCTCCTGAATTTGGAGGTAAAAAAAGGCGGAGGAAGACACGGCGGCGGAAGTCACGTCGTCAGACACGGCGCTTGCTACGTCGCTGAGTGCTCCTCTGGGCACGTCGCTGAGTCCTCTTGGCACGTCGCTGAGTGCGACGCTTACGACGCTTACGACCTGACTGCTTAATGTTATTAAGAGTATTGGCAGCATCTGAATCCTTCTTTATTTCGACGAGATTGCGAGCTGCTTCGTGATCCACAAAGTTTGCCTGATTAGACAAATCCTCTTTTGCAATTATAGCAAAAGCTTGTTGGAACTGTTTATGCGGATCAGTTTGAGGAATGTTAATATGAAGAGGCTTGGGTGGCATTGATTACTTTAGAGATTTTACTCGCGGAGTGCCCCCTCGCTCGGGTGAATAGGAGCAGACGCATCCTCCAATGCCTTCTTCGCATCCTCAAGCGCCTTCTCATCGGCATTTGCCTTCTTGCGGCGCTCATTCTCCTCCTTCTGCTTCTTGATTGCCTCCTCTCGCTGCTCTGCAAAGAACATCTCCTTGTTGGACTCGTTCTCCTTGTACTTGCGCATCAGCTCGTTGAGCTCCTTCTCGGCATACTCAACCTCGGGCATCAGGTGCTCCGAAGGGTCCCACGGCAGCCAGGCACCAACCTTACCAATGTAGAGATTGTCCTTCGGGTAACGACGCTGCAGAACCTTTGCAAACATCTGAGTCTCCTCAACCGTCGCAAACGAACGACGAACCTTGACACCGCGAATGTTCGTGCGGAAGTCAACCATGTTATCGTAGCGCTCCTGGAGGTCCTTCTCATTCTTCAGGAGGAAGACCTGGTACTGCTCGTGGATGTCGGTCTTCTTGATCTCATCTGCACGAACGCGGGCAAACTCCTCAGCATCCTTGAGGAGGTCATCCACCTTCAGTGAATACTTCTTCGAAAGAAACGCAGCAAAGCTCTCAAGACCCTTGATCTTGAAATCATAATCCGTCCACTTCATGAACTCCTCAAACATGAACTCCTCCTTCTGCTTGATGACCTTCTCGGGACTGATAAAGGAAACAACACAATACTTCTGCGTCGGGATCTCCGGATCCTCATCAAGGTAATCAATGGGGCCGGACTCGTCCATCTTAGGAAGCTCGGTGCGGGGCATTTACTTCTTCCTACGAGTTGTTCGTAAGTTCTTTCTACGCGTAGAACGACGTCTCCGCCTTCGCCCTCCAATCGGTGCTTCGCCTGCGTCTTCTTCAATTTCGATAATAAACTGCTCAATTTCATCCTCTCGTACAGGAAGATTTGTCATTGGGTTTCTTTTATTTCCAGTCAACCACCATTTGTATAATTGTTTCTTATCAAAAATGAACTGATTTTTACCATTCAACCGAATAACCGCTTCTCCCGAATGAATCGGCGTATAGGTAATCGGGTCTTCCCATCCAAGAACAGACCTTTTGATTGTTAGTTTCTCTGTTGGTTGTCTAGTACTACTAATTTCATCGTAGACGTCAGCTAACATATCCTCCATCCATTCCTGTGCATCCTCCTGATCCGTAAATTTACCATCTTTAATGACCCAAAATACTGGAAAATACCATAAGTGTTCACTACTCCATTGAAATGAAATAAATCCATCATCATCTCCTCCCCAAAACCGAGTTCCAAATTTAGTTGCCTTTATTGTAATTTTTGAAAAATAATCTGGTACTTCTTCTTTTAGTTTAGCGGCAAAAAGTTCCCTGTATTCTGGTCTCATAAAAACAGCCCCGTTTAGACTTTTTACAAACATTTTTTGATATGGTGATGCGTCCCCCGAATCCATTAATTTAGTATGAGTAAACTATCCTGACCACCACCTATCTGTTCTTTCTGCTTGTTCCCGGTGTTCTTGCGACTTCGCCTTAAGCGCTTTCTACGCGTCCGGCGACCAGCTGCCTTAGCCTTTTCCATAGTTAGGACTTCACTCTCAACTTCCAATAGCATGTTTATGACCTCGCCTTCAACATCACCTGCAATAACCCAATCTCCTTCGTCATCCATAACTGCAGCGTGAAGTTCATATACACCATTGTGAAGATGGAACCCCAGAACTCCCCTGTCAGTGTGAATTTCAGTTCCAAGTTTTGTGTCCTTAAACACACCGTTGGAAAATTCAGCTAGTTGTTTCACTTTAGCTAAAAGAGGCTGTTTGTATTCCATGTTCAAATACAGACCGTTTCCAGACGTATGAAATATTTTGTCAAGTTCTTCGGGTATCAACATTAATTTAGTGGTGATAAAACAAATGTATGACCCTCTGACAACTGCATACCTGTTCTTTCTCCTTGTGCCCGGTGTGCTGGTGACTCTTCCTCCTGGAGCGTCAATCATGACAGCAGCGGCTGTCCATGCGATTCTGTTCTGGGCGGTCACTCAGTATCTTTCACTCTACGTTCCTTGGTGGGGAATCTGGGTGTTTGGAGTTGGAGTTATTGCATTCAAACTTTGGATGGCCCGCTCTGCAACAGTATAAAAAATTCTTCCTGCCCCCCTAACAAACAAATGGAGTCTAAGCCTAAGCCTACCTCGTCTGGCGTGGATGTTGCTGATATTGTCACTCGCCTCGTCAAGTACTTTCTTGAGGGCCTCGCGGTCGCCATCGCGGCGTTCGTTCTCCCGGGCAAGACTCTCAAGGTTGCCGAGGTTGGAATGATTGCCCTGGTTGCGACGGCCACGTTCGCGATCCTGGATATCTACGCGCCTAGCGTGGGTGCCTCTGCTCGCACTGGTGCCGGTTTCGGTATCGGTGCCAACCTGGTTGGATTCCCTCGGGTGTAAGGAGCGTGAGGACTCCTTGGGGACGTGTTACGAGCTGTGGGGTTCGAACCCACGCGGATTTCTCCAGCAGATCTTAAGCCTGCCTCCTTGACCACTCGGACAAGCTCGTACTTTCTAAACAACAATAGACTTTAAACTGCTTGACACGGAAACAGCCAGTGTCGTCATCAGTATGTTTCCATAATTCTGCTGAGTTAAATGAGTCATACCGATTGCAAAGCCACACACTGGACTTGCGGTCGTTACGAGAGTTTGGATAACCTCCTCAAGTGTATGAGGAACACAAAACTTATTGTAGAAGGTCGCGGCTCCGTAATGAACTATATAGTTTACACCTACTGCAACCACGGCCCGCAGCGCTACTTCCATTTAGTCATACACCAATGAGAATATGTAGATGGTATACCTAGTCCGGTTCAACGGAAAATGGATTACAATTCATCCCAAACCATTTGAACCCGAGAGAATGACAACAGACGTAGCATGGTTACAAATCAAGGAAGGAATCGCAGCAGCTGAAGCATATCGCCGTTGGTTTGAGAACGCCCGTAGAATTTCTCGCCTCCTTCAACAATGATACCTGTCATCACCATCCTTGCGTTGACAATTCTCGCGTTTTTAGTGTGGAAGCTTTGGAAGCCCTATGTTGCCCCACCTAAGCGCGAAGTCCCAGTGGATCAGGCCCGTTTGTACTTTTTCCACACAGATTGGTGTGGATTCTGCAAGAAGGCGATGCCTGAATGGGAGAAGCTTGAGGCATTTGTCAACAGTAATCCCAAGTTTGGAAACACAGAGCTCAAGCTTGTAGCTGTCAACGCTGAGAAGGATCGGGCTACTGCAACACTCTATGAGATTGATTCATACCCCGTCGTGAAGCTTGAAACAAACAAGGGCTTATATACATTTAACAAGGCAGTTACATACGACAACTTATTGCAGTTTGTTCGCCAAACGCTTGGCAAAGAAGCGTGAGGCCTGCGTAACTCCTTCTTCGTAGAGCTGCTTCTTTTGTACATCATTCAGTTCCTGCATCAATGAAACCGTGTCATTCCTGAAACAAACCACATTCTGTGACAACGACTCGTTACGAAAAGCTTCGTAAAGAGTGGAAGAATAATCAGATAAGGTCATCTTCTTCAACCGATCCGGAGAAATGTTCAACTCAGATCGACTGATATGAAAAACCAAACAATCAGGTGGAACAACCTTGTTCATGTTGTGAATGTAGAATCCTCCATCAACGTAGACGTTATTGTAGAGAATCTGCGGATGAAACACGAAAGGTAAACAAGATGAACACCGTATCGCATCTACCAGAGGAACCTTACCTGTGAGCAAGACACCTCTTCGTGTTGTCAAGTTTGATGCTACAATATACAGCTTCTGAGGGGCATCTGCTATCACTGCGTTTCGTATGTCAATTCCCTGTTTGTCAAACGCAGAGAGCAATGTAGTTGTAAATGCATCCATGGAGAACAGAGCCTTCTGCTGCGTGAATCCAGTAATTGAAGCCAAATTGATCGATGGAACAACCTTTGAAAGGTTGAAATCATCTTCAAACATTTTCTTGATTTTTTGAAGTGGGATGTTATATGCCAATGCTGTGGCGATAATAGAACCAGCAGAACATCCATAAATTCCGTTGGGAAAACGAAGGGCTTGATAGTTTTCAAGAACAGCTAAACCACCAATCATAATTCCACCTCTAACTCCACCACCACCGAGTGCAATTGAAGAGAACATTCTTGTTTAGAAGAGGTAAGGATGCTGAAAGCCCGTGAAGTATGGGAAGAACAAGAAGATCGACGTGAACGCAGAATGCAAGCAATGAGACCTGTTTTATCCCAACTTTATGGTCAGATTCGTAAACAAGCTATCCATGCTCCAAATGCGCCCTATGTTGTGTTTGAAGTTCCTGGATATGTGTTTGGATATCCACTGTTCAAACTCTCTGAGGCCCGTGATTACATTATGAAAGTTTTGACAGAAGGAGGTTATATGGCATGGGTTGTAGATGAGAAGTATATTCTGATTTCGTGGATGAAGGTGAATGGTAAGACAGCATCTCATCGCCCACCACTTCTTACGAATTATCGCCCACAAGTGTATGACCCTTCAACTCTGGGTAGCATGCAGTAAAAATATTGATACTGAATAATGTCCGGAGAGGAAGGATGGCAGCAGGTTGCCTCACCATCAGAAAAGAAAAGTCGTAAATTCCCAGTAATTCTATGGGGAGACCCACGTTTACGAGCACATCCTGATTATATGCCGTTCGTTTATACAGATATTCACCAATCAAGAGTACCTTCTGCGCTTTCTGCAAGAAATATAAATATTTCACAAAAACCTCCAGGTATTAAACCGGCTGCACGAGGAGATAAACATAGTGCATATAATTGTAGTTCAAGTTTTCAGAATTTAGCAGCACGTGTAAGTGTTTACCTGGCTGAAGGAAGCAAGAAAGATGCAGAGACCGTTCTAGCTAACTGTATAAGTGTAAGGCAATATCAAAGGGATAGTGGTACAGAAAGCGAGAAAATCGCATATAAACTTGTTGAAGATGCGCTAACACTTGTTAGTAACTTTAAAGGAGATGTAACGAAAATGTGGATGCGGTTTTATCAAACAAAAACTGGAACAGATGGCAATCCTCATAAATTTTTTACACTTGAGGAATCGCCTGCCGAGTTTAGGGCAGTTATTTCTAAACCAAGAGCTGGTACTCGTCGCAGAAAAAATGGAAAGAAGCTCCGCAAAACGAGGAAACGTACATGAACTGCGAACATGAAGTTGTGGTCACGGATGGTGAGCGAGTGTGCACGTGCTGTGGAACGATTCTTGGAGCATGTATTGATGAAGGTGCAGAATGGCGAGTCTACGGCAATACTGAAGACGACCCTTCCCGAACAGGGACGATCACGAGCGAACTCCTTCCTGATTCGTCCTACGGATCTATGATGATGCGCCGACGTGGTGGACAACAATCAGATGAAGCCAAGTCAATCGCTAAACTTTCTGCGTGGTCATTTTCCAGCCACGGAGAGAGGTCATGGATGGGTATCTTTGATGCGATTCAGTCTTCAGCACTCAGAGCTGGTCTACCTAAGGCAATTGTCATGGATGGATGTGCTCTGTTCAAGCGAGTGGAAGATGCCCAAAAGACACGTGGAGAAACGCGTAGGGCTTTGATGGCAGCTGCTCTGTTCACATCGTGTCGACAGCATAACGCGACCCGCACACATGAGGAGGTAGCTTCCCTCTTTCATGTGAGTATCCGCGCACTCTGTAAGGCTTTGATGAGGTTTGATGGAGAGGTGTCAAATGTTCTGAATACACAACTAGGAATCGCAGAACGTATCTGCGCAGACTTGAATGTATCCGATTCAGATCGCGACGCAGTGGTTCTGATGCTCCAAGGTCTTCCAGAGATGGAGCACACACCAAAGACAATTGTAGCAGGTGTTCTCTGTTCAATTCTTGGTGGCCAGATCCCACGTGTTTCAGAGGTTTCTGGAGTTTCATCGGTCAGTATTCGTAAGATTGTTGAGAAGTTACGGGCTCGGGAAATAAGTAACAGTCCAAGCAAAGTTGCTTGAACCCGATACCGCACTGTTTGAAAGACGAATATTTGACGAGCTAAATGAAATAGTACAGACTCCAGCTTGCGTTGCGGTTGTCATCAAAATAGGAGCGCTAGACCCAGTGGCATCACGAACATACCATGTTCCTGCATGATAATTTGTACTTGACGAACTAGTATCTTGAGCAGATACCATCATTATACCTTTTTGTAATACTGCTCCTGTGTTGGAGGCGGCTCCAAATGCTAGTTGTGTGATTGTACCTTGAACTGAATAAAAGCCACCTGAAGACTTAATTGTTGCACTTTTTCCAGTAATCATATTCACGAACGAAAGTGTAGAATTAGATGTCACTCCTGAAGAACTGAGAGTAAGTCCTCCGTAACCATCTGATACATACATGTTTCCGTTAACATTGAGATTGTAGGGACCTGCATCAATGTTAATTCCAAGAGATCCTCCCAATCCAGGAGTTGAAATCTGAACAGAACCACATACATCAAGTGCGTGTGTTGGTGTAGGATTCCAAATACCAAAATATTGGTTAGACATATTGGCATACACCGCATTTCCAATCTGTAGTGTATTAGAAGGTGCAACAGCTGGAGCAATTCCCGCACCAATAAAGATGTTCTTTGTTCCAACACCCGAGACAGGTCCTGTACTTGCGCCAATGTACACGTTCGATGTTCCATCACCCTTCACGTTTGCTCCAATTGCAACTGTCTTCACAGATGTCACCGCATTGTTACCTGCAAAATATCCAACAAACACGGAGTTTGATGAATTATTAATTGTACCTCCGGCATAGACCCCAAGCGCTACATTACATCCAGTATTGAGCGTTGATGCATTGGAGAACGGATTTCCCGAGTTGTTTCCAACATACACGTTGTTGTTACTATCCCCGGCAGAGATGGTAAACACTGAAACCGAATTAGCGGTAATTGTGTCAATGTTTGACATCTCTAGCTTCGTCCGATAGAGTTGATTGGTCGTATCATACACATATGCAGGGCGAAACACATTCGCCAAAAGGTTTTGGACGTTTGAGGTGCTACTCATTGTTCTATAGCTGACATTCTCATTTAGGTCTTTTGCCAGTATATAGTATAAGCATGTCTTACACCCTGTTCCCTATCAAGAAGACCGAGGAGCATCTCTACAAAATGTACAAGCAGAGCGTTGCGGTCTTTTGGACGCCGGAGGAGATTGACTTTTCTAAGGATCAGGCAGATTGGGCAAAGCTTACCGAGAATGAGAAGCATTTCATCAAGCAGGTGTTGGCATTCTTCGCTGGTTCCGATGGAATTGTCATGGAGAACCTTGTGACTCGGTTTCAGGGTGATGTTGATTCCCAAGTTGTAAAGCTCTTTTACAGCTTTCAGAATGCGATGGAGGGCATTCACTCGGAGACATACTCTCTGCTGATTGATACCTACGTCAAGGACGAGGAAGAGAAGGCTAAGTTGTTTAATGCAATTGACACGATCCCTTGTATCAAGAATAAGGCAATTTGGGCGGAGACATTCATGAGCTCAAACGCTCAATTTGGTCAGCGGCTTGTTGGATTTGCATGTGTTGAGGGGATCTTCTTCTCAGGTGCGTTCTGTGCGATTTTTTGGCTCAAGAAGCGTGGATTGCTTCCTGGGCTGACATTCAGCAATGAGTTGATTTCTCGCGATGAGGGTCTTCACACACAGTTTGCTGTGGCATTGTTTCACACGTTGACTGAGAAGCCGGATCCTACGATCACGGTTGAGATTATCAAGTGGGCAGTGGAGCTCGAGAAGGAGTTCATCTGCAATGCTCTCCCGTGCAGTCTGATTGGCATGAATTCCAAGATGATGTCTGAGTATATCGAGTTTGTAGCAGATCGTCTGGCCGTCCAGTTGGGCACACAGAAGATCTACGGAACTGCCAATCCGTTTGATTTTATGGATCTTATCAGTCTTGAGGGCAAGACCAATTTCTTTGAAAAGAAGGTGTCGGATTACTCACGACCGATGGGTGGTTCAGAGATTAGGTTGGACGAGGACTTTTAAGCACACTCGCACTTTCCGTCAGGCTTGGTCTTGGCCGTCTTTCCCTCCGGGCATGGGGTAGCAGGCTTGCACGACTCGCCAGCCGTGAACTGCTCCTTCGTGAACCACCAAACAAGGAGTAATGCGACGACACCCGCGATAATCCAGTTAGTCTTAGTCATGCGCATTTATTATACGCGTGGGAAATAATGATATATCAAGTTGAAATTGAATTCAGAGCAGAAAACAGGGTCCCTGCGAGTATGCCTGTTGGCCTTGATTGGCAGCAATTTGATGCAGACTTTGAGAGTCAATTTCCTAACTGGGATATGGAACATCAGTTCTCAATCTACCAGAGTGATGGTGGTCTCATTACACTCGTTGTAGAGGAAGATATCAATACTGGGTTTTTGACTGAGGCAATGCTGATGAAGTATATCTCAACGTTGGAGAAGGACCTTAACAAGAAACTCAGGAAGAACCTTGATGATTCGTTTGGAATTGAGGATGATCCTAAGTTGAGATATCACAGCCACAGAGCCATCACACCTCTTGCTACGGAAGAGACAGCAAAGGACGCGATTTCAAAACATGTTCCAACCATTCGTCATAAGTGGAACATGCCAGGTGCTCCCGGAGCAAGACTTGCATCTGAAAGATTTGGTAAGCAGGGAGGCAGAACGCGTAGATTCAAGATGCCCCGTAAGATGTCAAAAAAGTACTGCAAGAAGACTCCTTGTCGTCGTATGGGATTCACACAACGTTCAAGCTGCCGTCCCTACAAGAACTGCTTTAATAAATAATCCTATTTCCTGCTGCTGTTTTATATTCCTTGTCCCCCTTCTCAGAGGGCTCAGTAGGAACATCAAAGTTCTCCTTCTTCTTGCCAAACACCCACGCAAACAGGAACAGGATCAGAATAAATGCAAAGAATCCAAGGAAGACATACAGTGCGTATTTCGCAGCTAATCCCACAATACCTAACGTAGATGTATCCGGATTTTGTTTGGCTAGGTAAGCACCTGTCCCAATAAGAGCTGCATCTTTAAGCAAACTTTCATCACCGCCTCGCATACGTCTAGGCATTTACTTTTAGTCGGTGAAAGAAATGGAATGGACGCGGATGCGGTCATTGCACTGAGCGTGGGCGTTGCCTCGCTTTGTTGTATGACTATTTGTGTAGCAAGTTCATATTGGCACCCTCCTCGTCAGCGTCACGAAAGCGAAGACAGCCTCGTTTAAGAAGCCACAACCTTTCCGCACCTTCGTATAAATGGAGTTTCTTCACGCATCTGTTGCACTCCTCGCATCAATGGTTCTTGTTCTCGCGGGAATGGTCGGTTGGCTGTATTGGCAGCAGACGCGTCTGTTTCAGAACATGAACAACATTATCATGGTGATCAGCGATCTTGCTCGACCGCCCGAGCCCGAGGAACCCGTTCAGAAGGCAGTTGTCCCGACTGTTCCCGACGAGGAGGATGATCGTCTCTCTGTTGATAAGACCCCCGAGGTTGTTGAGGGACCGCCGGAGGCTCTTGATACGGATGGTCTGGAGACAAAGACCAAGAAGGAGCTTCAGGAGCTTCTGACTAAGCGCGGTATCCCTTACAGCAGGAGCGATGGAAAGACAGCCCTGCTTTCGCTGATCAAGGCGACTGCGTAACCAACCAGGAATTCCAGTATTCCTGCGTAAGCGTCACTCATTTTTGGGTGCTTGAAAAACTCATAAAGAAAGAAGAGAATAATCAACAATGGATTCCAAACACTTAACACACCAAGAACAACATGAGCAAATGAGTTAGCTCCGTCTGAAAACAGGCGTCTCATTTACTCTTATTACTATAAGATACGTAATGAAGGTAGTTTCTTTTGATGTTGGCCTTCGTAACTTGGCCTATTGTGTTCTTGAAGGGACAAATCGGTCCGATGTCAAAATAATAGATTGGAATATTATTGATGTTCTCGGAGAGAAGGCTGGTGTCGGAGCGGCTCGTTGTCACAAGTGTACAGCAGCTGCACGGTATGAACATGCATCCAATGGAACATTTTCATGCTCCAGACACACTCCGAAAAGGAAGGAAACACTGACAAAGACCGCATTGAATAAGATGACGCCAAATCAGCTTCATGAGATTATTGCTAAGGAAGGTCTCACAACAGAAGCCACAAAGAAGGTTGATCTTGTCAAGCTTGTGTATAATCACCATAAACAGAATACTTGGAAGAAGTGCGTTTCATCAGCAACACAAGGCTCAGTTCTTGACCATGCTCCTGCAATTATCAAGAGTTTGGACGAAAGACCGGCATGGAAGGGAGCTCATTTGGTTGCTTTTGAGAATCAGATGGACCGGAAGATGTTCGGGGTGCAGGCAATGCTACAAATGTATTTTTGTTGCCGCGGGTTTCGATGCATGGGTGTATCGGCGACTCACAAGCTGTCAAACATAGTGACTGTGGAAGATTCAACTGTAACATATAAAGGTCGCAAAAAGACAGGCATAACTCACGCATACGCTCTCGTTCCTGCAGAGAACCAGGCGCACTTCGCAAAGCACCCCAAGAAGGACGATTTGGCTGACTCATTTCTTCAAGGTCTTTGGGTATTAGAGCATAATCAAAATACATGATATTTTCCATTTGTAGTATAATATGGATGAATACGCAGAGTACGAACTGCAAATAAAGAATAGGTACTCTGATGACAAAGCTAAGGAACTTCTTACCAAACATAATGCTTACATACGCACTGTAATTTCCGATCAAGGTACTGAATACGCCAAACTGGTACAGATGGGTTTTTTTTCAGGAAGTCATGAGACCGTTCGGATCCCAGAACTTAAGGAATGTCTGGATTACCTTAAACATGGACTGGACATACCGTTGATTGAGAACAAATGCAAAGAAAACACTGTTCTCCAAAAAGTACGAGACAGCCTAATATGTTCTATACTGTCTGTAACAGCAAACCCAGAGAGCAATTACTTATACGGTCCAACGATTCGCGTCTTGATGAAGATACTTGACTTTTACGATATAGTGATCCGAACAATTAAGGAAGTCCCTCCATACTATCACAAATATAGATACGAGCGATATGTTGAACAATGTATATCATCTGGTGGACTCTTCCTTGTTCCTACATTTGCAAGTATTGGGGCAACAGATTTGTTGAAATTACGTGCTTACCCACTGTTTCCGATCGGGTTAAACATCAAGTTAGAGTTTGTAGATGAGTTCTACCAGACACCTATTGAGTTTTTCGTACACGACATAAATCATTCGCGAAGGATGTACGAATCAAACTTGATTGACATTAAGAAGAACGGAATTAATATTGATGACCAGTCGCAGGTTACAGAATATTACAATGGATCTCTCAAATGCATCAATAAAATTATAGACATATTGAAGAATGTGATCAAATCAAGTGACCAACCAAATGTTAAACAGATTACTGTTCCAGTACTTTCTCCAGATGGAAGTAGGCAAACGAAGCAACAAAATCATCTGGACGTTGAAGATTATTCTACATTAGATATTTCTACGCCGATTGACCTAGGGTATGCACAGATCATAAAGATTATCGTGTTTGAGATAACTCATGAAGATGCACTCCCGATGCGCGAAGACGTTATCTGTTCAACAATTCTGCGCAATTCTGGCATAGAAACTGCATTTCCTCGCTTATCTCAGGAGGGTAAGGTTATAACATCTATTGAACGTGGTGGAAGTATATTGGGATTTGTTAAATACAAACTGCGAAATGGCTTCTTTGATTCAATTGATAATCCATTGGATGTAGTCGTAAAGCACTATTATAGAACTGATAAGCAGATTGCTATAGCTACTCAAATATTACTATCAAGACTATGTACCAACACTGTTTCGAACAACAGTCCGGACTACAATAGAATTCTCATAAATATAACGGATAAGGAAGGTCTGAATCTGCCCGTAAACAAGGATCTACTTAGCAAATACATGCCAGAGATTTTGGCTGATCAGAAATATGGAGATATGACAGAAAATGATGTCAATGAGATGAGAAAGAAGAACAATATTCATACACAGAATGCATACACCGGTGATCGTCCTGCGCCTATAACTGAACAGGGTAATTTGCTCGCCAAATTGGGTGGAAAAACAGCACGTCGTAGGCACAGAGTTACAAAAAGGCGTGGGCTGCGTTCCAGCTTTAAGAAGCACGTCCAAGTCAAGTAGTAAGAATGAGTATAAGTGACGTAGACTTACTCGTAAATCCTCAGATCGCTGGAATTGCAAACCTTGAAACGATTGATCTTCCTACGCTGTCGTTTGATGATGCCCCTCCCGCGCCGCCGGCACCGAAGCTTGTACCTTCGCTTGAGGAGACCGGTCCGATTGAGTTTGGTGGTATGAAGAACTTCAATGCTGAAGCCTATTCTACACCGGCTCCTGTCAAGCGCATGTCGGAAGAGTCAGTGATGAAGGAGAAGTATGAGATTCTGCGTAAGTTTGAGCGCCTTTCCAAGATGGGTGTTCCGATGCGGAAGCGGTTCACGATGGATTCGCCTATGGAGGAGATGAAGATGGAGCTTGAGTTCATCAAGCGTGAGAAGTCTATGGATGCTACAATCAAGCAGTTTTCTGAGTGGTTTGTGACTGGAATGTCTGCACTTGAGTATGGTTCCAAGCACGTCACTCTCCTTAAGGCGTTTGGTCTTCAGCTCGATGGTCTGTCTGAGTCTGCTCAGATGAATGTAGTTGATCTTGAGGAAGATTTTGAGGAGCTCTATGATACGTACGGAGAGGCAATGAAGATGCACCCGCTTGTTCGTATTCCCATGCGTACTTGCATGATGATCTACATGGTTCATCTTACGAATCAGATGACACGTAAGGCCCCGATTCCCAATATTGATGAGATCATGCGCCAGAACCCCGACATCGCTCGTTCTCTGGCTGCGGCTGCAATGCAGAACCAGTCTCAGCAGATGCGAACAACTGCAAATGTCCCACCGCCCCAACAGGCTTCTAACCCTCTGTCGGGTCTGATGAGTTTTATGTCCAGCGGAATGCCTCCTTCTCCTCCGCCGGCAATGATCCCCAAGCAACCTGC